>ENA-OVUE01000021-OVUE01000021.1-sediment-metagenome-genome-assembly--contig:-NODE-21-length-12186-cov-4.623668_pt1 | contig 12186 bp, 4 predicted proteins | sample MGYA00250100_ERZ650196 | MGnify/ENA primary metagenome ERZ650196 (study PRJEB26732, sample SAMN07258975) | sediment metagenome | biome: subtidal zone; feature: saltmarsh; material: sediment | place: USA... | reverse complement strand
GCGACAGCACCGGCTGCCGCGACCAAAGCCAGGACACCAAAGACAGTTTCGACTGTCGTGACACGGGGGCCCGCGACAACGTCACACGCCGCGACCCCGACATCAACGGCGACCCTCTCGTTGGGAAGCCTGACCGCTACCGCCGCACGGGCAGCCTCTCAGCCGATATTCGCCTCGCGAATGGAAGTCGAGTTGTCTCGCCCGACCACGGACCCCGATGCCGATCTGAATCGTCAGATCGACAGTGTGCTCGGAACCTCGCGGGCAGCTGGTGGCCTGACAGGCTCAACTGGCTCGTCGCAGGGGAATGTAACCCCGCCCCGCGACGGTTCCGGAAACGAATATGTTGCCACACCGCAGAGTATCCGTACCGACCGGACGCGATCAACTGGGAAGTCGCCTGCATCACTGCAGAAGTCTTCCCGGAAGTGACCGTCCCACCTCAAGACGGCAGAAGGAATTGCTGGCATCTGGGCTGACGGGCCCGCGAGGATGTCGGCAAGGCAGGATTTTCTGAGTCCCACCGGGGGCTCAGACCCAGCGACACCGGACGCGGTGTAGCGAAAACTTGGCGGCTGGGACGTCAAGATGGATAAAAGAACGCGGGTCATCCTCGCGGGAATGGGGGAGTCGACACCTCCTGAACCGTAGGTAGTGGGTTTGTCAGCCCATGGGGTGATCCGTCTACAGTGGTCGTAGGACAAATTGCTGGTTAAACTGGCCCACCGGCCGTCCGAACTCGTAACCAGCGGGGATTTTGGGGATAGGGGAACACTTTCGGCATACTTTGGCTTTTTGGGGTTGGGATTTTGTTGTTTTGTTAAAGTTAAAAAGTATCCACACTTTAGTCCAGTATAAAGATTGTTACTGTTACTTGTTTTTAGTTATTACTCTTGTCGCGAAAGACTCGCGAAGTCGTCGTACTCTCTAAATTTTGTGGGCAGTCGCGGACTGTACCGAGATCGTTACACCCTCTACGCGGGGATTCTTTAGTCGTTTTCACGACAAGTCACGCGGCCAGACCAGGCCTCTACTTTACTACATAACCTCGTCTCGCGTAGCTACACTTACAGTAGGTTTGGGATTGGGGGAGTGCGGCGCAGGCTTTTATTCTTATATTTTCAGGTACCGGCGCGGCGCAACTTCCACCGCGACAGGACTTTCTGGTGCGACCGCTGACTTGCTACGCGACAGCTCGCGGACTTAACCGCGGAGCGGCCGACGTACTGCATAGTGGATTGTCGCGTGCGCACGCCGTGTGCTCGCGCTGAAGAGGAACCCGTCGCGACCCGCCTGACTGGACACATGGATATTTGGATACTTGTTGTTGTATTTTGTTTTAATGTGTAGCTTCCATCTGGTCGAACACCCCCTTAAAAGCGGTAAGTGTTTCGACCAAGTGGAATCTGGGGGAGAGTGTGAACAAAATAGCTTTGGTTAGGGTCTCCAGTGCGCAACTGTCACAGGACAGTTGCTGAGTATAAAGTAGTATAAAAGGTTGCACTGGACTAGGCAGTATTGTCCCATTGTTCACCTCTCAATAAGGCTTTGTGTTTGTTGACTTATTATGGCCACTGTAGGATTAGGGACTCAGTACACTTCAGTACTGAGATTGAGGCCTTATGCCTTCAGTTCTCTTCTAGCTGCTGGTCGGACAGCAAGTAGGGTTGTCGACCTATTCTCTGTGAGAATAGGCCCACATTCACTTGTTTGTACTTCGAGGTTCCGCCCGATGGGCCGCCTCTCTCGGTCGTGAGTTCTGGTCGTTCGTAGCTGCGTGGACAGGGACGCCTGGAAGCGTAGGCGTGTCAGCACCAGTGCGAAGTCCTCCCCGGGAGGCCTCTCGTGTAACCTGGTAGACTGCCACCGTTCGAGGCAGTGGGGGCTCCGGAGCCTAGGCCACTGAACGTACGACGACATCAGTACTAAAACACAACGAGACAGCACGTGATCGGAGCTACCACACCTCACCGCGACGCACCGTCGCGCTACGGCCTTCCCCTCGCGGGGCGCCCGCGGCGCAGTGCTTCGCGTCGGCATCCGCATCGTCGTTCTTGTGAACGCGACGCATCGCGGAGACAACAGCGTTAGGATCCCGTTGGACTCACCCAGGATTCGCCCGACCCGCATGGGTCAATTTGTTCACAGATTGGTGCCGTGACCAGGATCACGCGAGAGTACACGCCGGGCCAGCAGGCCCGCGCGCAGCTACACCATGGACAACATGGACACTAACGGGAACGCTCCTCTCATGGGGCCGACCTTGCAGTCTCCTAGTCAGCAGGAAAAGGACGGAGTCGACGTGGGGAAACTAACCCAGGAACGACCGGAAGGTCACTTGGGCTATGTTCCACCCCCCGGCTCGATCGGCAACGCGGGCGATCAGAGAATCACCCGCAGTAGATCTCACCCAAGCGACCTCTGGTCCGGGCTGGACGGCGACCGCGCACCGCGCAAGAAGCCTCCTCCCGGAGCCACAGGCGAGAGGGAGTTCCACAACGCGGATGACGAAGTGGATGCTAGCCAAGAGGAGGAAGATGGTGAAGAGTTCTCGGAAGAGGGCTCGGAACCAGGCAACTTCTCCGAGGGGCATCACTTCGAAGAGGACGAGCATCTGAGCGCCGCCCACCATGAGGGAGATATCCCCCTGGATGAGGCTCGCAAAGATCGCAAGTTCCAGATGTCTACGCCGATCGATACTCGCCACTTCACCCAACCTCTCTTGCCGCTGGAATTGCAGAAGCGAGTCTATAAAGCGGAAGGGTGGTTGCAGTCTGCAATGGCATTTTTGGATGCACAAGCTAAGAACGTACAACCAACGGACCTGGACCACGACCATTTGGCGCTCACTGGACCAAAACCCGGTGCGAGCGACAAGCGCGATGGCCAACTGAAGAAGAAACGGGACGAGCCTGCAAAGGTTCCTCCAACCCCCCAGGACTCGGGCTCCACAGACCGCGAGCGGCAACGCGAGCGAGAGTGGAAGTCCATTTGTGAACACGACCGCGCGGGATACTCCGACGGGGAACGCCCCAAAAGAGTATTCTACCACGGAAACATCTGCGGCTACCCACCTGGCACCCGCAAGGGACTGATCCAGGGGTGGTCGTACAAGACAAACCAACCCGTCTACGTCATTACAGCGGAGACCGCCGTCCGACTCATGTTTGACCTACTTAGGCAACGCGAGCAGGAGGCGCGTCGACGCATAAGGAAAGGCGGGGTAGAAGAGGCCAAGAAGGTGCGCCGCGCCTATGCCGATCTCCTGAACGGGCTCGTTGAAGAGCAGCATTCAGGCCAGGTCAACGACATTTGGCGGGCCACCGAATTCGTACTCACCAAGTGGGAAGATGAGGAAATACCAATGAAGAAAGTTGGCATACCGTCGCTGGCCGCGCTCGTCACCGACACGGAAGAGGAGCTAGAGGAGCGCATAGGTCGTCGAGACCTTAATGCCCTCCTGAAAGCCAAAGCCGACAAAAAGAGGGTCCCGCGCAAAGGTCAGTCCCTACCGCGAGCCCCTCCATCGGCACCGGTTGTCGGGACCGTCACTCCCGACCCACCAAACTTGGGGGCTACCCACCCCCTGCCCAAGATCACGAAAACGGAACCCGAGGATGACGAGGTGTCGCCGCGGACCGAGCTCCGTCAGGAGATCGCGAAGCACACAGCGGCCCTCGAAGAGGAAACGCGCCTACGGGCGCAACTCGATAAGGTGGTCGCCGAGCGCGAGGCGCTACGACGCGGCCGCCCACGAAGCGCTTCACCAAGAGATCTGCGCGGGGCCATCGAACCGATTCGGCACCGCTCAGTCTCGCGAATGGGAAGACCCGCGATCGAAGAAGAGGGAGACAATAGAACGAGTTCGGGGTTGACGGGGAGCCGGACAGCGACATCGCTGGATCGTAGCGCCCTACACCCCCTCATGCGGAAGTTCTATCAGTCGCCTTTTGTCGCTGCAGTGGAGGAATATCGCGCAACGGAGCAAGCAACCCGCGCACGGCGCGAGTGGCGACGCGAACGCGCAGCTGATCGCAAACGCCGCCGCCGCCGCGGAGAAATTGTGAGCTCTAGCTCGGAGGACGAGGAGGCCATGTTGGGGATCCCGACGACCGTAAGGTTTAGGGACCGCATCAAGACCTTCCCGAAGTTCAGCAAACCAGATGGCAACATGACCTGGCTCGACTTCGTGTCGCAGCTGGTTGATATCCTGCAGATTTATCAAGTCCCCTCAAACGAATGGGCGGCGTGGCTGGTAGACAGACTGACTGGCAAAGCGCAGTCTGCTCTCATGAACCTCCCCACCCGAGATCGCGGCGACTGGGCCATCCTCATGTCCTCTCTCAATGCTTACTTCCATGTGGAGTTCGAAATGAGGGCGGCAGAGGAAGAGCTCTTGGTCCGCAAGCAAGGAAATAAGGAGTCAGTTCGTGATTTTATCACGCAACTGATGTACCTCGCACGGAAGGCCTTTGGCCAAGATATTGAGAAACGAGAGGCGGCAGTTCTGAAGCGGTTAGAGCTTGGTTTGTTCTCGGCTTCTCTTCGGAGAACCTTTGACGAACTTATGCTCGAGCCGGGGATGACGCTGTCGATCCTCCAAGCCGCTCTGGTACAACGCGAAACCCGGGATGATCCGGGTAAGTACCAGACATTTATCACCCAGGAACGCGAGGCAGAAAACGCGAAGAAGCCCCAGCACAACTCGGCGGCTAACATCGCGAAGGAAGTCGTCAAAGAGGTCACTAGCAAAGTTCACGGTTCAGAGACTGTGGAGAGCGCTTCGGCCCTCTTCACGGCTCCCCAGAATCGGCCCTTTGACAACAGATTTGGAAGCGGACGTGGGCGCGGAAGTGCTCGCGGCCGTGGACGCGGATCAACGACTCGAGGCGGAGGCTCAGTGGGACCGAGCAGAGGTACCGATTTATCGGAGGTGGTGTGCTGGAAGTGCGAAAGCACTGGCCACTACCGCACCTCCTGCCCACAAGCGTCCCAGGAAGAACTTCAGCTTTGGAACGAAGCTTACAGAAAGAAGCGCGACGAGAAGTATGGAGCTAGCCAACCAAAGGCGGACCCGCGAACAACGGGGAAGCCGGCGGGAAACTAGCAGGCAGGGCAAATGAGCCGCAATTTACCCCTGCCGACTTGGTACCGTGCGGCACGTCGGCCAGAGAGTCGACAGACAGCGATGTGTTGCGCCCAGACACCACCAAAGAGGAAGCCGTAGGGGCGGGACTTTCGGGGACCGTCCCGCAGGCGAGTGATCAACCCTTCGCGGGCCCAGATTGCGACTTCATGATGGAGTGTATTTCGACCCTCCGCCAATGGGCGGAGACCGCCAATTTACCCTCCAAGTATCGGAAGAAACTGCCGGTCGGGAATCCGCAACCCGCACCGACAGGGGACTCCAACCCGCCTGAAGGACGAGGCGACTCAGACAACGGGCGGACTATTCCATCCACGGAGACTGCCGCGGCGTGCTCCCTCGCGGGAGCTCGCGGGGACAGTATCAAGGATGGGATGAAGGTGGTAGAGGCTAAGAGTGTGCGAAAAAGTACCCGCAAGACTAGGAGGAAAGCAGCACAGGACGGAAGGCTTGGTAGCCCGGGCAAGAAACGGCCAAGCATAGGTACTAAACCCGTACGGGGTGACGCACGGCGTTCACTGGCTGACGGGGAGGGCGTTATTATCTCTACGGTGTCTGGCAGTAGCCCGCCCGCGAGTGGTAACGACCCAAGGACCGCGACTTCCGCTCCAGATATCGCAAGAGGGAGGGACATGTGCGGACATGTCCCAGAGGATTCAGCACGCACGTCTCAAACGCCGAAAGCGGGAGAGATAGTGTACCAATGCCGGGAGGCGGACGCCGAAATTGCGGATTTACATCAGGTGCTGGGGCTGTCGGGTGGAGCTCTTGTGTGTCACACGAAAGTGAAGGTAGCAGGTGAAACGCTAGTAGCTTGCATTGACACCGGGGCCACCTTCAGTCTCCTGGCCAAGACCACCTATGATGGACTCCGCAGCAAACTGCCAGACCTCGGGCCCCCCACAGTCTTCCTGGAAGGCGCGGGCGGGGACTCGCTCGAGGTCGCGGGCACAGTCAACATCGATTTGCAGCTAGGAAACGAGAACTACCGACAGCTAGTCCAAGTAGGCCGGCTCGCCGGCGTGGATCTGTTGTTAGGTATGGACTGGTTGTCTACGTATGACGTAACAGTTGACTGTGCGTCCCGCACCATCAAGATAGGAGTTCAACGCGTGGCCTTCGGCCAGGCCTTGACAGTCAGCAGCGGAGATCTGGTTCGCTTGACCAAAACAGTTCGGATTCGCCCGCGCGGCGTCCAACGCGTGATGTGTCAGGTGACCGATCTCACACGGGTGGGTGAGGAGGTTTTGGTGGAGGGCACAGCCCAGCTGGGCGGTGAACTCTTCATCATCCCGTCACTGGAAGTGATTAGGGACGACGGGTCCCTACCGCTCACCCTCGAGAATCAAGGCGTCTTCTACCAGGAAGTCGCCGAAGGACTAGTTGTAGCGAAAATCACCAACCTCGGAGCTAAGGATGCAACGAAGGCTTCTTCGTCGCTGACTGGCAACACTTCGGCGGGGGAGAGCACTCCCCCTGCAACTCGCATCTGGCACCTCCCGGCTCACGTCGCGAGTGTTCAGGCCGCGAGCACCAAGCATGGAAAAGAATGGACCAGTAGGCAATTGATTCCGGAGGAACGGGTTTTGGAGTCTCCTGAGCGCTCAGGAGACTGTGTGTACTTTGCTGAGGCGAAAGTTCCGGTTCGATTGTCAACTGAGCCCATTCCCGCGGGAGAACGGGTTGCTGTGCCCGACTATCTACGCGTTATGTTTCCACCCGAAGGCACGCTGTCGCGCAAGGAGACTTCGCAGCTCGAGAGTTTGGTATTGGAATATGAGGACATCTTCGTGGGCCCCGACGATGTTGCGGGCTTCACGGATTTGATCACTCATAAGATCAATACAGGGGATGCGAAGCCAATCAAACAAAACTACTTTCGTCGCTCAATGAAGGAGCGCGAGTACATCGACGCGGAATTGGAGAAGATGATCGCGAACGGCGTAATACGCCCTTCAAAATCACCCTGGGGTGCACCGGTGGTGTTGGTTAGGAAGAAGTCGGGCGAACTTCGGTTCTGCATCGACTTCCGACTGCTCAACGAAGTCACCAAGAAGGATGCATACCCCCTACCAAAGATAGACGAGTGTCTGGACGCGCTGGAGGGCTCAAGGTTCTTCAGCACGCTCGATCTCGCGTCAGGATATTGGCAGGTCGCAATGGACCCGGAGGATGCTGAAAAGACCGCGTTTGTGACGCACAGAGGACTCTACCAGTGGACGGTGATGCCCTTCGGACTATGCAATGCTCCCGCAACCTTCTGTCGTTTGATGGAAATGGTTCTCGCGGACATTGTCTGGAGCAAGTGTCTGGTTTACCTCGACGATATTCTCGCCTTCGGGCAGGATTTCGCGAAGGCCAGCGCGAACCTTCGGGCGGTGTTTGAGCGGCTACGCCGGGCTAACTTGAAACTGAAACCCAGCAAGTGCAACTTGTTTGCCACGAGTGTCGAGTATCTTGGACATGAGGTCGATAAGGACGGCATACGCCCGAGTCGCGCCAAAGTTCAGGCTCTTCACAGCTGGGCAACACCAAAGAACCTTAGCGAAGTCCGGACGTATCTCGGTTTTACCGGGTACTACCGTCGCTTCGTGCCGAACTACAGTGAGCTGGCTAAACCATTAACAGAGCTCACGATGAAAGGCGTCACATTTCGTTGGGGAAAGGATCAGCAAGCGGCGTTTGAGGAGATCAAGGATTGCATACAGAAACTACCACTGTTGTACTATCCTCTCCCAGAAAAGGATTTCCACCTGAAAGTGGACGCGAGCCTATACGCTATAGGCGGGACACTGGAGCAGCAGCATGGGAACACATTTGTGCCACTAGGGTTCGCCTCGAAGACGTTGTGCAAAAGCCGTCAGGCCTATTGCGCGACAAAGAGAGAACTCTACGCGGTCGTGTTCTTCATGCGATATTTCCGCGACATCACACGAGGGTCAATGGTCCTCATCTGGACCGATCATGCGGCCCTCACGTGGATCAAGGACTTTCGACAGTCGGATAACATGTATATACGATGGTGTACTGAACTATCATTGTATAAGCCGTGGAAAATACATCATGTAGCGGGTAAACTCAATGAAGTAGCCGACAGCTTGTCGCGTAAGCGGGAGGGCCGACTCGACCAAGAGGAGGCCTTCAATAGCCGTAAACCGTGCAAGCTGGGCGGTTGCCCGGATTGTGAGTTCTTCAACAAGAAGTTACAGAAGTGTAGAAACGAGGATTCCGATGACTCCGAAGGAGCCCCCGAGACGGCCGAGGTTCCCATAGACGTTGCGTTGACAGTTGTCGCCAAGACAACCGAGTTTCGTTGGGAATTCTGTGGTCGCGACGAGGACTCTGACTTGGAGGAGGAACCAGAGCTCTTGGATGGTGTGGATTTCAACTATTATCTCACCAGACGACTCCACGAGCAATCCCAGACAACACCCCCAGACTGGCGCGAGGCTGCATCGGATGTCGCGATATCGCGGGATTCGGTGTATGTCGCGCGCGAGCAAACCTCACTCCGGCGATCGCGACGATTAGCGGAGAAGCGCCGCGGTGCTAGCACCGTATCGCTCCCGTTGGTCGAAAACGAGACCCCTGATGAAACAATTGCGGAAAACGACGACGAAGAAGAGCCAGTGCCGACACTTCCACTGCCCGAGGCCGAGGAGCGATGCTCCAAGGTCCTAGAGGGCTTTACCGACAAGGAGTGGAATGAGGCACAACGGCGCGATCAGTGTCTAGGACGCGTAATAGAATTAAAGGAGAGGTGGAGGGATGAAATCCCTCGCGAGGAAGTACAGAAGGAAAGCCGCGAAGTACAACTCTACTGCCGCTGGTGGTCAGATTTGTACTCCACGGACGAAGGCGTCTGGAAGCTGGACAAGACAATCGAGGCCAAAGGCAGGCCAGTGGAGCGACTGCAGGTTAAGCTGGTCCCGCTAGCATGGCGCGAGAGCGTTTGGAGATGTGTTCATGTCAACAGTGCAGCGCACTTAGGCTACGAGCGTGTCTACGAACTTCTCCGTCGTCGCTTTGCGTGGCCGGGAATGTGTGAGGATGTCCGCATGATGTGTCGAGCTTGCTTGACATGTCAGCACTGCAAAACTGGTCCGGGAGGAAGCACGGCACCTATGAAGCACGAGTATGTGGGTTTCCCGCATGACCGTGTGGGGATTGACCTCCAGGGGCCGCTTCCCGAGACCACTGCCGGGAACAAGTACATCTGCGTCATTCAGGACTACTTCTCCAAAAGAATGGAGTTGTATGCCCTCAAACATAAAACTGCGGAAGCCGTCGTGGATGTGCTCTTTCGGGAGTACATCTCGCGTCACGGCGCGATGCACCGATTACACAGCGACCAGGGGCCAGAATTCGACAACGCGTTATGCGCGGAACTCTGCAAGATGTTTGACATCTACAAAACGCGGACGACCGCCTACGCGCCGTGGAGTAATGGCATGGTAGAAAGGAGCAACAAGACGATAAAAGCAATCCTACGTGCGTTAAACGCACTCGAGAAAGACAACTGGGACGAACTGCTCCCATACGTCTATATGGCCTACAACGCAACGCCGCACGCGAGTACCGGGTTCACCCCGCAGCGACTGTTCTACAGTCAATGCGCTGACCCACTCTTGCCTGTGGATTTAATGTATGGAGCCGATAGCAGGACAGAACCGCAGTGTTATTCATCGTACGCGTTCCTGCAAAGGAACCAGGCGATAATAGCTGCAGAGACGGTACGCGAGGTTACGGGACGGGCTGTGGAAGTGCAGATTGCACAGCAGGGTAAGAAGGCGTCCACTAGGAAGTATCGCGTTGGCGAACATGTTATGTTGTATAGCCCACCGAACGCTCGCGACAAGCTACACTCGGAACCGTGGACAGGCCCCCACCAAGTGGTGGAGGTCATGAACGACCATACAGTCAAGATCCGGATCTTCCGAGAACCGGGTCTTGGCGCCCCAGGCAGAGCCAGGAGGATCGAATTTAAAAAGCGACGTGGCCGCAAGCCACTGGATCTACAGCTAGTCAACGTCGGCCGCCTCAAGCCTGTTTTCAAAGCGGGCCGCGGGGCGGTATTGACAATACAAGATGCTTCCGGCCCGAGCAACTTGCTCGAGTCACGACACGACAAGTTTCTCGGGTACTGGAGCAAGATCGATTGAGAGAATTGGGAAGTGGGGGAGAGTTCTGTTCTTAGAACGCGACCCCCCACGCGTTTGGTGGTTAAAATTATGAAGTTCCATGGATCGCGACTGACTCCGACTTTCGAACCCAGTCACTCAATGAAACTTGGGGGAGAAGGTTGGTGGTCGCGCGCCAGGGTATCCCCACGACGGAGCAAGACAGTAGCAGCCTACTACATGGAGGAGGAGAAACGAAAATGGTAGAACCCGGTTCTCCCAGAGCAGTCGGTGCGCAGCAGCGCGACACTAGTCGCGCCGCACGAAGCCCGCGAGCTAGTTTCCCCATTACGAAAAACACCAGGTGTGAGGACAAACAAACTTCGCCCGCGCGGGTGGCCGCGCGACAATCAATACGCCGCGCAGCTTCCCGCATCAGTAAACTCGCACAAGGAGCCGCCGCGACCGTTAAAATCGGTCGCGCAGGTATAAAACGAGGTCGCGACTGCTTACCGCGGCCGCGGCCTAGTTTCAACACAATAACAAGGACATGTGCGCGCAGATACTGGAACGGTCAAAGGTCATGCCGCTTTCGCGGCTCGCCGATTGGCTGAAACCAGTGTGGCGGGAAAAAGTGTTTTCGCACGTGATTGAGGTACTGTTTTCCAAACAACTTGATCACTTCAGTTTGTGTGGACGTGGAGAGCAGACACCAGGTCTCTCTCTCGTATATTTAGGGTCTTTTCAGGCCGTTTCACGCAACTTTTCTAGTAGTTAGGCGCTGTAGGTTTGGATTACGTATAGGATACGACTTGTGTGGATACCTTGGCAGGTAGTTTTAGTGAAAGGATGGGCGCAATCAGGCAGTGATGGCTGATTTGCGTCCTGAGGTAGACGGTGGGGAAGGGGACCGGGACGGACTTTCGTCTGTTTCGGTCTCTGAAACCACAGAGGGTGTAGGGAGCGGGGTCGTATCCCCCTCCCAGAGTCAGGAGGAAATGGAACAGGGTGAGCTCGGCTCGCCCCGGGTACGGACAAGGTCGGGGTCGTTCATGTCCGACGGCAGCAATGCCGAAAGCATGGACTACCAGGAAGGAAGTGAGGGGGAGACACCAGCACTGAGCCTCGAGGACCTTCAGGTCCAAGAGAGTGCCGTTGAACCCTCCGAAGGTGGCAACCAGATCGGGGACAACCACGAGGAGATCGCGTCGTTGGATTCCTCTGTGCGTTCGCGCGAGGATGATGGCGACCTCTCCCAGAAGGCTGACCAGGTGGGAGACGGCCAAGCGGCCTCTCTAGACACACCCGCGACGCCGAAGGAGGATCGGAAGGAAAAGCGGAAACGAAAGAAGAAGAAGAAGAAGGGGCAGAGCAACGAGGAGGGGGAGCTGAGCGAAAGTGTCGCGGAGCCATCGGCACCCGACGCGAGTAGCTCGCGACCTGCACCCTCTAAGCAACGCCTCCGACGCTTCTTAGAGGACCCGTTCACGCAGAACGTGCTCTACCCCGGGCAGTTCTTGGACGGTACTCCTCCAGAGACCATCGAGTACCTGGCTGACGACGTGACGGGGAAGCCTCAACACAGCTATGTGCTGGACGAGGCCCAACCTCACGGGGGCGCGCCGGTGCTCAACTGGATTGGGCAGGGACCCCATGACGATAGGGTCCGCGACACGAAGCCGGAACAACGCTGGAGCCGGGTAAGGGACCAGGTGACCAATCTTGGCCACCACCACGTCCCACGTCTGGTCCCCGGAGCTACAGTTCCGGTTTCAAGGCTACCAAGAGACACCTTCACGCGGTCACACGTGCAGGCTCTATATGTGGCCTACATGGAGGCGGGCATGCGGTGTCCTGTGGAGGGGTGTGAACCGTGGGCGGCTTTAAAGCACCCGCGGGGCACGTTGCCTCAGCCACAGG
>ENA-OVUE01000020-OVUE01000020.1-sediment-metagenome-genome-assembly--contig:-NODE-20-length-12420-cov-3.584461_pt1 | contig 12420 bp, 13 predicted proteins | sample MGYA00250100_ERZ650196 | MGnify/ENA primary metagenome ERZ650196 (study PRJEB26732, sample SAMN07258975) | sediment metagenome | biome: subtidal zone; feature: saltmarsh; material: sediment | place: USA... | reverse complement strand
AGCCGACACCGTTGTGGACACCGGTCGGTTGGACAGGGCTGTTTATGGCGATCAATCTTTATCACATCACCCGGATCCTGCTCGAACGGCGGCCGGTCAAATTCACTGCCGATGAACAGCGACTCTACGAGCTGGCATTCCAGAGGTTCGAGCCCAGAGAGTTTCTGAAGCTGCTGAAACTGGGTAAATGGAAGACCGCACGCGCGGGTGACCAGATCCTCACTCGGGGAGATCCCATCACGCAAATCGCAGTGCCGGTCGCTGGAACCGTATCGGCAGGGGATGAGGACAGCGAAGTCGCGCAACTCGGCCCAGGGGAACTGATCGGCGCCGGTATCGCATTGACAGGTCAACCTTCCTTCATCAGCGCCAGGTTCGCAGAAGACGCACGCTATATGTCGTGGTCGTTGACTGACATCCACAGGTTCCTGGACAAGAACCCGGACCTGGCGATCAAGTTCAAGGACGTCGTCAATCGGTTTCTGGTTGCGCAGATCAACAAGTTTGCACTCTATGTCGAGGGCGCCAAACGCTAGGGCCATGACGGAGGGGCCGCTTTGCGGCGGGCAAGGGGGGCAGGTGTAACATTCCAACACAGCTACTGGCTTGTTCCGGTGTGTACCGGAGGTGTCGGATGCTAGACTTGACCTCGGTGTCGCACAGAACCTCGCAGAACATTTAACAAAGGCGTATAGATAAATGCATTCAAGAGGATTGTTATTCTTAAGTATTGCGCTTCTGACAGCTTGTGCAAGTACGGGCATGATTAATCAGCCGCCTCGTGCGACCTCGGCACAAAGCGCGGTGGACGTCAGAATACATAACCTGATGTCGGGCAGTCATGTTACGTTTATCATCGATGATGTCGAGATTTACGGGTTTGTCGAACCCAGTCACTATGATTTCGTTCTCGATACCGGCGGCTACAGGTTCGGTTATAAGAAGGACGGCAGAAAATGCCATGCGGAAGTCGTGCTGAACGCCGGCGTTTCTTACATTTTCAATCTGGCGCCGGACTGCGTCATCGAAATGCAATAGACGGGGAGGGGGTCAGGTTTTGAATAACCAATGAGGATGCCAATTATTCGCAATTCAAGAGCTGACCCATTTTTCTAACATTAGGCGAAAAGAAAGCGGCCGCTGCTTGGCGCGAATTGGTCAGAAAGTTCCTCCCCTCTCTACTAGCATTAAGGTCACCTCGCGTCGCTGGAGATCATGGCGCGCAGACTATGGTTGGGACCATCCTCGTGGTGGCGAACGCGATCCAGCCGCTCTGCGAACAGAATACCGTCAGACGGAACCTGGTATCACACGCAGAAACGCCCCATATATAGATCGATAAAACAATGTGTTAGGTGATATATACAATCTGATCTATGAGATATAAATGCGTCAGGCTGCATGAAAATCTCGAGTACTCTGCACTCTTGATGCACAGGTACAGGAAACGCTGGAAATGGCGCTCTCCAGAAAGGCCAAGGAATCGATCAAAACCGCGCTGGCGATGACCATCGCCTACGGCATTGCGCTGTCGATGGACTGGGACAAAGCCATGTGGGCGGGATTCACGGTAGCGATGATCAGCCTGTCGACCATCGGCCAGTCCATCAACAAGGCGGCGTTGCGGGTGTTGGGTACGCTGGTGGCGGTTGTCGTCAGCCTGACGCTGCTTGCCTGGTTTCCGCAGGATCGCTGGCTGCTCATTGTCTCGGTGGTCGCCCTGGTCGGCGTGTGTACCTATATGATGGGGGGGCCGCGCCATCAGTACTTCTGGCATGTCCTGGCGTTTGTTACGGTGATCATTATCATGAGCAGTAGCGCGGATCCTGAGCTGGCATTTAATACCGCCGTGTTGCGCGCGCAGGAAACCGGGCTGGGTGTCCTGGTCTACGGACTGGTGTCGGTGTTTTTGTGGCCGAACGATTCACGCGCTGATTTCGAGGCGGCGGTGAAAAAGTATGCCGCGACACAGCATAAACTAGTCCGGCTGTATTTCGATCTTCTGACCGGAAAAACCGTTGACGTGGACCTGCAGGCGTTGCGCGCCGGCGCGCTGCAGGAGCGCAACCGATTGACGGCGCTGCGGGCCTCGGCTCAGACGGATAGCTACGAGGTTTGGGAGTCGCGCAAGCAGTGGCTACGTTATCAGGCGCTGGTGACGGAACTGGAGCAGGTGCTGGAGCAGTGGCGTGAAAGTTTCAGTGAACTGCGCTCGCTGGAGCTGAAGACCTACTTCCCGAACCTGGAGCTGTTCCGCGTCGAGGTCGAGCGGCGCCTTGCACAGGTTGAACGTATGCTGGCAGGCCTGCAGCCCGAGTCACAGCCAGCCGCCATGGAACTGGATGTCGATCTGCCGGCGTTCGAGACACTGCCGCATTTCCACATCGCGGCACTTGCCTTCACACGCTCGAGCGCCCATCAGCTGGAATCGCTGACGCGGGAGCTGTTTGATGTGGTCAGCGATATCAGAGGGTTTTCGGCACAGGCTTGCGCGCAAACACCGGAACCAGGCCGGACGGCGGAGGCGGTATCCCGCCCGGCTGCCGGTGGCAGTGTTGTGTTTGACCCCGACCGCATGCAGAGCGCCTTTCAGGCCATGCTGTTCGTATTCCTGGCGTGGCTGACATTGATTTACCTGGAAGGTATTCCGGGCGGGACCATGTTGCTGATGATGGGCGTGCCGTTTGCCATGGCCATGGCGACCATGCCGTATGTGCCGGTGAACAAGTTGTTTGCACCGGTTGCCGGCAGCGTCCTTTTCGCGGCGTTGATCTATATTTTCATCATGCCGATGGTGTCGAGTTTCTGGTGGCTGGGACTGATCCTGTTCGCGGCCACTTTTGCCATCTGCTATCTGTTTGCCGAACCCCGGCAAATGCTCGGCCGTGCCCTGGGGCTGGCCATGTTCATCGTGATTACCGGGATCGACAACCACCAGAGCTACAGCTTTATGCATGTCGCCAATACGGCGATGATGTTCCCGGTCCTGTTTGCCATTCTGATGATAACGGCCTATTTCCCGTTTTCTCCCTTGCCGGAGAAAGCGTTGCTCAGGTTGATGGCACGCTATTTCAAGAGTGCAGAGTACCTGATGTCGACGCTGGGCAAGGATCCCGCGCTGCCGTTGACGCGCGTGGAGGCCTGGCGGAAACGCTATCATGCTCGCCAGGTGGGAGCGTTGCCGAGGAAACTGGTGCTATGGAGCAGGATGATCGACCCGCGCAGGTTTCCGGGGATCGGACCGCGGGAGGTCCAGTCGCTGGTGGTGTCGCTTCAGGCCTTGTCTTACCGTATCAGCGCATTGCTCCATGCGCGGCAGCGACCGCAGGCGGCGGAGGTCGCCGAACAGCTGACGCAGGACGTCCGTCAGTGGCGCCAGGCGATGCAGACGCTGTTCCAGCGCTGGTCGGAAGACCCTGCAGCTTCACCTGATGCCAACCTGGAACAACGCTTGAACGACAGGCTGGCCGCACTCGAACAGCGGATCAGTGAAACCTTCGAATTCATCGGCAGGGACAAGCTCGACCAGGAAGCCTACCGGAATTTCTATCGCCTGCTGGGTGGCTTTCGCGGCGTGTCGGAAGCGATGCTGCGCTATGCGCAGTTGAACGGCCGCGTGAATCTGATGCAGTGGCAAGAGAACCGGTTTTGATGATGTTTGAGTACGTGCCCAGTGAATTCAATATCGGCGGGGTCTATTGTTCACCGCTGCTGATCGCGAGTCTGTTCGGTTCGACGCTGGCCTGGCTGAGCGTGAGGCTGCTGAACCGCTATCGCCTGTCCAGGTTCTTTGCTTATCCACCCGTTGTCTTTATCGCCCTGGCGGTTATCTATACCGGCCTGATCGGCACCTTCCTGATACCTGTGTGAAACCTATGGCCAACAGCAAGTTAAAACTGTTCACAACCGGTGCGGTGATCCTTGTCGCCGCCGGCATCGTGGTCGCCAAATACTGGTACTACCTGACCAACCCCTGGACACGCGATGGCCAGGTGCGGGCCCAGGTCATACAGATGACTCCAAGGGTATCCGGCCCGATAGTCGATCTGCCGATCCAGGACAACCAGTTTGTCAAGGCAGGCGACCTGTTGTTCAAGATCGATCCACGTACCTTCCAGGCGGCGGTGAATCAGGCTGAGTCCGAGCTGCAGCAGGCCCAGGTGAAAGCGAAAGATGCGAAGGAGGAGGCCGACCGCGCCCGGAGCATCAGACGCCGGGACAGGGGTGCGATGTCCGTGCAGCAGCTGGAAAGAAAGGAGAATGACCAGCGCGCCGCCGAAGCGGCGGTGCTCGGTGCCGAGGCCGCGCTGCAGCAGGCCAAACTGAACGTCGAATTCACCGAGGTCAAGGCGTCGGTCGACGGCTATGTCACCAACCTGAACCTGCGCCTCGGCAGCCAGGCGGTCGCCAACCAGCCGGCGCTGGCGCTGATCGACGTCGACAGCTACTGGGTGCACGGCTTTTTCCGCGAAGACCGCATCGGTGACGTGCAGCCGGGTGACCGAGCGATCGTGACGCTGATGACCTATCCGGACCGGCCGCTGGAAGGGAAGGTCGACAGTCTCGGCTGGGGCATCGCCCAGGATGACGGCAGCACCGGCTATAACCTGCTGCCGAGTATCAATGCGACCTTTGAATGGATCCGGCTGGCACAGCGCGTCCCGGTGCGCGTACACCTGATCGACCCGCCCAAGGATATCCCGTTGCGCGTCGGGACGACGGCCTCGGTGATGGTCATGACGGGCGATAACAGCAGCGCGGCGAAACCCGTGCCGCCGCTGCCCAGAGCATTGCAATGAGGTGGGTCATTTAACCGGCGTGGTGTTCAGACATCGGGGAGATCGCTGGCTATGCTGTTCGAGAAAATCGGTATCGCTTTATTGATGATGTTTTTGAGCACCATCATCCATGCTCTGTTCATGATCGGGGGAAACCACACGCTGGAGTGGCGCCTGATCCGCTATGGGCCTGCAAAAGGCCACTTCGGCAGGGCTGTGTGGATCTGGTTGCTTACGCTATGGATGTTCCTCGCCATCGTCATCGAGGCCTGGCTGTGGGCCCTGGTGTACCTCAATAACGCCGCAATCACCGAGACCCCTGATCTGCACACGGCGTTCTATTTCTCCATGGTCACGTTCACCACCCTGGGCTACGGTGATGTCGTACTTAGCGGTGACTGGCGGACGCTGGCGTCGATCCAGGCGGCCAACGGCGTGATTATTTTCGGCTGGACGACGGCACTGATCTTTTATTTCATTCAAAGAATCTACAAAAAAGACTAGCCCCAGGGAGATAACAGGCATGTACGAAAACCTGGCTTTGCTCGCCGCCTTTGTGCTGGTCTACAGCTCGGTCGCCGGCGCCATCGAACGCACCTGGATCAGCGGACCGATCGTTTTTACCTGTTTCGGCCTGCTCATCGGTCCCATGGCTCTCGACCTGCACACCATGGAGATCGACCGTGAGCTGATCCGTACCCTGGCCGAACTGACACTGGCGATGGTGCTGTTCACGGACGCGGCCGGTGCCAATATCAAGGTATTGAAGAAAGCCGGTGGATTACCCACCCGCTTGCTGTTGATCGGCCTGCCGCTGACCATCCTGCTGGGCTTCGCTTTCCTCGTGCTCCTGGTCGACAACCTCTCCTTGCTTGCCATGGCGGTGTTGGCGACCATGCTGGCGCCGACCGACGCGGCCCTGGGCAAGGCCGTGGTGAGCAACGAAGCGGTACCCGATGACATCCGCCAGGGCCTGAATGTCGAGAGCGGGCTGAATGACGGCATCTGTGTGCCGGTCCTGCTGGTGTTTCTCGCGCTGGCACTGGGTCACGCGGGTGAGGAGGGGCCCTGGACGCTGGCGGCAAAGCTGGTTATCGAGGAAATCGGCATCGGGCTCGCGGTAGGGCTGGTTGTGACCTATTTCGCCGTCCGGCTGTTCAGAGTGGCGCGGCGCAGAGACTGGCTGACGCACACCTGGATTCAGCTGCCGATTGCCGCCCTGGCGCTCACCTGTTTTTCCGTTGCCCAGTCTCTCGGCGGCAGTGGCTTTATCGCGGCGTTCAGCGGCGGCATCCTGGCCGGGATTATGGGAACCGGCCTTACCCGCGAGACGCACGACGACTTTCTGCGCGCTTCAGAGGGCATAGGCGATACGCTGGCACTGATCACCTGGGTGATCTTCGGCTCGGCGGTGGTAGGGCAGGCGGTCGGCCATTTCAGCTGGATGATCCTGCTCTACTCGGTGTTGAGCCTCACCGTCATCCGCATGCTGCCCGTGTTTCTGTCACTCGCCGGCAGCGGCATCGACACCGAGGGAAAACTGTTCATCGGCTGGTTCGGCCCACGCGGCTTGGCGAGTATTGTGTTCGCCGTCATCGTGGTGAACAGCGGGCTGCCGGACAGCGGCCCGCTCGCCATGACGGTGGTGTGCACGATTATTCTCAGCATCGTCGCTCACGGCGTGACGGCCAATCCCTGGGTCAGGGCTTACGGTAAGCGAGCACGGCAGGGGCGGTAGAGGCTTCGATCACGTATTCCGACGCCTTGATCCGAGATTGTCTGCTCGCTGGTCGGAATCAGGCCGCACGGGTATCAATGAGGGGCAGACTCACTGTTGTCCCACAAAGTCTTTACCATCTTGAGTCAATAGATTGATTTCGTGAACACATTACGAAAGAAGCTCAGGTTGAAACATGAAATCCGCGTCGGCCAATGATTCACGCATCGTCATTCCGGCGGAAGCCGGAATGACGGGGATTCTGCGTTTGTGGGACAGCAGTGGGGGCAGACTCGATTGTGTCTGTTTTCATGCTGTACTGACCCTACTCTCGTAAGCTGGAGATGACCCGTCTCAAGCAAAGCGAAGAGCAATCTTTCCAAGGTCCTAGCGATTAGCAGATGGATCAAATTTCGATGCAAGAAAACAGCGGTTTTGGCTCAGATTTCGGCGCAAAGCAACAGGCAGGGGTTTCTTGACAAACTGCGGGTTGAGGGTCTGATTCAAAATCCTCTAAACAGAAAATCGATCCCATCCATGATCTGATCCCGTTGAACCTGAAGCGACAACACTTTCTTGCCAAGGACGCGTTTCGGGACTCCAGCGATCTGTTCGCTGACCATGACCACTTGTACACCTTCGATTTCGAACTGGGGGTTGAGGTACTTTGCGGGCTGACCCCGTTCGGATAGGAGCGCGAGAGGAACGACGACGCGCGTGTTGACGGATTCCAGCAGGTCCGACTGGACTTCCAGCAGATAGGGAATAGCCGCTGCGCTGTCCGGGTTAAGATTCAGGCAAACATCGAACTGGGCCATCAGAACTGACGCAGCCCATCGCTGAACACACCGTGCTTCTCGACAAAAGCATTGTAGTCGTCTAGAGCGGGGCGGTTTTCCTTGAGCCACTGCGCGCGCCGCTTCTGTCTGATCAGGTGAACGAGTTGCTGTTCAAGGGTGGCCGACAGATTGATTTTGAGGATCTTGGCCTCCCGCAAGAGGTCACTGTTGATACTGACATTCGCCGCTTTTTTGGGGGCATTGTTGTTGTATAAGTCGCTCATCGGAACCGGGTCCCCATGTTAGTTTCATAGAGAATATGCGCGTATAGTATGCGCATAACGAATGCGCGTCAATCTGTGGGTACAGCTTAGCTTCAGGGGCCGTAAATACAACTCATTGATATAGATTTAGATATGTAATGTTTCTGAGGTGGCCGATAAGCGGGGGATAAGGTGGCCTCCCCTTGGGGACGCCATTTTGTCTTGTAACAAACTGATAGAAAAGAAAATAAAAAACCGGTGTTAACAAGCCAAACGCCAGGCCTAACAAGCGACAGATTTAGCAAGTAAAAAACAGGGGGTTCGCGTACCCCGCCCGACGCCAGACTATTCCCCAATTTCAGCTACAGCGGACGAGATACGTTCTCTTATCGGGAAGTTTGCGTCTTTCCTTGTTAGCTACTCACTCGCCATTGAGATATCGCCGTAGCTTGGGCGATCAGGCTTGGTGTTCAGCCTGGCTGGAAGCTGCAGAGTTCACTGACCAGGGCAAACCAACGCAAAGTCAATATTAGCGACTGTTGTGCAGGACGCCGGTCTAGTTCAGAGACTGCTGGCGACGATACTCGCGAGGGCTGACGCCGGCGATGCGTTTGAAAGCACGGCTGAAGTGTGACGGATCGTCGTAGCCGACTTCCAGGGCAATATCCAGCGCCGTTGCGTCGGATTCCCGTAACAGCCGGGCGGCGCGCTCGTAGCGAAGCTCGGTGATCAGGTCGGAGTAGGTCACCGCGCTTTTCTTCAATCGTCTCTGCAGCGTGCGCACGCTGGTACCGGCTATGTCGGCAGCGAATTCTATCGATGGCAGCTGTTCCGGCAGGTAAGCGCTCAACACAGCCTTTAGCGAAGACGTGAGACTCATATTAGATGTGTCAGCAATCGTTGCTGTCGCTGTCAGACTGGACCCTGATCGACTGCCATCGGGGGTGATGCGAGGCGGTAAACTCAATAACTCGCGTGGGACGGTGATCCAGACGCTCGGCTGGCCCGTGTGGAAACGGGTGTTCGGGAACCGTTCATAGGCATAGCGTGCGAGCCGAACAGGCGAACGAAATCCCATCTCCTCCGGTTGCCAGGAAGGTCCGGCGAATGCGCGGACGATGGCTCGCAAGACCAGTAATTCGTTCCAGTCTTCGTGTCGCAGCCCGACCGGATCCAGGGGCAAGCGATACGACATGCACAGCCTGGCCACCGTGTCCCCATAGTTGACCCAGAAGTCCACATGGGGGTCCTCGATGGATACCAGATTGGTAAAGCTCTCCAAAGCCGTTTTCAGGCTGGGTGCGCTGAGTGCCCTGTCGATGAATTGCGCGCTGAGATCGCTCAGTTGCAGCTGACTGCGCGCGCGCAGCGGCAACTCTTCGATACCTTCTCTGTCGCTCAGTTCCTTTAGGAAAGTATAAGTGGGAAGGTTCGGCAGGTAGATGGAGGGGTCCTCCAAAATGATGGTTGGCAGCCCGGCCTGACGCAACACACGCTCCACCGGTATACCGATACCACGCGAAAATTCAAGGTAAGGGCACAGATGTGAAGCGCGGTAGCAGGATACTGGGTTCATCGGCTTGGTCTCGCTCATAACACGCAGATTAATTTAGAGTTACGTTCTTCTTGCAGTCCACTTCTGTCACTGGGGCAGGAGCACGACCGTTAACTTTAATTTGACACATCGCGCCACCGTGTTCTGGCCATTTCGTGCCACCGACCAGCCGTGTTCCGGCCGCTGGTTAAATTCGCGCCGTTCGGCCCGACAGCCCGAATTGGCGCTTAGTGGCCAGAATAACAGAATCCATTGGGGTTAGAGTTTTGCCAATGGCCTGTATCAAAGGCCTGCTGGTAAATTCGAAGCAATAACGAGACAGATGCTCATGGCAGGTACGCAACCACTTGGAGTCTACAAAAAACTCATTACAGAGCGGTTACCCGTGAGCTATCCAACTATTGAGTATGCCGCGCATCGAGTCGGGATTCCGGTACGCACCCTGCAACGTCGGCTCAGGGAAAGTGGTCTGAGCTACAGCGAGCTGGTCGAGCAGACACGCTGCGAACTGGCCTGCCGCCTGCTCGACAAGCCGGGCGCAAAGGCGGCCGATGTCGCCAGGGCCCTGGGCTACACCGATCCCAGCAGTTTCAGCCGGGCGTTTCGCCGCTGGACGGGCATGTCGCCGAGCGCTTACCGCAACCGCAATCAGCGACTATCCGTTGCCAGGCGGCTGGCATGCAATGGCCAGAAGTCGTCGACTCGAAGAACTAATCTGGATACCGATCGTGATGTTCATCAGACAAAGTTCTGAGGAGAAAGCCTGCGTGCTTACGGTCTTGCGGCGCTGGTGTGCGCAATAGGTGCGGCCGCCTGCCTGTGTTCAGGTCCGCAGGATTGTTCGAGCAAAGGCCAAGCGATGCCAAGCACAAACTTAAACAAGAACGGCCACGGACTCCGGGTTCTTATTGGCGCTGTTAGCAGCCTGTTGCTGTCTGCTGCACAGGGCGCCGGCTTTTATATCCAGGAGGTCGGTACGCCCAGGAGCCTGGGCACCGCCGGGGTCGCCAATGCAACGTCCACAGGTGCGGATGCCGCCTGGTCGAACCCCGCGGGGATGGCCTTTATCGACCAGGATCAGATGTTCGCGGGCGTGCAACTCATTGTGCCCAAAGTCGAGTTCGATCCCGGTGTGGCCAGCGCAGGCGGTGACGATGGCGGTAATGCGGGTATCCCGACGGCCGTCCCGGGGTTTTTCTATGTTCACAAACACAGCGACCGCTTGAGACTGGGCCTCTCGCTGGCAGGCACCATGGGCGGCGGCTTCGATTATGGCAACGGCTTCGCGGGCAGGTATTCGACCATCCAGGCACAACTCGGCGCTGTCGGTCTGTCGCCATCGTTGGCGTACCGGGTCAGTGAACGCATTTCGGTCGGCGCGGGTGTTTCCATCCTGTATACCCTGTTTGAGCAGCAGATCGCGATAAATCCGGCAGTCGTGCCCACCGTCAATGGCGATGATGGTCGCCTGAAAATCGAGGACGCAGACGATGTCGGTTATCAGCCGTATTTCAGCATCAACTACCAATTCAACGACGCTCTGCTGCTGTCGGCGGTCTACCGGGCGGAGATGGACGTCGAGCTCTCTGGCGACGTCAGTGTGAACAATGTTGCGCTGCCGATCGGTACCGACAAGGTGGACATCGACTGGAAGAACCCGCAATGGCTGGAAGCCGGATTAAGATACCGTTACACGGACAGGGATACGCTGTTCTTCAACGCAGGTTGGCAGGACTGGTCCGCGTTCAGTGAAAACCAATTGGCCTTCAGTGGTGGTGTTCTCAACCCGGTGGCGCAACTCGATCGCAACTTCAAGGATACCTGGCACGCCGGTGTTGCTTACGCCCATCAAACCGCGAGGGGCAGCATCTATTCCATCGGATTTTCCTACGACAGCTCGCCCGTCGATGACGAGGACCGGACCTTCGATCTGCCAATGGAGGAGCTTTTCAAGCTCTCTGGCTCGTACTCGTGGGAGACCAACAAGAATCTAGGCTACTCACTCGGTGCAACCTTGTACCTGGTGGGTGATGCGCCCATCGACCAGACCTCGCAAGGTGTCCGCGTCAAGGGTGAGTTCGATACCAATGCAATCCTGTTCCTGGGGGGGACTATCCGTTATGTCTTTTGATCGCCGCGCTGCGCTTGGTCTGGCACTGATGCTGAATTCAGTGACTGCTCCAGCCGAAACCAAAAGCGCCGACGAGATTGCCAGGGAACTGTCCAACCCGGCCGGTTCGCTCGCCAGTCTCAACAACAATCTTCAGTACACCAACTTCCAGGGTGACTTGCCGGGCGCGAACAGCCAGGAAAGCTGGGCCTATACCTTCCAGCCCGTGCTGCCATTTCCGGTCGGTGACAAGGGCCGCCGGATCATCTTCCGCCCCCTGGTTTCCGTACCCATTAATCAACCGGTGTTCGATACGGGCCAAGGCGGGTTCGACGACCTGGATGTCAACCTCGCCGATACCACCTTCGACCTGGTCTATGCCGGCACCGAAATGACGACCAAAAAGGAGGGTTACCTGTGGGGTGTCGGTTTGGCGGGCACTCTACCGACGGCGACCAACAATGCACTGGGCGGTGATCAATGGCGATTTGGCCCCGAGGTGTTCGGCGGCATTATCCGCGGCTGGGGACTGGTCGGTGCCCTGGTCAGCAACCAGTGGAACCTGGGTGGCGGCGATGGCGGTCCCGGCAGCAACGACCAGGATTACAGTACTACGACGGCGCAGTACTTCTACGCCATTGCGCTGGGCAAAGGCTGGCAAATCGCCGCATCGCCTGTCATCACTTACGACTGGAAGACAGACAGCAGTGACCAGGCGTTGACGCTGCCCCTCGGTGTCGGCATAGCCAAAACCACCAGGCTCGGTGACCAGCCGTGGAAGTTCCAGGGTCAGGTGCAGTATTACGTCGAGCAACCCGATGCCTTCGGCCCCGAGTGGCTGTTCAAGCTGACCATTACGCCGGTGATCAAGAACCCGTTTACGAAGTAGGCACAGTTTCCCCGGCGCACATACTTGACTGTAAAGAATCGCAACCTGATCAGAGGACATTCTTAATAATGAAGACAAAACATCTGTTAGAAATGACCGGAGCCAGCCTGATCGGTCTCTGTCTCGCCACATCGGCCTCGGCGCAACCGCCGAAGATGAAAATGACCACGCCCATCCCGGCGTCGATCACCGCCCCGGACAAGGCGCAGACTTCGATCGGCACGCTGGAATATTTCGATGGCGTGCCGACGGAAAAGACGGTTGAAACCGCCCTTGACTTTCTCAAACGCTCACGCGCGGTCAACGTCCTCATCAACGCGATTCCCAGC
>ENA-OVUE01000019-OVUE01000019.1-sediment-metagenome-genome-assembly--contig:-NODE-19-length-12469-cov-2.707957_pt1 | contig 12469 bp, 8 predicted proteins | sample MGYA00250100_ERZ650196 | MGnify/ENA primary metagenome ERZ650196 (study PRJEB26732, sample SAMN07258975) | sediment metagenome | biome: subtidal zone; feature: saltmarsh; material: sediment | place: USA... | reverse complement strand
GTACGTGAGAATTTCAATTTGCGGGTCAACACAGCCCTGGGCCCTTAGACTCATTTTTTAAATAGGTTCTAGTGGGCTGCCTTGAGCTTCTCCCTGATCTGCTTCTGCTCTTTTGACTTATAGATGAGTCGCGGGGTTTCGATAACAACGGTGGTATCCGGCGGTACCGATTCCGTCAGCCATACATTGCCCCCGATAACCGAACGGGCTCCGATAATGGTTTCACCGCCTAAAATGGTTGCCCCCGAATATATGATGACATCATCTTCAATGGTAGGATGACGTTTCCTTCCTCTGAATTCATCACTAGCGCCCTTGGGGATCGACATTGCGCCCAGGGTTACCCCTTGATAAATCCTGACGTTATTACCAATTTCGGTGGTCTCGCCGATGACCACACCGGTGCCATGATCGATCACAAAGCTTTTTCCGATTTTAGCGGCCGGGTGGATATCGATGCCGGTCGTACTGTGGGCGTATTCGGTCATAATCCGCGGCAGTAACGGCACGCCTAAATTCAACAGAAGATGGGCAATCCGGTAAACGGTGATGGCAAATATCCCCGGATAGCTGAAGATGACCTCATCGAAGCTTTTGGCCGCCGGGTCACCGTCATAGGTTGCACGCACATCGGCCGCCAGTGCTTTGCGTAGCGACGGAATGGCTTCCAAAAACTGAAGCGATAATCGATATCCTTGTTCATCGCACTCGCTACAGGGTTGATCATAGCGCAAACAGTCATGCCGGATGCTGTGACAGATCTGTTCAGAGAGAAGATCAAACAGGGACGTCGCAGATTGTCCTACGGCGTATTTCAAATTGGCCGGATCAATCTTCGCCCGGCTGAAATATCCCGGAAAAAGAATCTCTCTGAGGCGATTGATGATCTCAATAACACCTTCTTTGGATGGAATCGGCTCGTAATCGACGTGGGTGTAGCACTCTTGATCGGTGCAGCTTTGAATAATGTTTTCGGCAATCTCGGGTAAGCGGGCTTTAATCGAGCTCAGATCATGGAAATTTACTTTGCACGTATCCTGCTTTTTGCGCTGTTCGTCCATAAATTAGGCTCCATTTTTTGTGTAAGACCCAATTGATTTAAATCAAAAATCTTGCAGCCATTCAAAGCTTATATAACAACCATAGGATATTACAGAAATCAGGGTTGTCAAAAATTCATTCAAAAGGAAGGAAGTGTAGGCGCAGCAAATTTCAACCCATAGCAATTCTATCGCTTTTCATTTTGACAGATTGCGACATTATTTTAGGAATTCTTATCCTGAAGCGGGTTCCTTTACCCAGGGTTGATTTGACCGATATATGGCCCCCATGCTGCTCAATGATCTTATTGGCGATAAACAGGCCCAGCCCGGTCCCTTTCTCTCCTTTGGCGGAAAAGAAGGGTGTAAAAATTTTAGCCTGGGTCTCCGGATCCATGCCGATGCCATTGTCAATAACCTCAAAATCAATATGATCTTTATCCTGTCCGACGCAAAAAGAGATTTTCGGTGCCTTGTTTTTTTTATCCAGCACACAAGCATCCACAGCGTTTTCTAGAATGCTGAACAGCGCGGAATGGATGTATCCGGCGTCAACTTCAAATTCGCCGATTTTGTGATCAAATCTTTTTTCAAACTCAATATCGTGATCCGCAAGCTTTGGCTCCAGCACTCGAACAATCTCCTCTGCAAAGCTGAGCGCATTGATGCGTTCCCATTTCAAATCTCTTTCCTTGGCGTAATAAAGGATATCCAGAACCATCTTACGGATGCGTTCAACCATCAGCTTGACAGCATCCCACCCCTCGTTGATGCGGTCCTGGTCTTTTTGGGCCAACCCCGAATCCAGCAAATACATGCCGCCATCCAGACCGGTTAACAGTCCCTTTATCCCGTGAGAGATGGAACTGATCATCAGTCCCAGCGACGAAAGGTGATCCTGTAACTGTGTTTTTTCCTGAATTAGCTTTTCCAAGCTCTCCGTATATTCCTTCAGCTGTTTGCGGATAAGAATTTTATCCTGAGCTCTCTGTAAAGCGATTTCCAGGGCATCGACATTTATCGGTTTGGTGATAAAGTCGGTCGCTTCAAATTTAAGGCTTTTAATGGCCAAATCCATGTCGCCATGACCCGTAATCATCACCACTTCGACTTCGGGATTTTCCCGTTTGATCTTCTGCAACAGCTCGATGCCGTCCATACCGGGCATTTTAATATCTGTCAACACAAGTGCCGGTTGAGTCTCTTTGAATACTCGCAATGCTTCAACCCCATTTTCCGCTTCCATTACAGCGTACCCCATATCGACGAGCGCCAAACTGAGGATCTCGCGGATATCTTTTTCGTCGTCAACCAATAAGATTTTATTTTCCATGGTTTTCCGTGGGAATCGGAAATTGAATATTAAAACAGGCACCTTCAGGGGTGTTCGGCCTTACGCGGATGCTGCCGCCGCAGTCTTTGATGATGCCATAACTAATGGACAAACCCAGACCGGTGCCCTTGCCGACCTCTTTGGTTGTAAAAAACGGTTCGAAGATCTTATCTTTGATGGATTCCGGAATCCCCATTCCGGTATCGCAGACTTCGCAGATGACAACGTCTTTCTCGCGCCTGGTTTTGAGGACAATTCTTTTATCCGCCTTTTCTCTCTCATCCGGTCCCCAACGTTCCTCAATGGAATCTCTGGCATTTATCAGAATGTTAATAAAGACCTGTTCCAGGCGACTGGGATCGGCATTGATTTTTGGCAAATCGTGTTCGAGATCCCAGATGACCTCAATCCCCCTCAGTATCAATTGTTGACTGAAAATCTCAAAAGCGCTCTGCATGACATTGTTGACCTGGACCTTTTCAAAATCCAAGTCGGACTTGCGGGCAAATTGTCGCATGTGATTGATAATTTTGGTAGCGCGATCGACATTGCCGTCGATCTTGTTTAAAAGGTTATATAAGGTTTCACCACCGATGGGTTCCTTTTTATTTAGCTTTTTAATGGAAAAGCTGCTGGCGGTTTTAATGACCGACAGGGGTTGGTTGAGTTCATGGGCGACACCGGTTGCCATTTCCCCGAGGGTTGCCATTTTACTGGCCTGAATGAGTTGCTGCTCGGTTTCAAGTCGCTGGGTGATATCACTGATCGTGACCAAAAGGACCTTTTTCCCCGGATACTCCGCCGGCGAAATCCGGATATTGACAAATAAAATTTTTTTGTGTTTATTCAAATGCTTAACGCGGTTTATGACGGCCGACGTCTTTATTTTCCCCGTGTATTGATCTTTCTCGTCCTGTGTGAAGAGATCCATGAATAAACCATAAATAACCTCATCTTTGCGAAACCCGTAAACGGCTTCTACACTATCGTTGCAGTCGATAATTTCAAGCGAATCCGCATCCAGGACAAACACCGGATTGGGGATGTGGTTAAAAATTTCGTGATATTTCTTCTCTGATTTTTCCAGCTCATCTTCAAGCTGTCGCCGGTGGGTGATATCCACACTCATCTCCATGGCCGCAACAATGTCGCCCCGGGTATTGAAAATGGGTGATGTTCTCAACATCCAATGCACCATCGTGCCGTCTTTATCGATGCCTGTTTCCTCGCCATTATGGATTTGACCGTCGTTAAATGTGCGTTCAACCGGACAATTTAAACATTTATCGGTTCGGCTTTTATACGCTTCATAGCAGTACTGGCCGGGACGGGAATCAAATCGCTCGGCAAATTCGCGGTTGAATCTGAGTAACTTGAAATTCCGATCCTGAACCGTAATGAGGCAGGGTGCCCGTTCAAAAAGGGTCTGATATTCATTCCTTTGTTTATTGAGTTCAGCCTGCTTTCCGGCAATCTTTTCACTCATTTGCTTGATGGCCCCTGCCAGCTGTCCCATTTCATCGTCCTGTTTAATATCAACCGCGCTACGATAATCCCCTGTGGCAATCCGTCGAGTGCCGCCGATGAGTTTGCGTATCGGCCGGGTGACAAAACGCAATTGGAAAAGAAAGATGATGGCAGATGTCACCAGAAATATCGCCCCGGCCAAAAAGATCGCCCCTTTTTTTGCCAAAAAAAGCTCTGTATCCGTATCCGCCAGCGAAACAACCACATCGAGCGCGCCCAGGATCTTTTTGTCCTGGGGATGCACATGACAGGCATCTGTTGCACAGCCCGCTTCGTTCCGAATCGGGCTAATTATGCCCAGCAGGCGATACCCTTGCTCTGATGTGAATATGCGCGTGCGTTCATCCAGTTCCAGTTCAGACAGCGGCGGATCGGTGCGGTGACAGATATAGCAAGCTTCGTCCTTGATATTGGTTTTGGTCTCGAGCTCAGCGGGTTGGTTTGAAAATTTGATCTGTCCTTCTTTGTTGTATATGCGAATCGTTTCGATTTCTTTTTGTCGGCCGATGTTGTTGATGATCTGGTTGATGTCATCCCGTGAATTCAGCATCATGGCATAATGGGTCCCCAGCTTAATGGTGTTCGTCAAGCGGTCGGTCCCCACCACGACATTTTTCATCAGCTTGGTCTCTTGATAATCAATATTAAAGTACGCCCAGGTGGTAATCGTCACTAAAAGCGTCAATCCCACCGTTAAAACCAGCTTGGAAGCCAGGCTGCGTCGAATTTTTTTTAATAGATGTTTCATTTTCAAGAGTCCTGCAAAACTCATCCGACAGCGGCATCGATCATTTCAAGCATCTGCTGGTCCTTAAAACTCTCCAGGATTGACGCGCTATTCGGACAGACGGCTGCACAGCTGCCGCACCCCTGGCACATGACGGGGTTAACCCGCACCATTTCATGATCATCATCGATTGCGCGGGCGCCGTAGGGACATGCGTCAATGCAACGTTCACATAGGCTGCAGAGGCTATGGCGGACGGATGCGACCACTTTACCGGCCGGTATTCGCTCGCGGGCCAGTATTCTCAGGGCCCTCTGCGCCGCTGCCTCGGCGGTAGTGATGCTTTCGGCGATATTGCGGGGCGAATGGGCCAGACCACAGGCGAATACCCCTTCCTTTAAGGAGTCAACCGGCCGCCACTTGGATTCGGCCTCCTGGAAAAATCCGTCCTGATCAAGCGCTGCGCCATACATTTCCACCAGCTCTTGCGGCAGATTGGGAACGATACCGGTGGCCAGAACTAAAAGGTCCGACTTAATTTTTAGGTGTTGCCCGATGATCGGCTCAAGCACCGTTACTTCCACGCCGTCTTTTGCAGCTTGCACCAATGGTTTTTCATCAACACGATACTGAATAAACATCACATTCGCTTTGCGGGCCTGCGTGTAGTAGGTCTCACTAAATCCGTAGGCCATCAGGTCCCGGTAAAGAATATAAATCGCCATCTCCGGATTGTGTTCCTTGAGATAAAGGGCCTGTTTCAACGCATTTGCGCAGCAAACGCGACTGCAGTAATTGCGCGGTTCCTCGCGGGAATCGACGCATTGTATCATGACCACCGAATTGAGCTGTTGGGGGTCGATGCTGTTGGCGGACAGTTGTTGTTCAAATTCTTTTTGAGTGATAATCGCCGGGCTGGTTTCATATCCGTAGGACGCCGTGACGGCCTCTGTCCCACCGGTCGCCAATATGGTTACACCATGTTTCAAGGTGAACGCTGTGTTATCGGGCCCTTCCAGCGTCGTTTCAAAATTACCGACTTCCCCACCGGTATAAATCACCCGCGATTCAGTCCGCACACGGATCTTGGGATGCTTTTCCACCAGGGCGATAGTTTCCTCCAACAACGGCGCTGTGGGATAGCCTTCCAGGGATTTTTGCAGCCAGCTCAGGTTTCCACCTAAATCTTGTGATTGCTCGACAAGATCGACTTCAAATCCATGATCGGCAATTGCCAAGGCGGCCGTCATGCCGGCAATGCCGCCACCGATAACCAGCGCTCTTTGAGTGGTCGGGACGGTGGCCACACCTTCCGGATTCGCCCATTTGAGCTTGGCCAGGCCCATTTCCAATTTTGAAATAATGCCCTGGTAAACAAATGGCGTATCACTTGATTCCGCTTTCGGCTGGGTCCACACCGAATTGAGATCCACCACTTCCATCAGGGCAGGATCCAGCCCCACCTGTCCGCCCAACTCCTGGAGTTTACGTTTGTAAACATAGGGAAGGCAGGCCCCCACCAAAAGACGGTTTGGTTTGCCGGTTTGCACCCGCTCCACAAGGCGCTCCCATCCGGTGGCGGTGCAGATCTGCTCTAAAAATTCGACGCGTTCAACCAGGGGATCGACTGTCAAATGTTGGGTGACTTCCTGAGGGTCGACTGATTGCGCCAGGCGCTGCCCGCAGGAACAGACCATCACCATGATGCGGGGTGGCTCCCGCATGACATCGGATGCGGGAGGGGCAGGCGGCGACTCCAGGGCGAGGCTGCCGCCCGCAGCGTGGATCACGCGCGAGGCGTTTAGTGCGGCCGCCGATGCCTGGGTAACGGAATCCCCGATGTCTTTGAGGCCGGCATAAGAACCGCCCAACAAAATTCCGCTTTGACGGGTGCGCGTCAGGGAAAAGGGCTCGATTTGCCCGAATCCCCATGCATTTTGCTCAATGCCTAACATATCAACCAGTTCCGGCATGCCTTCAGCCGGCCGCTGGCCGACGCTGAGAATCACCATGTCAAAGGACGCCTCCCGGGATTGGCCGGAAATATCCACACTCCGCAAAATGAGATCACCACTGTTTAGATCCGGTACCACCGAGTGGACCCGCCCTCTTTCAAACCGGATGCCGTGAATCCTTTCGGCTTCTTGCCGGTATCGCTGAAAGGATTTGTCGAATGTCCGCATGTCCATGTAGAAAATGGTGGCCTCCACATCCGGGCTCATCTTCTCTTTGGCCAGCAACGCTTCCTTAATGGCAAACATGCAGCATATGTTGGAGCAAAAATCGGCCTCCAGTTGGATATCACGGGATCCCACACATTGGATCCAGGCCAATCGCCGAACCGGCTTGCCATCCGAGAGGCGCGCCAAGCGCCCCGCATAGGGCCCGGTACCGCTTAACATGCGTTCAAACTCCAGGCTGGTCACCACGTTTGGATATGTTTTGTAACCGAAAGTGTTTTTCCCCGTGGCCGGGTCAAAAAAGCGAGTACCGCCGCAAAGCACCAGCGCTCCGACTTCGATCTGTCGCCCTTCAATCCCTGCAACATCTTGGTATATTTGCAAAACCATGGGCACTAAGGTTTCGGGGTCGAAAGGCTTGATCAGATAATCCAACGCACCGATTTTCATGGCTTCGACGGCCGTTTCCACCGTGGCATAAGCGGTCATCATAATGACGTTTATTTCCGGCAGGATCTCCTTGGCCTTTTGCAGCACCTCAACGCCATCCATTTCCGGCATCTTTATATCCAGCAGCATCAATTGATACGTTTGCTTTGTCATTTGATCCAGGGCCTCGGGGCCGGACGCGGCCATATCCACGGAAAAGCCCTCTTCTTGAAGCCATTCGCTGAGAGAATCGCGAACAACGAGTTCGTCATCAACGACCAGGATATGAAATTGCCGGCGTTCCTCTTCAGGCAATTGAATCGCCCCTGTCGGGCAGGCCTCTACACAGGCGCCACAGCGAGTGCAGGTGGTAAAATCAATCACATATGGATTGGGAATGGCATGCGGGACCGGCAAATAGATGGCCTTGCGCATGCTGAGGCCGGCATTAAAATCATCCGGGACTTCCACCGGACAGACGTCCACGCAATCACCGCATCCCGTGCATCGCTGCGGATCGACCCAGTTCGGATGCTGTTTGAGCGTTACCTGATATTGACCGGCCTCGCCTTCAATGGCGGCAAGCTCCGTGGATAGAAGGATATCGATGTTTTCGTGAAACAAGCCTTTGCGCAAACAGTACTGAGAGCTTGCGTCCCGATCGACCAGGGGCAGCATCTTGCACATACCACAACGATCGGTGGGAAACTGGACATCCAGCTGGCTCAAAATGCCCCCCAGATGGGCAGAGCGGTCAATCAGGGTCACCCCGTAGCCGAATTCGGCCAGATCCAGAGCGGCCCGGATGCCGCTCACTCCAGCCCCCACAACCAGCGCTTTACCGATTTTTCTGTTCATGAAGTCCTCCGGTCATTGACAAACCAAAAAGGGGTTTATCACCTATTCTGCGTCCAGCTGGTGGATGGGTCCCAAATCCAACACCCATCCTTGAATGCGATTGTGCATTCCGCCTTTTGCCTTGTGCTTTCTATCTCAGGCGCCGTACACCGCAATTTCCTTTAGATCCTCTCTTAAATATTCCCGTTCGTTTTCACCCAGAATGCCCAGTGCCAAACAGATGATCGTCCACAGATGCACCACCCCATAGCCGCCGCCGTAGTGCTCGCTGAGTTCGTGAATTTGGGCATGGCAGTTGTGGCAGCCGGCAATGCAATAGTCCGCCCCGGTGGCTTGGATCTGACTGTCCTTTAAGCGACCGTATTGCAGACGCGCCTCCTTGTATCCGGATTGCAAAAAGCCGCCGCCGCCGCCACAGCAATAATTATTGGATCGATTCGGGTGCATATCGATAAAATTTTCCTCGCCCACCACCGTCTTGACCACAAAACGCAGATCTTCGGCAATCGGATCCCCGAAGCTTTTGCGCACGATCTGGCAGGGATCCTGAACGGTAAATTTAATTTTCAAATCCTTGTTCCAGTCGGAATTGACCTTCAGCTTTCCTTCCCGAATCCATTTCGCATAGTACTCATAAATGTTTTTCACCTCAAAATTGTGGGGAATATTGAATTTTTTCAGTCCTGCCAGGACTGAGAAAGTGACATGCCCTCATTCGGTATTGAGAAATATCTTACAGCCCAGATCATCCGCCTGTTTCGCGGCGGTTCGGGTAATGTGCTCCCAGTTTTCGTTGTCGGCCAGAAACATGCAATAGTTTTCTCCGGCCCATCCTTTGCTGCCATAGGTCCAGTCGGCGCCCACCAGGTGCAGGATTTTCCACAGCGGCACCATTTCATCGGGCTCGGTGACCGGTTCGCGGGAATTTTGGTTTAAAAAGAAATAGGCGCCTTTTTTATCAATCGGTGCCTGCATCTCGGCAAAATCCGGTTGGGCCTCCTGATATTCCTCGAGGACATCCTCCACCACGAAGGTGAAATCTTCCGGCGATGCCCCCATGGCACTGCAGCTGTCATTGCGCAAGGCCATATCGCAGGACCCCAGAATGCCTTTCGGCCGCTCTTCCCTGGGCCAGCTGCTACGCACATTGTACATGAGCTGCGGGATGTCGATTTTCATCGGACACACATAGATGCAGCGCTGACACATGGTGCACATCCAGGCCCAATCCGATTTCATAATTTCATCGTCCAACCCCAGGGCAGCCATCCGCAGAAATTTGCGCGGATCCATTCCTTCCAATCCGGTCGCCGGACAACCTGAAGAGCAGGCGCCGCAAGTCAGGCAAAGATTCAAATTGCCCCCTTCCGGCAGAATTTTCATTACCTCGTCCATGAAGGTGCTTTTCTTTTGACCGCCAAGCTCGATGGTATCGGTAGACATCAGTTCCTCCGTTGATTTTTGTTAAAGGCCGTTTCAAATTTTTTTTTGGCGTCTATTCATTTTTTCAAGTTCAACACTTTTTCCGTTTCTGTTTCATGGAACTGTCGTTCAATTTTTTATTCCCACCACCTCGGGAAACTCGTCCTCCCGAAACACCGACAGCGGCGGAGCTTCTTCGAAGCTGCGACCGGCCTGGTAGTCAAAGGCCCGCTGTGTATCCTGCGCAATGGTGCGGAACAGCTCCATAACCGGAATATCGTTCGGGCAGGCATTGGAGCATTGGCCGCAGCCCACACAGGCTGTACTCATATGCGCCAGGCGCGTCACATGGTAAAAAACGGTATCGGTCGGCATCTTGATGATGCCCTTGCGGCTGGCCCACCGTAAATACTGGGAAGGCTCATGGTTAAAGACATCGGTAACAAATACGCATTCCTTGCAATAACACACCGGGCAAGCCACACGGCAGTTGTAACAGTTGACACAGGTGGCAAAGTAGGCTGATATTTTTTCGACACTATCGGTGGCGCTGCGCGTGCTGGCGAACATCTCATCACGGTAGGCGCTGCGCTTCTTCACCATGTCATCAACGGCCCCCTGCCGCGCGCCAGGTGCCTTGATTTTAGACAGATTCAGCTGGTCTAATACCTTCTGACCGGCCTCGGTTTGAGATTGGATCAGGATCTGGTCATCGACATTCATGCCATATAACCCGATGATCAGATCGGCACCGGCAGCCACCGGATATTCGCAGGCTCTGCATGCCGGCGCCAGATCTATCCCGTCAATCGGCCCTTCATTGCCACTCGCTCTGTGCTGGTAGAATTTAGCCGTCGAATCTTCCTTATTCTGCTCGATAAAGCGGAAGTAGTCTTTGTTCTGGAACGCGCCGAGACAATCCATGCCGATCAGCACGACCTCATCCGTGCGGCCCTGCTTGAGTTTGACAAGTTCGACAAAGGCCCGAATCTCGCAGGGGCGCATGACCGCCGCAATTTTGGCGCCAGTAGGCTTGCGGGTCAGACGGGAAACAATTTTGGCAGCATTCATGGGAAAAGCCGGTGCCAGGGGGTCAACCGCATCGAGGTGAGCGGGATCGGTTACCAGTGTGGGCATGACCATGTTTTTTACTGGCAGATACTGAGGAACCAAAATTGCCTCGATTTGCTCGGATGCGAGAATGTCCTTGAAAAATCCGCGCAGCGCACCCAACAGATCCTTTTCTTTCACATCAATTTTTGTCGTCATTGCCATAACTACCTCCGGTATCTGTTAATCGTTATTTGTTATTCGTTAATTGACATCGCTATCATTTCAATTTTCGATCTTTTATCTTGCTCAAAACCATTAACCAATAACAAATAACTTTTCTCAACTCAAAATCTGCAGAACGCATCTCTAGGTTCAGATCACCATCTTTAATCTGGCCTGGCTGGGCCCCAGATCCTTGATTTGTGCGACTAGATCCCGCATGATCTCGGCGAACAGAACCCCATCGCTGGCCCCGATCCAGGTCAATCTCAACCGCTGCTGCTCGAAGCCGAATTGCGGCAGGATCTCTTTGAGCAGCTTAATACGTCGCCGTGCCTTAAAATTTCCGTTGATATAGTGGCAATCACCGGGATGGCAACCACTGACCAGCACACCATCGGCACCTTCCAAAAAGGCTTTTATGATGTATTGCGGGTCAACCATGCCGGTGCACATCACCCGAATGCTCTTTATATTAGGCGGGTATGACAGACGCGAGGTACCCGCCAAATCCGCAGCAGTGTAGGTGCACCAGTTGCAAAAAAAGCCCACGATGGTCGGTTCAAATTCACTCATCTCCTAGCTCCTTTCTAGCCGGCCAATAAACCGTCGATTTCCTCAAAAATCTGATTGTCGGTAAAGTGCCGAACCTTGGCAGCCCCACTGGGGCAATAGGCGGAGCAACTACCACAGCCTTTACACACCGCCTCGTTTACCTCGCTAACCCCTTTGAGTTCATTGAACTCGATGGCCGAGTACGCACACAGCCCGATACAGACTTGGCAGCCGACACAGATGTCCGGATCGATCGACGATATCATCGGCGCCACTGCGACCTCGCCGGATGCGCTGAGCGCCAGTGCTTCAGCAGCCGCTCCTTTGGCCTGGGCAACGGTGTCCGGAATATCCTTGGGCCCCTGGCAGGCACCGGCTAGAAACACACCGCTTGTAGGTGTCGACACCGGCTCCAGCTTGGGGTGCTCTTCCTGAAAGAAACCGTCACCGCCAATGCTGATCCCGAAAGTACGCGAGACGGCATTGGCGTCTGAACGCGCCTCCATGGCGGTGCACAGGATCACCATTTCCACCGGCACCTCGATCATTCTGTCCGAAAGCGTATCCTCGGCCGTTACCGTCAGAAGGCCGTTGTTTTCTTCCACCCGGGCAGCCTTGCCGCGAACCATGCGCACTCCCTCGCTCTGGACGCGCTTGTAAAACTCCTCGTAGCCTTTACCGAAGCAGCGCATATCGATGTAAAAATTGTAGACTTCCGTATCGTGCCCGCACTTGTCTTTGAGCAGATGCGCATATTTAAGCGCATACATGCAGCAGGTACGCGAGCAGTATTCGTTCAGCGATCCGTCGGCACGCTCTTCATGAATACCCGGAATCTGACGGCTTCCCACGCAGTGAATCAACGCCACCCGACTTATTTTTCTGCCGTTTATACTCAGCGTGCTGCTATGGGACGGATGTTCGGCCATATGTCGAATAAGCTCCGGCAGCGTGATGACTTCCGGGTACAATCCAAACCCGTATTCACCTTCACGCGGCTGATAGGTTTGAAAACCGGTGGCAAAGACAATGACCCCACTGTCCACGCTTAATTGCTCTGGGTTTTGGGGAACCTCGGCCGGGAAATAGCCGGCGAAGGCTACGTAATCGCCTGGACCCGCATTTT
>ENA-OVUE01000018-OVUE01000018.1-sediment-metagenome-genome-assembly--contig:-NODE-18-length-12812-cov-2.517314_pt1 | contig 12812 bp, 11 predicted proteins | sample MGYA00250100_ERZ650196 | MGnify/ENA primary metagenome ERZ650196 (study PRJEB26732, sample SAMN07258975) | sediment metagenome | biome: subtidal zone; feature: saltmarsh; material: sediment | place: USA... | reverse complement strand
GCAGCAACCAGCGGAAAACCGGCGGTTTGACCACGAGCGAAACTGCAGCAAGGGCCAGGCCTGGCAGAACGACCGTCGGCAGGACCGAGAGATCGAACCCCGCCCCCAGCGAGAAAAAGAAGAGCACCAGGAAGAAATCGCGCAGCGGCTTCAGGCTCTCGGCGTCTGCTTTGAACTGGGCACGCTCGTCGTTCGGCATCGGGATCATGCCTTTTTCGACAAGGTATCCCTCGTCACCCCAGGCTTTTTCGCTGGTGAACTCTGCCAGGTATTCAGTGATACCGGGAATCTTGCCGACATGCTCTTTCTTCACGTAAGTATAGAGCGGGCGCGAAACCGGGTAGGAACCGTCTGCAATGTTATCGAAAGTCGGGGCTTTTTCATCGATGGAAGCGCCCTTGATCTTGTCAGCGTTGGTGTCGAGGAAGCTGAAGCCGAAGACACCCAGTGCACCCGTGTCTTTCTCAAGCTTCTGGACAATCAGGTTATCATTCTCGCCAGCCTCAATGTAGGCACCATCTTCACGGATGTGGTATGCCACTTTCTTGAAGACATCCTTGCCGGAAACCTTGCCTTTTTTCTTCATGACGTCGTCGTATACGGCCATGTCGATTCCGAGCTTGTCCATCATGGCTTTCATCTCGTCACCATCTTTCATGCCACGCAGGGTCTTCAGGTCTTCGATCTTCTTGGCGCCGCCACCCAGTGCAAGTTCCTCGAAGGCATCACGCGTGCCGGAAGAAGGAGGCGGACCGAGAACCTTGATCGGAGCCGCGGGCAGCGCAGCGTTCACGTCTTTCCAGGTCTTGTGCGGGTTATCGATGAGCTTGCCATCCGGTCCCGGAATTTTGGCTGCAAGAGCAAGGAAGATGTCCTTGCGGCTAAGGTTGTATTCCGGAGCGCTCTTTGCGTTTGCAACAACGATGCCGTCATAGCCAACCTTGACCTCGACGACGGTCACGCCGTTCTTGTTGCAGCTCTCGAGCTCGGACGCCTTGATACGACGCGAAGCATTGGTCAGGTCGGGTGTATCCACACCAACACCAGCGCAGAAGAGCTTCATACCGCCACCGGAACCCGTCGATTCGATCTTGGGAGTGTTAAAAGAAGTCGTTTTGCCGAACTGCTCGGCAACGACGGTTGCGAACGGATAAACGGTTGAAGAACCAACGATATTGATGGTGTCACGATTAGCCGCCTGTGCTGCAGGCAGGGTGACTGCAGTGATTGCAGCCGCGAGAATCAGTTTTCTCATGGTGGTTAGCCTCAGGGTGTTTACGATTGCGCGCAGTATGGTTATCGAGTGTTGCTACGATATGACAGAAATATGAAACTTTTATGACAGCAGCCGATAATCAGGAAAACAGGCGCGAAAAGTGGAGCCAAGACCGGGCTCACTGTCAATGTGCAGGAAACCACCGTGCCGTTGAACGACGTGCTTGACGATTGAGAGGCCAAGGCCCGTACCGCCGATCTCTCGCGAACGACCCGCATCAACACGATAAAATCGCTCGGTCAGGTGCGGCAGATGTTCAACAGGAATACCCGGACCATCGTCCTCGACATCGAGGCAGGCATGGCCTGCTGAATTCCGGTACCAGCGCACGTCGACTCTTGTGCCGTCAGGTGTGTACTTGACTGCGTTACTGATGAGATTCATGCAGACACTCTGGATTTCTGCCTCGTTCCCCCTCAGGCAGAGCCCTTCATCCAGATCCAGCCTGAAAAGATGCGATTTGCCTGACACGGTTTTCTGCAGGTCGTTGATAATCTGGCGAAGTATGGCGGAAATATTCAGACGCTCACCGCTGTGACGTGACAGCCGGGTTCCCTCCAGTCGTGAAAGCACGAGCAAATCCTCGATGATACGCCGCATTCTTCCAGCCTGTTCATTCGCGCTTGCGACGGCCTCTGCAAGATGGGGGGGCAATTCCTGATCCATTTCCAGGATCTCGAGGTAACCAGAAATCACTGTCAGGGGTGTTCTGAGTTCATGCGACGCATTCGCAACAAAGGCTTTTCGCGTTTTCTGAAGCTCAACACGCTGGCTGATATCTCGGGCGGTAAGCAGTTTTTTTCCCTTGCCATAGCTGACCATGCGCAGGGCGATCATGAGGTCGGCATTGATCGGTGAAGCAAGTTCGAGATTCATTTCCTTATCGAACTTTTTCAGTGCGCCGATAAAATCTGGGTCACGGATGAGATTGTCAATTCGCAACCCGGTATCCCGTGTTCGCTCGATTCCGAGCAACTCTTCTGCCGACCTGTTTGCCCACTCGATTTCCCAGTTGCCATTGAGAATCACGGTTGCATCAGGCAGGGCCGAGACAGTAGCGTTGTATCGCTTGAGCAGATCCCTGAGTCGTTTCTTGCGTTGTCTCTCCTTGCGCTGCTGGCGATAGATCTGTTGAACGATCAGCGCCCAGACACCACCTGTATCGGGCGCCTTGCCCCTGAAGGATCCTGTCCTGAGCCACTTTTCGAGCTTGTAGGTCTGATAGAGGTTCCAGACGGTGTAAGTCACCAATGGCAGAGCGACAGCGAGTTCCCAGTAACTAGTGGAAAAGCCGATGAGAGGAATTGCCAGCAGCGTCAGCGCAATGCGCCAGCGTTCTGCCGACCAGGCATTGTTCATGAAGTGGCAGCTTCCACGAACCGGTATCCGGCGCCTCGAACGGTCTGGATCATGCCTTCGTGACCGGATGGTTTGAGTGCCTTGCGCAGGCGCAGGATATGGACATCAACGGTCCGTTCCTCGACATAGACATTGCGTCCCCAGACGAAATCCAGGAGCTGTGCACGGGAATAGACCCGGCCCGAATGCATCATGAAAAACTGCAACAGCTTGTACTCCGTCTGGCCAAGATGCACGGGCTCGTTTTCGACATAGAGCTGGTGACTCGCAAGATCGAGCCGCAGAGGTCCCTGCTCGAGGACTTCTTCCTCGCGGAAGTCACGACTGCGGCGCAACAGGGCCTTGATACGCGCATTGAGTTCCCTGATTGCAACAGGCTTGGTCATGTAATCATCCGCACCGGACTCAAGCCCCTTGACCTTGTCCGACTCCTCGCCACGCGCTGTAAGCATGATCACAGGGACATCGCGCAATACCTCGTCACGACGAAAACGGCGGATGAGTTCGATACCACTGACATCCGGCAGCATCCAGTCGACGACCATCAGATCAGGACGTTCACTGGCAAGGACTTCCGTCGCAGTCTTTGCATCTTCTGCCTCGAGAACATCATGCCCTTCCCGTTGCAACGCAAACCGGATCATCTCCCTGATTGCTTTTTCATCTTCGATAATGAGTACGCTTGTTGCCATTGGAAATGTTTAAGGTTCATGACATTGCGCGGAGTTAAACACTTTACCATGACAATTGTGTGACAACGCTGTACAAACAGCAACTTGATATAGGAAACTGATGGCTGTTTGTTACAGCCGGTTCACATTGTGTATACAGCTCCCGTTTTTCCTGATCAGGACGATGAAAAGATCGGCATTCTGCTGGTCAACCTGGGCACACCGAGAGCCCCCGACAAGGCCGCCGTGCGCACCTATCTTGACGAGTTCCTGAGTGACACGCGTGTTGTCGAACGTCCACCAATCATCTGGCAACCGATTCTCAAGGGCATCATCCTCAACACCCGCCCGAAGAAATCTGCCGAAGCCTACAAGAGCGTCTGGACAGACGAAGGCTCACCGCTGCTTGTCATTTCGAAAAAACAGCGCAAGGCACTGCAGCAGGCACTCGATCCGGATGTGAACCGCTTCAAGGTCGTACTTGCCATGCGTTACGGGTCACCATCGATCAAACACGGGCTCTATGTCCTGCGCAAGTTCAACGCGCGCAGAATCCTGGTGCTGCCGCTCTATCCCCAGTACTCGGCCACGACAACTGCCAGTATCTTCGACGAAGTCACGGAACAGCTGCGCAACTGGCGCTGGCTGCCGGAAATGCGCTTCATCAACAGCTATGCAGATGACCCTGACTACATCAAGGCGCTTGCCGCTTCCGTCAGGGAACACCGGGCGAAACACGGCCATGGTGAAAAGCTGCTCTTCTCCTTTCACGGCATCCCGCAGGACTATGTCGACAAGGGTGATCCCTATGCGAGTGAGTGCATGAAAACGATTCACGCATTGACGCACGAACTTGAAATGGATGACCGGCAATGGATCAACAGCTTCCAGTCTCGGCTCGGACCGACGCAATGGCTGCAACCCTATACCGATGAAACTGTGAAAAAGCTGGCAAAGGACGGGGTCGAATCTATCGACGTGATCTGTCCGGGTTTTTCCGTCGATTGCCTGGAAACCATCGAGGAGATCGGCATGGAGAACAAGGAGTATTTCATCGAGGAGGGTGGCAAGGAGTTCAACTACATTCCCGCCCTCAACGACTCGCCCGCTCACATCCAGATGATGAAGAACCTCGTTCTTAGACACACACAAGGCTGGGATTGATGAGCAACAAGCCGCATCCGGTCAACATCGTTCTGCACAAGGCGTCGCACGAACTCGAGATCGAGTGGGATAGCGGTGACAGCTTCACCTACCCGGCCGAACTGCTGCGCGTTTTCAGTCCGTCCGCAGAAGTGCGCGGCCACTGGGGACAGGGTGCCAAGCTGCAGGTCGACAAGCAGGACGTCAACATCGAGGAACTGCGTCCGATCGGCCACTACGCCCTGAAGATCATCTATGACGACGGGCATGACTCCGGACTCTATGACTGGCCCTATCTCTTCGACCTCGGCAGGAAGCAGGCACTCTACTGGACCGACTATCTCGACCGCCTCAGGGAAGCAGGCCACGAACGCACACCGCCCTCCTGGAAAGAATGAGCCAGACCGGCCGCGATATCTTCAGCGTCAGCCGGCTCAACATGGAAGTACGCTCGGCGCTGGAGAACAGTTTTCCGCTGCTCTGGGTAACGGGCGAGATCAGCAACCTCGCGATGCCGCGCTCCGGCCATCTCTACTTCTCCCTGAAGGACGCATCGGCACAGGTGCGCTGCGCCATGTTCCGCAATCGCAGGAACCTGCTGCGATTCCAGCCCGGCGACGGCACCCAGGTCATCGTGCGCGCGCGGGTGACAGTTTACGAGCCACGCGGCGACCTGCAGCTCGTTGTCGAGCACATGGAGCCTGCCGGCGAAGGCCTGCTGCGTCAACAGATCGAGGAGTTGACCCGCAAGCTCGGGGACGAGGGACTCTTCGACGAGAAAAGAAAAAAGCCGATTCCCTCCTTTCCCGCACGGATCGGCGTGGTGACCTCGCCGAGCGGAGCGGCGGTTCGTGATGTACTCACCGTCCTGAAACGTCGCTGCCCGTCGATCCCGGTCGTGATCTACCCGGTTCCCGTACAGGGAAAAACAGCAGCCGGCGAAATCGCGGATATGCTCAGAATTGCCGACCGGCGCAAGGAGTGTGACTTGCTGATCCTGACACGTGGCGGGGGATCGCTCGAGGATCTCATGGCGTTCAACGACGAGCAGCTTGCGCGCACCATTGCCGGACTCTCGATTCCCGTCATTTCTGCCATCGGCCACGAGATCGATACCAGCATCAGCGATCATGTCGCAGACCGGCGCGCACCGACACCATCAGCTGCTGCCGAACTGGCCAGCCCCGATGCCGAAGCGCTGCTGCACCGTATCGCCCTGCTCGATACCCGCCTGGAACGGGTGCATGCACAGAAATTGCAACGCAACATGCAACGTCTCGACGAACTCGGCATCCGGCTCCAGCAACAGCATCCGGGCGTACGGGTGCGGCTGCAAGGAGAGAAGATTGCAACCCTGAAGTCCAGGCTTGAGCAGTCTCGCGGGAATCGCTTGAGAATCCTGCATGCATCACTCGCAACGCTCACCACGCGTTTGCAGGCACAAGCACCTGCCCGCCGCGTGAGCGACGCCCGGTCACATCTGGAACGTCTCGCGAGGCGATCCGAAACAGTCATGCGACAACGGCTGGCGGAATCCGGCATGAAGGTCACTGCCCTGGCGAGAGAACTGCATGCCATCAGTCCGCTTGCAACGCTAGAGCGTGGCTATTCCATCACGCTCAATGAAGACCGGCAGGCCATCACCGACAGCAGCCAGGTCAGGAAGGGAGAGGAACTCGAAATCCGTTTCGCGCGCGGCTCGATCCAGTGTGAAGTCACGGAAAAACGCTGAATCTACTCCTCGGGGGTTTCCGTGTGTACCGGTTCGGATGTGTCCGTGTCCGGCGCTTTACGAAAGCTGAGTACAAGCCCGGAAAGTGAATAGATCATGAAAATGGCGAACAGCACGAGTGGCGGTTCAGAAATGATAATAGCCGCGACAAGCGCAATGACCACGAGCACGATAAAGGGCACCTTGCGGCGGAAGTCGATCTCCTTGAAGCTGTTGTAACGCAGGTTGCTGATCATGGCGAGACCGGCCAGGAGCGTCAGGATACCGGCCGGGATACTCATGAGGTCAGGATCGAATCCATAATCGACACTGACCCAGACGGCACCGGCAACAACAGCTGCCGCGGAAGGGCTCGGCAGACCGGTGAAATAACGCTTGTCAGCTGTATCCATCTGCGAGTTGAAGCGTGCAAGCCGCAAGGCAGCGCCGGCGACATAGACAAAGGCTGCGAACCAGCCCAGCTTGCCGAGGGGTTGCAGAGCCCAGAGGTACATCACCAGGCCGGGCGCGAGACCGAACGCGATCATGTCGGAAAGGCTGTCGTATTCCCCGCCGAAGTCCGTCTGCGTATGGGTCATGCGGGCGATGCGGCCATCGAGGCCATCGAGGATCATGGCAACGAAAATCGCGATTGCGGCCTTTTCGAAATGGCCATCCACCGCGGCAAGAATGGCGAAGAATCCGCTGAACAGCGCTGCTGTCGTGAAGAGATTAGGAAGCAGGTAAATGCCGCGGCTTCGGTGTTTATCGTTCATGCGGGCATTATAACGACTTCAGGAACCCGCCTGCGCACTTTGTCGTGCCGGCAATAGCGGATCATGGAGCGTTCAGGTTCGTGCATGAAAACCGAGCATGCGCCTGAGCGTTGCATCACGGTCGATAAAATGGTGCTTGAATGCCGCGAGCATATGCAGGGCTGCAATGACAACCAGGGTGATGGCAAGCACGAGATGCACATCACCCGCGATATCTTCCTGGCCCTCGATATCCGAGATGATGGCCGGCACCTCGAAAAGCGAGAAGACATCCACGCTGCTGCCATCAGCCGTAGAAATCAGGTATCCGCTGAACATGACGAGTAAAGGCAGGATCAGCAGGACGCGATGTACAAGGCGGGCCATGGTGACCTCGATACCACCGCCGATCGATTGCGGACGCGGGTTGAACCAGTGCCAGCCGATGCGGATCACCACGACGAGGAAGAGGAGTATGCCGATCGCCTTGTGCAGCGCTGGTGCGCGCCTGTACCAGGCGTCGTAATAGTCCAGCTCCACCATCCAGAGACCAAGCGCGAAAAGCGCGATGACTGTCAGCGCGACAAGCCAGTGCAACGCGATGGCAACGAGCCCATAGCGCTCACGGGTATTGACCAGCCGCATGACTTCGCTGCCTCAGGGTCCGTGCGGGTTTTTCGGCATCTCTCTGCTGCCGAGTTCGACCTGCAGACTGATCCGCTCGCCCTCCCCCGATTCAGCAGGACGCTCCAGCTCGACGGTAATCCCGTCACCGGGATGCTTGTCGAGCATGGCGAGTTTCAGATCGGCATAGTTGCCGATTGCGATTCCGTCGATTGCGAGTATCCGGTCCTGCGGCTGCATCCCCGCCTGTCGCCCGGTGCTGCTCTCCGTGAAATCGCTGATGACGACTCCCTCACCAGCCGTGTCGAGGAATGCACCGAAGACGCCCGCCTCGGGCAGGACGACGGGCTCAGCGAGCAGCAGGTAATCGGCAACGCGCTCATCGCTCACAGGAAACTTCGGCATCAGGACAGTCTTGCCACGAACGCCGGTACGGCGTGTCACACGGGCCGGGATACCCGAACGATATTCGACGTGACCAGACCCGGCGAGTACCAGCATCCTGTTTGCGGGATCGGCCTTCAGGTATTCGGAAACCTTTTGCGCCATGCTCTCGTCCCAGGTCAGCTGAACCTGCAGGAACCCTTCGAAACTGCCACCGCTGTCCGGATGCTCGCTGTAGAAGGCTTCGAGCCGACGGCGATAGTCGGTATCGGAAAAGTCGTAGCTGTCCGGAAGCATCTCTTGCAACTCGCCGGAGAGCGCAGGGATATCCGCGCTGCTGATGGCGCTGGTCAGCTCTGCCGGCGCATTGAGCGCGATCACGGGGATGCCCTGTTCGCGGGCATAGGCAAGGATCGGGCGATAGAGCCGGTAGTCGAAACGCCAGCGTTCGTAGTAACCGGTTTTGTCCAGCATCCCGGCTTCCGTGATCTCCCCCGCCAGGTAGGCATCGAGATGCTCCTGGAACGGCCACTGGAACCACTCGACGCCGATGGCGAAATTGCCTTGCTGTGCCTGCATTCCCTTGAGAATCTCGAGTTGCAGCAGGTGATCCTCGTAGGCGGTGTGCGTCTCGCCGACGTAGACTACGCGCTCCTGTGCGAGATTTTCCACCAGGCTCGAGAGGGTTGCGGTTTTTTGAAGATCGATGACAATCGGATCAGGCTTGCCCTGGCTGGATTCATGTGCCTGTTCCGCATAGACAAGGATGGCCGCCAGGAGCAACGTGAAGATCAGCGCCGGTTTGAAATAGTCCATCAGGTTGTTCCCATGTTGAGGAGAGATCGTTATCTGTTAGCCATCATGCTGGTCCTGCTGCCTTTCGGGGTCGCAGCCGGCGGTCAGGATCGCGTGCATCACACGCTGGATGTAAAGCTGAACCCGCAAGAGAGTTCACTGATTGTGACCGACATAGTCCGGTTTTCCAATGGCACGCAGCGACAGCACCTGTTCAGGCTCAATGCAGGACTTACGGTGACAAGCACCGACGGTTCGATCGAACGACTGCCACGACAGCACCACCTGGGGCATCAACTTTACCGGCTCACACCAGAGCCCGACACAAACAGTATTTCACTGAAAATCGAGGGTCAACCGCAGATCCCGGAATACGCGGGGATGGATGGCATGCCGTCGGCAGTGATTTCACCCGAAGGAATCTACCTCGATGGAGGATCGGCCTGGTATCCCCAATTTGACGGCATCATCGCCGGCTTCGACCTTGAAGTCACTCTGCCCGAGGGCTGGCAATCCGTCAGCCAGGGCAGGCGCAGCCTGCATGACGGGAATCAGCGATGGACATCAGCGACTCCGGAACAGGAGATCTACCTGGTCGCCGGCCCTTTCACGCGCTACACCCGCGAGCATGACGACATCGACCTTTCTGTCTACCTGCTGACACCCGATGAGACACTGGCCAGTACCTACCTGCGCACCATGGGAGGCTATATCGATCGTTACAGCAAGCTGATCGGAAACTACCCTTTCCCGAAGTTTGCGGTCGTCGAGAATCGCTGGCAGACAGGCTACGGGATGCCCTCGTTCACCCTGCTCGGCTCTCGCGTCATGCGACTGCCGTTTATTCCCTACACCTCCCTGCCGCACGAGATCCTGCACAACTGGTGGGGCAACGGCGTCTGGGTCGACTACGCAAACGGCAACTGGAGCGAAGGACTGACAGCCTACCTCTCCGACCACCTCATGAAAGAGCTTCAGGGCGAGGACGCGGACTACCGCCGCAAGGCGCTGGAGCGCTATGCCGATTTTGCAGCCGAGAAGCGTGATTTCCCGCTCATCGATTTCGTCTCACGCCACAGCGATGCCTCCCAGGCAGTCGGCTACAGCAAGTCGCTGATGCTGTTTCACATGCTGCGCATGGAACTCGGTGATGAAGGCTTCATGCAAGGCCTTCGCGAGCTCTGGACGACCCGCAAGTTCAGCGAGGCAGGCTTCGAGCAGGTGCTTGCAAGTTTCAGCCGCGCCTCCGGTCAGTCTCTGGATCATTACCTCGAATGGCTTACACGAACAGGCGCACCCTCCATCTCGCTCGATGAAATCAGCCTCGATACAACCGATGCGGGCTATCGCCTTGCCTTCAGCTTGCACCAATCCCGGGAGGATGCAGCTTACCCACTCAGGCTTTTAGCCGCGGTCATGCTCAAGGGTCGGTCAGAGGCAGAAGTGCATGAAGTTCTTCTCAATGAGAAAAAAGCCCGGGTCATGCTCGAACTGAGTGCCCGGCCCTTGCGCCTCGATATCGATCCGGCCTTCGACGCCCTGCGACTGCTCGACGACAGCGAGCGCCCGCCGACGTTCGGGCAACTCTATGGCAGCACACGCTGGTTCGTCGTCCTGCCGTCGGATGCCCCGGAGAAGGAACAGGAAGCCTGGACCCTGTTCGCGAAAACCTGGCAACAGCGCTATCCGGACATGGAGATCATCGATGACAGTGATGCCGGTGCGATCCCGGCCGATGCAGACCTGCTGCTGGCCGGCTGGTCGAACAGGCTGCTCGACGCGCATGGACAACGCCTGAAGTCCATTAGCGAGAGCCACGGCAAGACTCTCCTGCTGGCGGGCAAGGAATTTGACAGTGAGAGCCATTCGGTCGCGCTCATGGCAGCCCGGGGAGAGAGACACCTGGGCTTCATCGCTGCTGCTGACGCTGCAGCGATCCCGTTACTGGCGCGCAAGCTGCCACATTACGGCAGCTACGGCATGCTGGTCTTCGATGCCTCGGGACAGAACAGGCTCAAGCAGAGCGCGCCGGTAACGGACTCGCGCCTGACACATCATTTCACGCAGGAGGAGACGCCCCTGCAACTTCCCGCGCGCAAGCCCCTGGTCGACTGAGCCGGTTCAGTGGCGCGACGGCGCGGGGCTGTCGTGCAGCCCGAGTTCGATGGCAGCGAGAAAGAGATCGGCCCGCTGTTGCTCGCTGGGCGCCTCCAGGATCGCCTGCTTCTCGGCTCCATCAAGCGGCAGCAGGGTTGCCATGAGATTGACCAACCGCATGTCGGGAAGGCTGTCCAGCATCTCCTCGTCGATGCCGATCTCCTGGTCGCGCAGGTAACTCTTGAGAATGCTGTCGAGGCGTCCCCTGTCTGGCACGGATGTATGCCAGTCATTCTCGAGATCGCCACGAAAAGGCTCCCAGTCGGGCCGGACCTGGCGATATCCCCGAATGGTGTCGAGCTCCTCGCGGATCCTGAAACGGATCACACCGGACAGTGAAATCAGCATGCGGCCGTCCGATGTCTCCGAATAGGACGTGATGCGGCCGGCGCAGCCGGTTGTATAGAGCGCGGGTAGCGATTGCGCTGCCTCATCCGGTTTCGGCTGGACCATGCCGATGAGATGATGGCTCCTGAAGGCGTCCTCGATCATGTTGAGATAGCGCGGTTCGAAGATGTTCAGTGGCAGCACCGCGCCCGGCATGATGATGACGTTATCGAGCGGGAATACCGGCAGGACTGCCGGCAGTGATTTGAATGTCGGTTGGAATCGTTCGTGCAACATGATCGCCCAAGACCTCTTCTGCCTCTGTAATCGACTGTTAGTCAATGTGACAGGATATCCCTCCCGTGGTTCAGAAAGAGCTGTGCGAATGGTGTACGTGCCCCTAAATCCGTGCAGATATACTGACCGTGCATCCATGCACTGCAGCGCGTGCAGGTCTGTCTATCAGGACAAACTCTGGCTCGATCAGCTCGATCCATTATCCGGGGGCGTGTACCAGATCGGCGAGGTGTAGGCGCGCTCCTGGTGTGTGGTCTCGGCCTCCTCCGGGATCTCCACCCCAAAGCGGAAGGCGTCGTACACCACCCAGCGCGGCGTCGGGATCTCCAGGACACGGGCATAGTAAAAAGCAGATTGCGCAGGATCGAAGTCCGGATCTGTCCAGACAGTACCCAGCTCCGAGGCGCCAATGGTATTGGTCCAGTTGGCGTTCTTCACATCAACCGTGTTGCCAACCGGCGGCAGCTTGCCCTCGGCGTCTGGCTCACGGCCCGCGGACCAGGCAACGTCGTAGACTTTCTCGTGAGTCTTGCCGTCCTTGTCCAGCCAGCCCTTGACGATCTGCACACGGTCCAGGTTGGCGCCGATGGGATCGCGCAGGGCGTAGACCATGAAGGTCGGTGCCTGCTTGCCTTTCACGGCTTTCAGGTCGCCGCCCATCGGCACGCCCTTTTCATAGCCGCGGAAGGCCGGCTGGCGGCTGTCGATATCTTCGGGCGTGTAGTCCCAGCCGCCGAAGAAGCGCACGATCATGCGCGGGCCGGTGGTGGCGTAGACCTCCTTGCGCGCCATGGCGTCGTAGATCGCCTCGCGGGTGTTCTCCTCGGCCCAGACCCCCGTGTAGCCGGAAGCGACAAGCATATCTCCCCGGTACACGCCGTTCTCGTTCTCGGCAAAGGGATGGCTCATGCGATCCGGAGTGGGCTCAGCATTGGTGGCCTTGCCGAAGAAGTTCTCCTCCTCGACGGCGGCGAGGGCGGTGTGGCTGTCGGTGGAGCCGACCAGACCGAACTTGTACGGATTGGCGCCGAGGCGCTGCTCCAGCAGCAGCCCGTTCTTCAGCGCCTCGCGAGCATACTCGTACTGCAGCATGCCCTGGGTCTTGACCTCGGAGAGGTCCAGGTTGCCGACATCCCAGGTCTCGTAGTCGGCGAAGGCGTCATCCGGCGACAGGAAGGGGTGGGCCTCGCCGTCACCCTTGATCTGGGTGATCTCGTACATCGGTTCCCACTTGGCGCGCATCCGGACATAGTCGGCGTCGATGGCCTTGCCGGTGTACTGCGCGTCGACCGGGAACATGATGCCGTTGGACA
>ENA-OVUE01000017-OVUE01000017.1-sediment-metagenome-genome-assembly--contig:-NODE-17-length-12944-cov-2.300459_pt1 | contig 12944 bp, 13 predicted proteins | sample MGYA00250100_ERZ650196 | MGnify/ENA primary metagenome ERZ650196 (study PRJEB26732, sample SAMN07258975) | sediment metagenome | biome: subtidal zone; feature: saltmarsh; material: sediment | place: USA... | reverse complement strand
GTAAATCGCCTGTTTGCCTCCGACTGAAACGATAACCTGGTCGGCTGCATAATCCAGCCCGTTATCGCGTTTGAACTTGTTTATAATGGCTTGCTTGAGCCCGGCAGTACCATCGACTGCAGTATATTTGGTCATGCCATTATTGATGGCCTGCTTTCTCAGTCTATCTGCATCGGCCTGGTCTCTCACCAGGGCATTGATTTCCTGATTAACATCCAGCATTTCATAAATACCCAGCCTCCCCCGGTAACCGGTATCACGGCAGGCCTTGCAACCGACCGGTCGGCACAACTGCGCTGGCGGCGCCACCTTCCAGGGCTGTACCAGCTGCTCCCAGGCAGCTGCGTCCAGGGGGGCCGGTTCCTTGCACTGGTTGCACAGCATCCGCACCAGTCGCTGAGACATCACTCCTCTCAGGGTGGCCTTGATCAGGTAGGCGGGCACGCCGAGCTCCAGCAGCCGCGACACCGAGTTCGGTGAGTCATTGGTGTGCAGCGTCGAGAGTACCAGGTGGCCGGTCAACGCGGCGCGCAGACCGATTTCCCCGGTCTCCATATCGCGCATTTCACCCACCAGAATGATGTCGGGGTCGAGGCGCAGCGCGGTCCGCAGTACGCGCGCAAACCCGAGGTCGATGCGGTGGTTCACCTGTACCTGGTTGATGCGCGGCAGCTGGTACTCGACCGGATCTTCAACCGTAATGATTTTCTTCTGCGGCTTGTTCAATTCAGCCAGCGCACCGTAAAGCGTGGTGGTCTTGCCGCTGCCGGTCGGGCCGGTTACCAGGACCAGGCCGTGGGGCCGGTGGATGATGGTGCGAAAACGCCTGATGATGTCATCGGACATCCCCAGCTGGTCCAGCTTGCGCGCCGCCGAGCCGTGGTCGAGCAGACGCATGACCACCGCCTCGCCGGTCTGGGTGGGAATGGTCGCCAGGCGCACGTCGATGCTTTTGTCGAGTACCCGCAGAGTGAAGCGCCCATCCTGCGGCAGACGTTTTTCCGAGATATCGGCTTCCGCCATCAACTTCAGGCGCGACACTACCGCCGCAGCAATGCGTCGGTCGTCCATGATGGTCTCATGCAGTACGCCATCGATGCGGCGGCGGATGCGCAGCACATCTTCGTCCGGTTCGATGTGAATATCCGAGGCATCGGCCCTCACCGCTTCCTCGAACACAGTCTGTATCAGCCGCACCACCGGTGCGTCGCTCTGACTGCTGCTGACCGAAAGGCTGCGCAGATCGAAGGCGTTTTCCGCCAGATCCTGGCCGACCTCGTTGGCCAGACTGCGCAACTGGTCGGCGTGCTGGTAGAGACGATCGATGTTGTGCAGCAGATCGCTTTCCTTGACACAGGCGATCTGCACCGTTGTCTTCAGGATGCGCACCAGTTCATCGAAGGCAAATATGTCGGTGGGGTCGCCCATACCGACCAGCAGGCCGTGCGCGGTCTCCTTGAGCACCAGTGCGCGATAGCGCCGGGCGTGGGTTTCCGGCAGGCGTCCGACCAGCTCCGGATCCAGTTCGAAGCGCGACAGGTCGACGTAAGGAATATCGAGCTGCTCGGAGAGTAATCTGAGCAGCTTGTCCTCATCGACAAAACCGTTCTCTATCAGTACCCGGCCGAGCTTCCTGCCGCTTTTCTTCTGCTCGGCGAGCGCCGCTTGCAGCTGTGCCTCGGAGATGATTTTCTGCTCGACCAGCAGATCACCGATGCGTACTCGCTTCCTTTGCATGTTTGCAGCCATGCTTATCCACCTTCCCTATGTTGCAGTGCCTGCATCCGTTGCTCGACGTATTGCCGGACGGTTCCGCTCAACTGCAGCCGGGCGGCTCGCCGATAGGCCTGTAACGCCGCGCGTGGTTCCTGATTGTGTTCCCGCGCAATGGCCAGACCCGTCCACCACAGCGCCTGTTCGGGTTGCTCACGCAGCGCGTCTTCATAGGCACCGGCCGCTTCGGCGTGGTGCCCCGCCCGGTGCAGTAGTGCTGCCCTCAATGCCTCGCTTTCTGCGTCGGGATGGATGTCGCCCAGGGCCTGCAAGGCAGCCTGCATGGCGCCTCGTTCAGCCAGCAGCTGCGCGTAGGGCTTCGCCAGTGCAGCTGCCTGCGGGTCGATCGCCAGACCTTCGCCGAGCAGTCGTTCGGCGGTCTGGCTGGCCTGACGGGCTACCAGCAGCGATGCCAGCTGGGTGCGCGCCTCCAGATGTGCGGGTAACAGCTCCAGCGTCTGCTCGAGCAGGTTTTCGGCATCACGCCAGTTCTGTGCGGCCAGCGCGCGCTGGGCGCGGGCAAAGTGCTGCTCCGCTCTGTGTTCCGGGCTTCGGTTGCGGACCGGCTGCGGCGGTACGACGGCCGGTTCCAGGGCCGCTGATGCCACCATCGGCGCCGCCACCGGTTGTTTGTCTTCGTTGACGACCGTCGGCGCCGGGCTGCTGTCAGCCTCGACCGGTGCGGCAGGCGCAGCGTGTTCGGTTTGCCGCGCGCTCGAGACCTGGCCGCTGGTGGCCGGCAGGCGGGGCGACGGGTGGCCGGTGGAGCGGAAACGAGGCGTCGGCTGCGGCAGCGCCAAGGGCGCCCAGTCCGTGCCGCTCAACTGTTCCGGTGCGTCATGGTCGGCCGTTAAACCGATCAGTGCCAGCAGGGTCGCAACCAGCAGCGCCGAGGCGCCAAGAACAAGACCCCGCTGGCGAATTGCGCGCCGCGCTCGGACCGGTCCGACACCCTGAAGCGCAGCCACCGGGGCGTTGCCGGCAGGGCTGCGCCTGGCGTCCAGATCTCTGAGCATCTGATTGATGAGACTCATGGCCCGTACGCGTAAATCAGTCCGGCGCTGGTCAGCGCGATGAGTCCAGCGAGGCCCGAAGCCAGCGCCAGCCAGCCCGGTTTGCCCTGTCGTGCATCCTCGGTGTCTGTCGCGGCGCGTCCGACATGCCGCACGCCGACCTTGCTGTCACCGGCACCATAGGCAGCCATCAGCGCCTTGTGACAGAGCAGATTCACCAGGCGCGGGATGCCGCTGCTGCTGCGGTGCAGTCGGCCGATAGCCGCGTCGGAGAACAGCGCCGAACCCTGGTGTCCCGCGACCTGCAGCCGATGCTGCACATACTCGACCAGTGTCCGCCGACTCAGTGGTTCCAGCCGATAAGAAAAGGCGATGCGCTGCCGCAGCTGGCGCAGGCTGCGCCGGGCCAGTCGCGTGTCGAGTTCCGGTTGCCCGAATAACACCACCTGCATCAGCTTGCTCTTCTCGGTCTCCAGGTTGGTCAGCAGACGCAGTGCCTCGAGACTCTCGTCGGGCATCGCCTGGGCTTCGTCGAGCAGCAGCACCACCGGCTTGTGTGCGCCACTGAGTTCGACCAGTCGTTCGGCAATCAGCTTCAGCAGTCGGTGCTGGCCAATATTGCGCGCAAAGGCAACGCCCAGTTCCTCGGCGAGCGCCATGCGCAACGCGGTCGGATTGAGAAAGGGGTTGGGCAGGTACGCGGTTACAACGTCATCATCGAGCACGTTGAGCAGTTTTCTGCACAGCAGTGTCTTGCCGGTACCGACTTCCCCGGTTACCTTGATGAACCCTTCGCCTGCCCGCAGTGCCACCAGCAGCACGTTGAGCGCCTCCTGGTGACTGCCATGATTGAAAAAGAACTCGGTATCCGGTGTTAGCGTAAAGGGCGCTTCCCTGAGTCCGAAGTGTTCCAGGTACATGCCGCCGCTCCTTGGTCCTCAGGGCCAGTCCGGGTGCTGAATGGCGTTGAAGCGCCGGGTGGCACCGCCGACTTCCTGTGCCCATACCCGGCCGCTGTCCACCAGTATCGGGCGCAACAGAATCACCAGTTCGGTTTTGGTCGATATCTTCCGGGTGTGGCGGAACATGTGTCCGACCACCGGCAGGTCGCCGAAAAACGGCGTGGAGGCGACGCTGTCGCGCACCAGGTCCTGCATCAGGCCGCCGATCACCACGACCTGGGCGTTGTCGGCCCGGATGATGGTGTCCGATTCGCGAATCGTGCTCTTGGCGAGCGGCACCCGGAACTGGCGATCGGCGTTGTCATCGTCACCGTCAGTTGACACCTGGGTCGACAGGACTCCGATATCCTTGTTGTCAGGACGTACCTCGCTGATGGCGGGGTGCACATGGAGTGTAATGCTGCCGTCGCTGTCGATCTGCGGGGTCACATCGAGTGCCACCCCGGAAAAGAACGGCGTCAGCTGGACGTCGGTGCTGCGGTTGGCAACCCCCGAGGTGGTGTCGGTCTCGACATCGATGTCGGTAACGAAATACTCGTCCGTTCCGACTTTGATAATCGCCTTCTGGTTGTTGACCGTCGACACCCTGGGACTGGACAGCACCTGCACATTGCCCTGGGTCTTGAGCAGCTCGATCAGGGTGTTGAAATCGCCAATGTGTGCCTGCAGGGCAAATACCCCGCCAAAGCCGGTTGCCGCATTGGTCAGGCTGAGGTTCTGCAACGGCACCAGCGCGCCCGCCAGTTCCGATACGCCATCCTGGAAGATGGTGCCGCCGCCGGTCTGGCCTACTTTGATCTGTCTGCTTCCGCTTTCGATCAACGCGTTCCAGTTCACCCCGGTCTGGAAACCGTCGTTGAGTTCGACCTCCAGTATCTTGGCTTCAATAATGACCTGACGGCTGACCGAGCTTTGCAGGGTGTCAAGATACTGTTCGATGTCCAGCAGTTCACGCGGCATGGCGCGCACCAGCACCGTACCCGACAACGGGTTGGTTACCACCTTGCGCCCCTCTTCCTCGCCGATGATCATTTTCAACGCAGTCTCCAGATCGGCCCAGAAATCAGCATCGGTCCGGGTGGTGACCTGGGCGCCGGAAAAACTGGTGCTGCTGCCGTTGCCAGTCTCGCCGCTGTTTCCCCCGGACCCCGATCTGCCCGGGTTCTGCTGGTTGTCATTGTCGGTTGCGGAGCCGCTGCTGTGGGCCTGGCTGACCTGACCGGAACTTACCCGGGTGCGTGATCCGCCCTGGCGCCGAATGTCCAGATAATTCACCTTGAACACCTGGGAGCGCATACGCGCCGGGTACACCTGGTACACGCCGTGACTGTAGCGGTATTCGTAGCCGTACACGTCGCGCACCGTTGCCATCACGTCTTCGGTGGTGACGTTCTTCAAGTCCAGCGTGAGCGTGCCGGTCACTTCCGGATGGACCACCATGTTGTCCGACGTACCGTCTACCAGGCTCATGAAGAACTGCCGCGCCGGCGCTTCGTTCACCGATACGTCAAACGTCGGTACGCGCGGCTTGAGCCTGCTGAGCGTCGCCGCCGCCGGCGGCAGCAGCGCCTGCTGGACCTCGGGTGGCGGTTGCGCCGCGGCCGGGTAGGCGCCCGGCTGCGCATCTTCCAGCGCCTGCTGGATAGACGCCATGGTCGGAGTTTCCTTCTCCGGCAGCGTCTGACACGCGCTCAACAGCAGCGCTACTGCGAACCCATGTATGAGATTGAAGCGAGACTTCCTGTTCACGGCCTTACCTTCACTGTTTGTGGCAGCAAGTGCAGCGTTAACCTGCGCCCGCCAGTGTCCAACAACACCTGCGAATCGCGGATGCGCACGACCCGTGCAGAGCCGATGCGATCCCCTTCTTTGACCCGCGTGCCATTTATGACCGCAATGCGGCGGTCGGACGCAAAAAGAATCGACTGCAGGGCCCAGGCGCTGCTGTCGGTGTTGTTTCCGGCGCCGAAATAGGCGGCCGGATCCGTGGGCCGGGTGGGGTCGGTGACCCCAAAGGCGTTACCGAGCGCGGCCAGAGCGCAGATCAGCAGTGGCACAATGGACCCCTTAGCCATCCTGAGCCCCCAGTGTGTAGAGTTGCAGCCGGGAGACCGCGCGCGGGTAATCATTGACCCGAAAATCCACCATCTGCCAGAAGAATTTCCAGGGCATGGATTCCAGGGCTTCTAGGTAGCGCATCAGGTCCAGGTAGCCGCCCTCCAGTACCAGATCGAGCTGGTAGCGACCGAGCTTGCCGGCCTGGTGTGCATTGCCCGCCACTTCCTTCAGGGGTTCCGCGCTGGCTCGCAGCGAGGTGATCCTGAGGCCGCGGTGGCGCGTGAGCATCTGCTCGAGCAGCTCTGCCGCCTGGGCGGGTTCGACCAGGGCACCGAGCTGATCACCCAGACGTGCATCGAGTGCCGCCAGTTCGGCCGCCAGAGTGTCGCGGCTTTGGTACCGGACGGCCAGCGTATCCTCATCGGTCTTGTAGCTGAGCAGCATGGCCTGCTGGCGCAGGGCACCCAGTTTCATTTCCAGTTCGGAGATACGCTCCTCGGTCACCTGCTGTGCCTTGAGCGTCGGCTGGAGTCCCACCGAATCGACGCTGAGAAACACGACGGCCACGGTGGCAGCCAGCAGCAGCACCCGCTCGCGCAGTTCCAGCGCGTCGATGCGATCGATCCAGTACTGTGCCTTCAGCGCCGCCCTTGCCAAGCTGTGTCATCCTTGTGGTTGCGTAATACGAACTGGATTTCCGGCTGTGCGGATTCGGCGCGGTTCATCGCCACCGTCTCAAAGGCGGTCGCTGACAGATCCCGTCGTTTCGCCAGGCCCTGCAAATAGACCGGTACCAGCTTTTCCTCCAGGGCGGTGCCACGGACTTCTATTTCGCCCTGGGCATTGACCGTTACGCCGTCCAGCCACAGGCCCGGCAGGTGCTGTTCGGCCAGTATCCTGAAATGACTGGAAAACCCGTGCTGGTGCTGCAGCACCAGCTGATCGAACTGAGCCAGCAGCGCTTTGCGTTGCTCGATGCTGGAGCTGAGTTGCTCGATCTCTGCATCCACAGCCTCGGTGTCCGGCGTACGCTGCGCCTCGTCCAGGCTGTCGATCTGAGCCTGCAAATGCGCGTGCTGCTGCTGCAGTGCGGTGGCCGAATCCTGCATGCCTGCCAGAGTCCAGCGCGTATGACCCAGGATGGCGAGCAGCAGAACGAGCACCACAGCGACCATCTGCGCCAGCGTAACAGCGGAAAACACCTTGTGCTGTCTGCGGAAGACCGGTTGATAGAGGTTTATCTGCTGATGCATGTCCCTGTCACGTCAATGCTGGTTCTGGGCGTATCCACACCCGCTGGCACGCCAGGCGTGGTCGCGGGCGTCAATTTTACAGCGCGGGTCACCGGTTCCCGGCACCCGCCTGCCGACCGTAATGTGTGCCTGAATGCGTCTCATCCGTCCTGTCGCCGATACATAACCAACTGTTGTTATTGACTAAAGTCCTCATCTGTCCCAGCATTGGCTGGTGCGTCAGGCGGCAGACGCAAGTCCGCGGGCTGCCACCTGAAGTTCTGCCCAATACTGGGAAGCAAGATTCAGGCCTGCCCCTAATCTTCTGTTATGCAAAAAAAAACGGAAGCCTGGCCTTCAGCGGTCGGAGACCTGGAAAGGCACAGGCAGTGGTGAGGCTGAGCGGGAGGCTGCGCCGCGCGGCGATCTTGGTAGGAACCTATCTCATATTTCCCGCGGTCGCGGCGGTCGGGAATTTTGCGACAGGTTGTCGTGTTAACAACAGCCGGGCTGAGTGTTGAGCTGCAGGCTGCCCGTCAGTGCTTGCACATCCGGGAATCCGTGACGTTCGAGGTAGCTTCGAATGCCCGCGTTGAGTTGCGGGCAGATGAGCGGGTGGTAGAACAGCGCAGTGCCAACGCCCACCGCGCTGGCACCGGCAAGCAGGAATTCAATGGCGTCCTCGACGCTGGTCACGCCACCCTGTCCGATGATCGGTATCCGGTGTGCCTTGCAGACCTGATAGACCTGGTGCACCTTGAGCAGCGCCATTGGTTTTATGGCCGGGCCCGACAGCCCGCCCTGGTTGTTGCCGATTACGGGCCGGCGATTCTCTATGTCGATGGCCATACCCATCATGGTGTTGATAACCGCGAAGGCGTCACTGCCTGCGTCGATACAGCGCCGCGCATTTTCCGCGATGTCGGTCTGATTCGGGGACAGTTTGGTAATGAGTGGTTTCCCGGTGGCCTTACGGCATACCTCGACTACGCGTGCCGACATATCCGGGTCGTTGCCGAATGCGACGCCACCTTCCTTGACGTTCGGGCAGGAGATATTGATTTCAATGGCGTCAATGGGCGAATCGTCGAAACGCCGGGTGACTTCGTGGTATTCGTCCACCGTGGATCCGGAAACGTTGGCAATGAAACGGGTCTCCGTGAAATCCAGCTGCGGAAGGATGTGCTGCACGACATAGTCGACGCCCGGATTCTGCAGGCCGATGGCGTTGAGCATGCCCATCGGTGTTTCGTAAACGCGGTGCGGCCGGTTGCCCAGACGCGGCTGCAGGGTAGTGCCCTTGAGACACACACCACCGACGTCGCGGTTGGAGAAGCCCTTGACCCGGGTATATTCCTCGCCAAACCCGACACAGCCGGACAACAGCACCAATGGTGAGCTGAACTCGAGCCCGCAGAAATCGATCGACAAAGGGTTAATGGTGCGTGTCATGGGCCTCGTATTTGACCTGAAGCGCTAGCGAAAGAAAAGTGTGGCCGCGGTTTTCTGCGATAATGGCGGACCGATTCAACCCCGCAGGCAGCCATGTTTCACATTGTGCTCTATCAGCCCGAGATACCGCCGAACACCGGCAACGTGATTCGCCTGTGCGCCAACACCGGCAGCCGGTTGCACCTCATCCGGCCGCTCGGATTCGAGCTGGAAGACCGGAAACTGCGCCGTGCCGGCCTCGACTATCACGAGTGGGCCAGCGTTGCTGTGCACGATTCCCTGCAGGCTTTCAGCGACGCCATCCGGCCGCCGCGTATCTGGGCGGTGTCGACGCGGGGCCGGCGGCACTATGCCGCGGTTGCCTACCAGGCGGATGACGCCTTTCTGTTCGGGCCGGAAACCCGCGGCCTGCCGGAAGCGTTACTGCAGCAGCTGGGTGCAGCACAGGTCGTGCGGCTGCCGATGGTGGCCCAAAGTCGCAGCCTCAATCTCTCCAATGCGGTGGCGGTACTGGTCTACGAGGCGTGGCGCCAGCAGCATTTCCGCGGTGGTGCCTAGCCCGCATTTCTCACGGGGATCCCGGATGCTGGCGCCGGGCTCGTGTGTTTGCACGCCGTTCTGGAACGAAAGACCCGCGCGAGGCGCAGAGCAGGGCCCCCGGCGCAGCCGGGGATGCGACCGCCGGTGGGCGGGACATCGCTTCGACGTCCATCACGGGTCGTCGCTTCACCGGGGGTCAGATCCCCGCCACTGCGTGCCGGGGCCCCGCTTCCGCCCCTCGAAGCGATGCAGCCGTAGCTACCACTTGAGCGAAGCACAAGTGGCGGCCGCGACACGGGGCCAGAGGCCAGTCGCGGGAGCGACCGCCACGCACCGGCTTGCGCACTGTGCGGCGTGACCGCGTCCGCGCGCCCCGTCTCCGTCATGGCTGCGCTCTCGAGAGCCGGGGCGCGCGCACGAGAACCAGCCAGGGCCGGGATAGGCGCGCCCTGAGAACATGCTGTTTCCCGTTCAATCACAATGCGCATCGTAAATTCAATACGTTCTGTTACTTCCCGGCCGCCCCGTGAGAAATGCGGGCTAGCGACGCGCACCAGACCAGGTTTGGCCCGACACTCTGCTGCACCGCTCAAAGTCCCTAGAAATCGGTAGTTTAGATGGCGCAAGTCCAATTGGGTAGTGTACCTGCTGAGACGGCACTCAGGCAATCACGGCCTCTGCCTGCCTGCCACGCAAAGGTGCCCTGCCCGGCTCCCGGCGAAACCCTGGGCAAAGGGACAACCGATTGTCTGCCTTCACTATTATTTCATTTCCATAACGCGATACGGCCGCCAGCCACGGGCTCGGCAGCGCGAACCGAAGCAACAGGCGGGCGCAAATCGGTGGCCGGGGTTGCGACAGGATGCGGACCGCGTGAAAATCGGACGGCGCCTCGCCGCGCAGGGGCAGAAGGCTTCGCAGCTTGCCTGGCGGGGCAGATCAGGCTCAGGTGAGGCTGGATTCGAGCAGCGCGATTTGTCGCCAGCGTTCGGCCACCATCCTCTGGTAGAGCGTACTCATGGCCCGCTCGTAGGCGCAGTCTCCGTCTTCGCCCATCAGGCGTATGCGGCGTTCCAGCAGGGTGATTTCTTCGCGCAGTTGCGCGACGCCGCGTTCCCCGAACTGTAACTGGACTTCGAGACAGCTGTGCATGGCGGTTTCCTGTATCGGGAGTTGCCAGCAGCCTACGCGTACAAAGTGACCGGATCGTGACCGAATTTTTAGTCGCACTCCTCGATCCACGCCATCTGTATTGCTTCCAGAATTTTCTCCCCGGAGTGCCCGGGATCATCATCGAATTCGTCCAGTTGCAGCACCCACTCGCGCAACTCGGTGAAACGGACCTGACGCGGATCGACGTCCGGATGCTTTTCAGCCAGTTCGATGGCGATGTCCAGCGAGTCGGTCCATTTCAGTCCCACGGCAATCCTCCTCAGTGATGCTCACTAACCATATTGATGGTGTACTTGGGAATCTCGACCACCAGGTCTGCGCTGGCCACGCGCGCCTGGCAGCTCAGGCGGGAATCCGGTTCCAGCCCCCAGGCCTTGTCCAGCATGTCGTCTTCATCCTCATCCGAGGGCTCGAGCGAATCCAGCCCTTCGCGCACATAGACATGACAGGTCGTGCAGGCGCAGGATTTCTCACAGGCGTGCTCGATCTCGATTCCATTGGCCAGCGCGGCATCGCATATGGTGGTACCCGGCTGGACCTCGATGACAGCACCCTCCGGACAGATTTCTTCGTGGGGCAGAAAAATAACCTGCGGCATAACTAACCCTTGCTATTTGAACTCGTCGACGGCGTGACCGGCCATGGCTTTCTGGATGTTGGCGTTCATGCGTCGGTCCACGTACGCGGTGCTGACCGACTCCAGCCGCTCCATCGCCTGCTTGATGGCGCGATGATCGCTGCCGTTGCGCGCCTCGCCCAGCTGCCTGGCGGCGGCCTGGATCGCGCCCAGCTCCTCTGGGCTCAGGAATTTCTCACCGTCCTCGTGCAGTGCCGCCCCCAGCGCTTCGAGCACCCGGTCGGCCTCCACCTGCTGTTCGCGCAAACGCCGCGCCTCCAGGTCTTCCTGGGCATGGTCCATGGAGTCGCGCAACATGGTCTCGATTTCACCATCGCTGAGACCGTAGGAGGGCTTGACCTCGATGTGCGCCTGGGCGCCGCTGGTGGTCTCCTCCGCCGTGACATTCAGCAGCCCGTCGGCATCCACCTGGAAGGTCACCCGGATACGCGCCGCCCCCGCAGTCATGGGCGGTATATCACGCAACTCGAAGCGCGCCAGCGACCGGCAGTCGTCCACCAGTTCGCGTTCCCCCTGCACCACGTGCAGGGCCATGGCGGTCTGCCCGTCCTTGAAGGTAGTGAATTCCTGGGCGCGCGCCACCGGAATGGTGGTATTGCGCGGCACGATCTTTTCGGTCAGGCCGCCCATGGTCTCGATACCGAGCGACAACGGAATCACGTCCAGCAGCAGCATTTCGTCGTCGGGCTTGTTACCGACCAGAATGTCGGCCTGCACCGCTGCACCGATCGCCACCACTCGGTCCGGATCGATATCCACCAGCGGCTGGCGACCGAAAAATTCAGCCACCAGTTCGCGCACCCTGGGCACCCGTGTCGATCCGCCCACCATCACGACTTCCTGAATATCCTCCACGCTGATCCCCGAGTCGCGCAGCGCGCGTCGGCACGGTGCCAGCGTCTTGCGCACCAGAGGTTCGACGAGCGCATTCATCTGGGCGCGGGTCAGCCGCCCCTGCCACTGGGTGCCGTCGTCGAGTTCCAGCACAAGTTCGGTCTGCTCAGCATCGGTAAGCGCTTCCTTGGCCGCACAGGCGACGTGCATCAGGCGCCGTTGCTGCGCCTGGCCGAGGTCGTCGGCGAGACCCGCCTGCTGCATCACCCAGGCCGCGATGACACGGTCCATGTCGTCGCCCCCCAGCGCGGTATCACCCGCGGTCGCGAGCACCTCGAACACCCCCTGATGCAGGCGCAGGATGGAAACGTCGAAGGTGCCACCCCCCAGGTCGTAGACGACAATCACCTCGTCTGCACCGCGGTCCAGCCCGTAGGCCACCGCGGCAGCGGTGGGCTCATTGAGCAGGCGCAGCACCTTGAGGCCCGCCAGCGTGCCCGCATCCTTGGTGGCCTGGCGTTGCGCGTCGTCGAAATAGGCGGGCACTGTGATGACCACACCGCTCAGCTCCCCGCCGAGGGCCTGTTCGGCACGGCCTTTCAGAGCACGCAGAATTTCGGCGGAAACCTGCACCGGGCTGCGATCGCCGGCCGCGGTGCGAATCAGGGGCATCCCCGACTCGCCTGCCACGAAGTCGTAGGGCAGCGCGGCTCCCAGGCGCTGGACGTCGCCCACCCCGCGCCCCATCAAACGTTTCACGGAACTGACGGTACTGAGCGGGTCGCTGGCCGCCCCGGCCTTCGCCGCGGCACCGACTTCAACACTGCCGTCGGCGCGGTAGCGAACCACCGAGGGCAGCAGATGCTTTCCCTCCTCGTCGGACAGCGTATCGGCGCTCCCGCTGCGCACGGTGGCTACCAGTGAATTTGTGGTGCCCAGATCGATACCCGCTGCAAGGCGGTGCTGATGCGGCGCCGTGGATTGGCCCGGCTCGGAAATTTGCAGTAATGCCATGGTTAACCCTACAGTGGCCGTTTAAACCGGTGTCCGTAAACGCAGCGGCGGCGGTCTGGATGGGGTATCGGCGCGGAGCGCAACGCGCCCCGGCTCGACAACCCGCGGTGCACCTGGCAATCGCCCGCATCCCTGCCGGGGTTCGGCCCGTTTGCCCATTATAATCCCAGTGTGTCCCGGAACCGGCCGGCTGGCGTCCCGCTGCTCACAACAGCTCGTCTTCGAGATCTGCTTCCAGCTGCTGAACCTCGTCGCG
>ENA-OVUE01000016-OVUE01000016.1-sediment-metagenome-genome-assembly--contig:-NODE-16-length-13186-cov-2.858036_pt1 | contig 13186 bp, 25 predicted proteins | sample MGYA00250100_ERZ650196 | MGnify/ENA primary metagenome ERZ650196 (study PRJEB26732, sample SAMN07258975) | sediment metagenome | biome: subtidal zone; feature: saltmarsh; material: sediment | place: USA... | reverse complement strand
CGTTATCGGGAATCACGGTGGCGGTACGCACGATCCAGACACCCGGCTCTCTCTCTTCGACGAGCACGTGGCGGCCGGCGCTGTCGAGCTCCGAGTCGAGCCGCACGTCGAGTTCGCCGGGCGGCGTGCGGCGATCGCGGTGCTCGCCGTCTCGTTGCTCGTCCCGCTCGCCGCGTGTGCGGCGGACGGCGGCGACGCGTCCGATCCGCCGGCGGTCGTTTCCGGACCGGATGTCGAGGATGTCCGTGTCGTCAACATCAAGGGAAAGAACAAGCGTTTTGGCCAGGTACCCGGCAAGCGCTCGGATACCAGAAAAGCCTATGTCCGTCTGAAAGAGGGGCAAGACATTGATCTCATGCCCGGTGCGTGAGCAAAGAGTAACAGGTTCCAATCATGGCAATTATTAAGTCTAAACCAACATCAGCAGGCCGGCGGTTTGTCGTTAAAGTGACGGCGCCGGATCTGCACAAGGGTGGACCCTACGAGCCGCTGGTCGAAAAGAAATCGAAGACCGGTGGTCGCAACAACAAGGGTCGCATCACGACGCGCCATCGTGGCGGTGGCCACAAGCAGCGCTATCGTGTCATCGATTTCAAGCGTGCGAAAGAGGGCATTGCGGCCACAGTAGAGCGTATCGAATACGATCCGAACAGGACCGCCTACATTGCACTGCTGAAATATGTCGACGGCGAGCGTGCCTACATCATTGCACCGAAAGGTCTGAAGGCTGGCGATACCGTCGTATCCGGTCGCGAAGCACCGATCGCCACAGGCAATTGCCTGCCGCTGCGTAACATTCCTCTCGGTTCAGTCATTCACTGCATCGAGATGAAGCCCGGCAAGGGCGCCCAGCTTGCACGCAGTGCAGGGACGTCAGTCCAGCTGGTCGCACGTGAAGGTGAGCATGCCACCTTGCGTCTGCGCTCTGGCGAGATGCGCAAGGTTCCGGCCCGCTGCCGTGCCGTTATCGGCGAAGTCAGCAATGGCGAGCACAACCTGCGTTCACTCGGCAAGGCGGGCGCCAAGCGCTGGCGCGGTATTCGCCCGACAGTTCGCGGTGTCGCCATGAACCCGGTCGACCACCCGCATGGTGGTGGTGAGGGTCGTACCTCTGGCGGACGTCATCCCGTCAGCCCCTGGGGTATGCCGACCAAGGGTTACAAGACGCGCAAGAACAAGCGTACTGACAACATGATTGTCCGTCGCCGCGGCCGTAAATAATCTCGAGGTAGAGCAATATGCCACGTTCAGTTCACAAAGGTCCATTTATCGATCACCACCTGATGAAAAAGGTGGAAGCTGCTGTTGCAAGCAACGATCGCCGACCGATCAAAACCTGGTCGCGCCGTTCCATGATCAGCCCGGATATGGTTGGCCTGACAATTGCAGTACACAACGGCCGCCAGCATGTTCCCGTGCTGGTCAACGAAAACATGGTCGGTCACAAGCTCGGCGAATTCGCCCTGACGCGGACCTACCGCGGCCACGCTGCCGACAAGAAGGCGAAAAGGTAACAGGAGATCATCATGCAGGCTGTTGCAAAACATCGTTTCGCTCGTATCTCTGCCCAGAAAGGCCGTCTGGTTGCCGACCAGATTCGCGGACTTCCTGTCGAGCAGGCGCTGGATGTCCTGGCATTCAGCAAGAAGAAAGGCGCTGCGCTGGTCAAAAAGGTTCTCGATTCCGCGATAGCGAATGCCGAGAACAACGAAGGTGCCGATATCGACGAACTCAAGGTCAAGGCGATTTACGTCGACGAGGGTCCGACACTCAAGCGGATCCGTGCACGTGCCAAGGGTCGTGCTTCTCGTATCCTCAAGCGCACCAGCCACATCACAGTGACTGTGGCAGACGACTAAGGCAGGAATAATTATGGGTCAGAAAGTACATCCGGTTGGTTTCCGTCTCGGAGTCACCAAAGAACACAACTCGCGCTGGTATGCAGGCGGCAACGACTACGCCGATTTGCTGAACCAGGATCTCGAGGTGCGCGACTATCTCAAGAAGAAACTCGCGCAGGCTTCAGTCAGCCGTATCCAGATCGATCGTCCTGCCAACAATGCGCACATCACCATTCATACCGCGCGCCCTGGTGTCGTGATCGGGAAGAAAGGCGAAGATATCGACGCGCTGCGTGCAGATGTGGCCAAAAGGATGGGTTGCCCGGTCCAGATCAGCATCGAGGAGATTCGCAAGCCCGAGCTTGACGCCACCCTCGTCGCTGACGGTATCGCACAGCAGCTTGAGCGCCGCGTCATGTTTCGTCGCGCCATGAAGCGTGCCGTGCAAACGGCAATGCGCCTGGGTGCACAGGGCGTCAAGATCAATATCGCCGGTCGCCTGAACGGTGCGGAAATTGCCCGCAGCGAGTGGTACCGAGAAGGTCGCGTGCCGCTGCACACACTGCGCGCCGACATCGATTATGGCACTGCGGAAGCGCAGACGACCTACGGCATCCTTGGCATCAAGGTATGGATCTTCAAGGGCGAGGTCTATCCCGGCATGCCGCAAGCTGAAGAAGAGCCGAAATCACCCAAGGGCCGTGGCAAGGGCCGTGGCAAGAAGGACTAAGTCATGCTGCAACCGAAACGCACAAAATTCCGCAAGGTCCAGACCGGACGTAACCGTGGCTTTGCCCAGCGGGGCAACAAGGTCAGCTTCGGTGAGTTCGGTCTGAAGGCCACGACACGTGGCAGGCTGACTTCCCGCCAGATTGAATCTGCGCGTCGTACAATCACGCGTACAGTCAAGCGTGGCGGCAAGCTCTATATCCGCGTCTTTCCTGACAAGCCGATCTCCAAGAAACCTCTCGAGGTGCGGATGGGTAAAGGTAAGGGTAACGTTGAATACTGGGTAGCCCAGATTCAGCCGGGACGCATGTTGTACGAAATTGAAGGTGTATCCGAGGACCTGGCACGCGAGGCTTTCAAGCTGGCTGCGGCCAAGCTCCCGGTCGATACCACCTTCGTCAAGCGGACGATACTCTGATGAAAGCTAGCGAACTTCGTAACAAATCCAAGGCGGAGCTGCAGGAAACCCTGCACGAACTGCTCCAGGAACAGTTCAACCTGCGCATGCAGCAGGGAACCGGCCAGCTGGCTCGCCCGCACCTCATGAAGGAGGTGCGCAGGAACATTGCACGAGTGAAATCAGTGATGAACGAACAGAAAGGTAATGCGTCATGACAGACAAGCAGCCAACAAACCGCACGCTGCAGGGTCGTGTTGTCAGTGACAAGATGGACAAGACGATTACCGTTCTTGTCGAACGCCAGGTCAAGCACCCCCTGTATGGCAAATTTATCAAGCGTTCAACCAAGGTCCACGCACACGACGAGGACAATGCATGTCGCCAGGGCGATATCGTTGTTGTCGAATTGTGCCGTCCGCTGTCAAAAAACAAGTGTTGGCAGCTGGTTGAAATCGTAGAACGCCCGGCTCGGGCCTAAGTGACAGTATTACGTGGAGTAAGCTGATGATTCAGATGCAAACAATGATGAGTGTCGCCGACAACAGCGGGGCGAGACGTGTTCAGTGCATCAAGGTTCTTGGCGGTTCCCATCGCCGCTATGCCGGTATTGGCGACATCGTGAAGGTGAGTGTCAAGGAAGCAATTCCGCGTGGCAAGGTCAAGAAAGGCGACGTCTACAATGCAGTTGTTGTTCGCACACGCAAGGGAGTCCGTCGCCAGGATGGTTCAGTAATCCGTTTCGACGGCAACGCCGCAGTGTTGCTGAACAACCAGCTGCAGCCTATCGGAACCCGTATCTTCGGCCCGGTGACGCGCGAACTGCGCACCGGCAACTTTATGAAGATCATTTCACTCGCACCTGAAGTGCTGTGAGGTCATACAAATGGCAATGAACAAGATCAGAAAAGGTGACGATGTCGTCGTCCTTGCAGGAAAGGACAAGGGCAAGCGTGGCACCGTTCTTCGCGTCGTCGGCGACCGTGTTGTCGTCGAGAATGTCAATATGGCGAAGAAACACACGAAACCCAACCCGAACAAGGGTGAGCCCGGTGGTATTGTCGACAAGGAGATGCCGATTCACGTCTCCAATGTCGGTCTGTACAACCCGCTGGCCGACAAGGCCGATCGTGTTGGTTTCAAGATTCTCGATGACGGCCGCAAGGTGCGTTACTACAAGTCAAACGGCGAAATCGTTGACGTTTAAGCAGAGTGACAGAGATGGCTAGGTTGAAAGAGCATTACCGCGAGAAAGTCGTTCCGGGTCTGGTCGAAAAATTCGGCTACTCGAGTGTGATGGCTGTTCCGCGAATTGAAAAGATCACCCTCAACATGGGTGTCGGTGAGGCCGTTGGCGACAAGAAGATCCTGCAGAATGCTGTTGAGGACATGGTGAAGATTGCCGGGCAGAAGCCCGTCGTCACCAAGGCGCGCAAGTCTGTAGCCGGCTTCAAGATCCGCGAGGGTTGGCCGATTGGCTGCAAGGTTACGTTGCGCCGCGAGCAGATGTACGAGTTCCTGGATCGACTGATCAATATCGCCATTCCGCGTATCCGCGATTTTCGCGGCCTCAATGGCAAGTCCTTCGACGGTCGTGGCAACTACAGCATGGGTGTCAGCGAGCAGATCATCTTCCCCGAGATCGAGTACGACAAGGTCGATGCGCTGCGCGGTATGGACATTACGATCACGACTTCGGCAAAGAACGACGAAGAAGGTCGTGCACTGCTGGAAGCATTCAACTTTCCGTTCAAGTAATTCGGTATCAGGATATGGCAAAAAAGAGCATGATTGCCCGTGAAGCCAAGCGCGCCAAGGCGGCACGCAAGTATGCGGCAAAACGCGCACAACTCAAGGCGATCATCAATGATCGTACCAGCACGCCGGAGCAGGTTGATGAAGCAGTCATCAAGCTGCAACAGCTGCCACGAGACGCCAGCCCCTCGCGCCAGCAGAATCGTTGCCGCCAGACCGGGCGTCCGCATGCGGTCTACCGCAAGTTTGGCCTCTGCCGTAACAAGCTGCGTGAAGCGGCAATGCGCGGTGATGTGCCCGGCCTGAAAAAGGCAAGCTGGTAACCGACCGGCGAAAACCTCCCGGCAGGTGCCGGGAAGTGATCAAATTCATTGCGGACAGCGGTTGGCATAGCCAGCCGTTATCCGGTATAATCCGCGGCCTTCATCTGAAGGTTGTTCAATTTTTTGGGTATCGCGTCGAGAAGACGGCCTGACCCCGGGAGACTCGAATGAGTATGTCAGATCCAATCGCGGATATGCTGACGCGTATTCGCAATGCTCAGGCAAGAAACAAGATTTCTGTCACGATGCCATCTTCGAAGCAGAAAAAGGCACTTGCTGCCGTACTGCACGAGGAGGGCTACATTTCAGGCTATCAGTCAACCGAAGGCCCCAAGCCGGAGCTGAATATCGAGCTCAAGTATTTCCAGGGGACCCCTGTCATTGATCTGGTCCAGCGCGTAAGCCGTCCCGGTCTGCGTATCTACAAAAACAAGGATGAACTTCCTTCAGTGCGTAACGGGCTGGGCATTGCCATCATTTCCACATCAAAAGGTCTCATGACTGACCGCGCGGCTCGCAAAGCAGGCCACGGCGGCGAAGTCGTTGCCTACGTCGCGTAAGGAGGGTCGGTCATGTCACGTATTGCAAAATCACCGATCACCGTTGCTTCCGGCATCGAGGTAAAAGTCGACGGCCAGAACGTCACGACCAAAGGCTCAAAGGGCACCCTCGAGATGACTGTGCACCCGGACGTCACTGTCCAGTTCGAGGATGGCATTCTGAGTGTCAAACCGAACGAGGAGACCAAGCAGTCATGGGCGCATGCCGGTACAGCGCGTGCACTGCTCAATAACATGGTTGTCGGCTGTTCCGATGGTTTCGAAAAGCGCCTGAACCTGATTGGTGTTGGTTATCGTGCCCAGGCACAGGGCAAGAAACTGACACTCAACCTGGGTTTCTCGCACCCTGTCGAGTACGAAGTACCAGAGGGTATTACTATTGAAACACCCTCTAACACAGAGGTTGTTGTCTCCGGTTCTGACAAGCAGAAAGTTGGTCAGGTTGCAGCAGAAATTCGCTCCTACCGTCCGCCGGAGCCCTACAAGGGCAAGGGTGTCCGCTACAGCGATGAATACGTGCTGCGTAAAGAGGCGAAGAAGAAATAAGAGGTTATGGCGATGGATAAAAAGCAAACACGTTTGCGTCGTGCACGCAAGGCACGTGCCAGGATCCGCGAGGTTGGCCGGCATCGTCTGACCATTTTCCGCACGCCCCGTCACATCTACGCACAGGTCATCGCGCCCAACGGGGCAGAGGTCATCGTCTCTGCATCAACGGTTGACAAGAGCCTGCGCGGCGGCTTCGAGGGCTCGACGGGCAATATTTCGGCAGCTGCAGTCGTCGGCAAGGCAATCGCGGAAAGGGCCAGGGACAAGGGAATCGATCAGGTCGCGTTCGACCGGTCCGGTTTCAAGTACCACGGTCGAGTGAAGGCGCTTGCTGACGCAGCGCGCGAAAATGGTCTGGATTTCTGAGGGTAACCGCAATGTCAAAATTTGTAGCACAACAGGCTGAAAGCGAAGAGCTCATCGAGAAGCTGGTTGCCGTAAACCGCGTCGCCAAGACAGTCAAGGGTGGCCGGATCTTCGGTTTTGCTGCTCTCGTCGTTGTCGGTGACGGCAATGGCAAGGTCGGCTTTGGCCAGGGCAAGGCCCGCGAGGTTCCCATTGCGATCCAGAAAGCTATGGAGAGTGCACGCAAGAACATGAAATCCATCAGCCTCAAGGGTGACACATTGCAGTACCCGCTGGACGGACGTCACGGTGCGGCCAAGGTCCACATGCAGCCCGCATCCGAGGGTACGGGCATCATCGCCGGCGGCGCCATGCGCGCAGTTTTCGAGGCTGTGGGCGTACACAATGTTCTCGCCAAGTGCATCGGCACCAACAATCCGATCAACGTCATCCGCGCAACCATGAACGGCTTGACCGGCATGGTGAACGCAGAGTCTGTCGCACTCAAGCGTGGCAAGAGCGTCGAAGAGATTCTGGAGTGATCCCATGAGCGACAAGAAAATGATGAAAGTCAAGCTGGTACGCAGTCTGCATGGTCGCCTGAAGGCGCACAAGGCATGCGTTTCGGGTCTCGGCCTGCGTCGCATGCACCAGGTAGTGGAAGTGGAAGACACGCCTGCTACCCGTGGCATGGTCAACAAGGTCTCCTATATGGTCCAGGTAGTCGAGGAAGCCTGATATGCGTCTGAATACAATCAAGCCTGCTGAAGGCAGTCAAAAGAGTCGGAAGCGTGTCGGTCGCGGAATCGGCAGCGGACTTGGCAAGACCTGTGGTCGTGGTCATAAGGGCCAGAAATCCCGTTCAGGCGGTTTCCACAAGGTCGGCTTCGAAGGCGGCCAGATGCCGCTGCAGCGTCGCCTGCCCAAGGTCGGCTTCAATTCCAGAAAGGCGCGCATCACCGCCGAGGTGACGCTCTCCGAAATCGCCCGTGTCGATGCCGATGTTGTCGACATGAGCGCACTGTACGATGCAGATATCCTGCCTCGCAGTATGAAGCGCGCGAAGGTGATTCTCTCAGGTGAAATCGGCGTGGCCAAAACTCTCAAGGGCATCAGGGCTTCCAAAGGGGCTCGTGAAGCAATCGAGAAGGCCGGCGGTTCGGTCGAAGAGTAGGGAACGCTGAAGCATGGCAAACCGTGGAACAGGGGGTCTCGGCGATCTCGGTCATCTGAAAGAACTGCGTCAGCGTATTTTCTTTCTGCTCGGGGCCCTGATCGTCTACCGGATCGGTACATTCGTGCCGGTTCCCGGTGTGGACCCGACGGCGTTTGCCGTTCTCTACAGCCAGCAGGAAGGCACGATCCTGGACATGTTCAACATGTTCTCGGGTGGTGCCCTCGAGCGTGCGTCCCTCTTTGCCCTGGGCATCATGCCCTATATCTCTGCATCCATCATCATGCAGCTGATGTCGGCTGTCGTTCCCTCGCTTGAACAACTCAAGAAAGAGGGCGAGGCCGGACGCCGCAAGATTACCCAGTACACGCGTTACGGTACCGTCGTCCTCGGGGTGTTCCAGTCAGTTGGTATCGCCATTGCATTGCAGGGTCAGACGGCAGGCGGTGAAAACGTGGTTGTGAACCAGGGTATCGGTTTTGTTGTCATCGCAACCGTTGCGCTCGTCACAGGCACGATGTTCCTGATGTGGCTAGGCGAGCAGATCACAGAACGTGGCCTCGGCAATGGTATCTCGATCATCATCTTCGCGGGCATCGTTGCTGGCCTGCCGTCGGCAATCGGTGCAACCTTCGAGCGTGTCAGCAGTGGCGAAATGAATCCGCTGGTCCTGATCGCGCTCCTGATCGGCGTGATCGCAGTCACGGCCTTCGTCGTCTTCGTTGAACGCGGACAGCGCCGCATCAAGATCAACTACGCGAAGCGTCAGCAGGGGCGCAAGATGTACCAGGCGCAGAGCAGTTTTCTGCCGCTGAAACTCAACATGTCGGGTGTTATTCCGCCAATCTTCGCCTCGAGTATCATCCTGTTTCCTGCAACACTGGGGCAGATGTTCGGCAGCAATGAAAACATGCGCTGGCTGCAGGAGATCAGTGCGACCTTCTCGCGTGGCGAGCCGGTCTACACGATTGCCTTTGCCGCAGCGATCATTTTCTTCTGCTTTTTCTACACGGCGATTGTATTCAACTCCCGTGAAACTGCAGACAACCTGAAACGCTCAGGTGCATTCATTCCGGGGATCCGTCCCGGGCAGCAAACAGCGCACTATATCGATGGTGTGCTGACACGACTCACGCTGGTAGGCGCGCTTTACATCACAGCTGTCGCCCTGCTGCCGGATTTGCTGCAGTTTCAGTGGAACATTCCATTCTACTTTGGTGGAACATCCCTGCTCATCATCGTCGTTGTGGTGATGGATTTCATGGCTCAGCTACAGGCGCATCTGATGTCGCATCAGTACGAGAGCCTTATGAAAAAGGCTAACTTTTCAGGTGTAGGCGGCGCAGGCCGTATTCACTGAGCAACTTTGCTGGAGAGACGATTATGAAAGTGCGTGCATCCGTCAAGAAAATATGCCGTAACTGCAAGGTCATCAAACGAAATGGCACTGTCCGCGTGATCTGCAAGGATCCGCGCCACAAGCAGCGCCAAGGTTGATTTAACGAGGTTTCCACGCTAATATTGCGCGTTTCGCTCGCGCGGCGTGAATAGATAGGATTCAGGAGCTCATCAATGGCCCGAATTGCTGGTGTCAACATACCGGACAGAAAACATACAGTCATCGCACTGACGTCGATTTACGGCATCGGCCGCACCCGTGCTGCGCAGATTTGCGAGGCAGCCGGGGTAGCCAAGGATCGCAAGATCCAGGAACTTGCCGAAAACGAAATCGACGCCTTGCGTGTTGAAGTCGAGAAATTCACAGTCGAGGGTGATCTTCGTCGTGAAATTTCCATGAATATCAAGCGTCTGATGGACCTTGGCTGCAATCGCGGCATCCGCCATCGTCGTGGCCTGCCCGTTCGCGGTCAGCGTACCAAAACAAATGCGCGCACCCGCAAGGGTCCGCGTCGTGCGATCAAGAAGTGATCCTTTAACCAGGTTAGTGCAAAATGGCGAAACCAACTCGTAGTACCAAAAAGAAGGTCAGAAAGACAGTCACCGATGGTGTGGCGCACATCCATGCGTCTTTCAACAATACCATCATCACGATCACTGATCGTCAGGGCAATGCTCTTTGCTGGACCACTGCCGGTGGCTCAGGATTCCGCGGCTCGCGCAAGAGCACACCGTTCGCCGCCCAGGTTGCGGCAGAGCGTTGTGGCGAGATGGCCAGGGAGTTCGGCATGAAAAGCCTGGATGTCGAAATCAAGGGACCCGGTCCGGGCCGTGAATCGGCAGTCCGTGCGCTCAACGCTGTTGGTTTCAAGATCACAAGCATTTCCGATGTGACGCCCATTCCACACAATGGCTGCCGTCCACCCAAAAAGCGTCGCGTCTAAACGGAGTCGAACATGGCAAGATACATTGGCCCCAAATGCAAACTCAGCCGTCGTGAAGGTACTGACCTTGGACTCAAGAGCCGTGTTCGCGCGCTTGATTCCAAGTGCAACATGGAGAAAGTACCCGGTCAGCAGGGTGAGCGTCGCCGCCGCCAGTCAGATTACGGTTTGCAGCTTCGGGAAAAGCAGAAAGTGCGCCGGATCTACGGTGTCCTCGAGAAGCAGTTCCGCAACTACTACAAGAAGGCAGCCCAGAAGAAAGGCGCAACAGGTGATAACCTGCTGAAGCTGCTCGAGGGTCGCCTCGACAATGTTGTTTACCGCATGGGCTTTGGTTCGACCCGCGCCGAGGCGCGCCAGCTGGTCAGCCACAAGGCAATTCTTGTGAACGGCCAGACGGTTAACATTCCTTCTTACCAGGTCTCCCCGGAAGATGTCATCAGCGTGCGCGAAAAATCACGCAATCAGGTGCGCATTCAGAACTCGCTGGCACTGGCCGAGCAGTATGAATTTCCGGAGTGGGTTGAGGTTGACGTCAAGGGCATGAGCGCTACCTTCAAGCGTGTGCCGGATCGTTCCGAACTGCCTGCTGAAATCAGCGAACAGCTGATCGTCGAACTCTACTCCAAGTAAGGAACCATTGAGGCGCATACATGACAGATGCAATCACAGATTTTCTCAAGCCGCGTATTGTCAAGGTAGACAATATATCCGACACGCACTCCAGGGTCGTGCTGGAGCCTTTCGAGCGCGGTTTCGGTCATACACTCGGTAATGCACTGCGCCGTATCCTGCTCTCATCCATGCAGGGCAGCTCTGTCATTGGCGCATCCATCGAAGGCGTGCTTCACGAGTACAGCGGTATCGACGGCGTCCAGGAGGACGTGCTCGACATCCTGCTGAATCTCAAGGACATGGCGATTGCGCTGCATAACCGTGACGAAGCGATACTCAAGCTCTCGAAGCAGGGCCCCGCTGTCGTGACTGCTGGCGATATCACGCTGGACCATGACGTCGAGGTTGCCAATCCCGATCATGTCATCGCCACGCTGACGAAGGATGTCACGCTCAGCATGACCATGAAGGTCCGCAAGGGGCGTGGCTACGAGCCGGCAACGATGCGCGAGGAAGAGGATGAAAACCTCGTGGGCTGGCTCAAGGTCGATGCGACTTACTCGCCAATCCACCGTGTTTCATATGCAGTCGAGGCCGCCCGTGTCGAGCAGCGCACCGACCTCGACAAGCTCATTCTGGATATCGAAACCGACGGCACGATCGATCCCGACGAGGCTGTTCGCATGGCGGCAACCATCCTGCAGGACCAGCTTTCCGCATTCGTCTTGCTGGATGCGACTATCCCAACAGAGCAGCCGGAACAGCCACCCAAAGAGACTGTTGATCCCGTCCTTCTGAGCCCGGTCGACGACCTGGAACTGACGGTACGCTCCGCAAACTGTCTCAAGGCAGAGAACATCATGTACATCGGCGACCTCGTGCAGCGCACCGAGGTCGAGTTGCTCAAGACGCCGAACCTCGGCAAAAAATCGCTCAACGAGATCAAGGACGTTCTTGCAGAACGCGGGCTTTCACTCGGAATGAAGCTGGAGAGCTGGCCACCCGAGAGTCTGCAGGACGCCATGAACGGCTGAGTCCGGGCATAACAGAATTACACTTATTCAGGAATCAGAACAATGCGTCATCGTAAATCTGGTCGCAAGCTCAACAGAAACAGCAGCCATCGCAAGGCGATGTTCCGTAACATGGCCTGTTCGCTGATTGAACATGAACTCATCAAGACCACTCTGCCGAAGGCAAAAGAGCTGCGTCGTGTCGTCGAGCCTCTGGTGACAAAAGCCAAGACCGATTCGGTTGCAAACCGTCGCCTCGCATTCAGCCGTCTGCGTGATGACGCCGCAGTGGCGAAGCTGTTCACCGAGATCGCACCACGCATGCAGGATCGTCCGGGTGGCTACATGCGTATCCTCAAGGCCGGTTATCGTGATGGTGACAAGGCCCCGATGGCGTGGGTCGAGCTGGTCGACCGTCCGCTGCCCTCCGAAGAGGAACTCGCCACAGAAGAGGCAACGGTCACCGAGTGATCCTCAGCGGGATACGCTTCAGGTATCCTGCCTCTGAGAACAACAAACCCTCGCAACCTTGCGAGGGTTTTTTCTTGTTCCTTCGGTTGTCAATCCACTCAGTCGAAGCGGATGACACGCTTTTGCGGCTGCAGGTTGATCTCCCGGATCACCGCGCCCTGCCTCGCATCGAGCATAAGCAAAACGGCTTCGACAACGTCGTCCGGAACAAGATGCTGGTCTGCCTCGTCGCCCGGCCGGAAGTCCAGTTCGTCGAAAAAGCCTGTGTTGACCATGCCGGGGTTGATGATGCCGACGCGCACGCTGCTCGTTGAGCACTCTTCCTGCAGCGCCTGCACCAGGCCGCGTATACCGAACTTGGTTGCCGCATAGACGGTGCCGTACCTGCCTCCCCTGAGTGCCGATTCGGAACCGATGAACACCAGGTCGCCACCACCGCGTTCCTTCAGTTTTGGCAGGAATTCCCGGGCAAGCAGGACCTGGCTCGTCAGATTCAGATCGACGAGTTGTCGTATCTGGTTGGCGGAAAACTCTTCAAGGCTGCCAAAACGTCCGATGCCTGCATTCAGAATCACGGCATCAATATCCGGATACTGATTCGATAATTCACGCAGTGCATGCGGCAGTCTGTCGAGATCGGAGAGATCTGTCTCAACATGGGAGAACCGGGTGGAATCGATCCCGGGGGGAAGGCGGCTGATGCCGACGATCCGGTGCCCCTCGTCCAGAAGCCTTCCGGTAATTGCAAGGCCAATACCGCGGCTGCATCCCGTGACGAGCAGTTGACGCTGCTTCATGCATCTTTCTCCGGCAGGTTGGTGTAGATTTTTTCAACCAGTGATTCCAGGGAATCGTGGAAAACGGTGCCTTTGAAGACCTTGAACAAGTCCCGGCTCAGGTGCAGGGCCAGCAGTTCGGTGTAGGTAAACGGCAAGGGGAGTTGGAACCGATATGATTCAAGGAACTTCCAGCGCTGGCCCTGGTCGCTCTTCTCCTGATACAGCGGGAAGCCGGCCTGTTCCAGGTCGCTCAGGTCGCGGTAGGCGGTACGGAGGGACACCCCGCGCTGCAC
>ENA-OVUE01000015-OVUE01000015.1-sediment-metagenome-genome-assembly--contig:-NODE-15-length-13420-cov-2.082965_pt1 | contig 13420 bp, 12 predicted proteins | sample MGYA00250100_ERZ650196 | MGnify/ENA primary metagenome ERZ650196 (study PRJEB26732, sample SAMN07258975) | sediment metagenome | biome: subtidal zone; feature: saltmarsh; material: sediment | place: USA... | reverse complement strand
ATGGCTATTACGGGCAGCGAGTCAATTTATGGCGGGATATTTTGCCCCCGCAGCTGCTCGAAGAATTACACGGCAAACAGACCGGAGATCAGGTCGTGCTGGATGTTAATCCCAGCACCTGGGTGGCGGCCAAAGACGAGCGGCGCGTTTATCAATTCCAACAACGGCAGGTTGCCCCGCTTTCTGAGCAGGCCGACCCGATTCAACTCCGGTTCGGACGCTTTTATCCCCTGGGGGTTCTCAAGAACATAGCGGGTGTTTATCCCAACAACATTACGCCTTTTCGCTGCGTTTTCACCAATGGTGACGGTATCACGGGTGATGCAAATCACCCCCTAGCGGAAAAGCCGTTTCAGTTTAAAGCGTCGATCAAAGATGTGCGCGAGAAGTTTGAAGAACACGGTGGTACCAGCATCGACTGGATCGAAACCACCCTCAGCGGGCCGGGAATGCAGGCCAGAGTGAACGGGGACCCGACCAATTTCTTTGCCGATCATCCCTTCCGAAGAATGGATGAAAATCCCGACCACAGGTTCTACCAGCAGCCCCGCCTCGTATACCATATCGATCGCACGGCCATTGATGTTATTGGCGGCCTGTACCGCCGGCTGCTGCAACCCGAGAGCCGTGTTCTGGATTTGATGAGCAGCTGGGTGTCGCACCTGCCACCAGACCTGCCCCTCGAAACCCTGACCGGCCTTGGCATGAATGCGCAGGAACTGCAGGCCAACAAACGGCTGACAGACTATTGTGTGCACGATCTGAACGCCAACCCGCACATGCCCTTTGACGATCATGCCTTTGATGCCGTCATCTGTACCGCCTCGGTTGAATATTTGATTCATCCGTTTGCGGTATTCGAAGAGATCAACCGGGTCCTAAAACCCAGGGGTATTTTTGCCGTTACGTTTTCCAACCGCTGGTTTCCGCCCAAGGCCATTCATATTTGGTCGGAGCTACATGAATTCGAACGCATGGGCCTGGTACTTGAATTCTTCTTGAAATCCGATCTATATATAGATTTACACACCTATTCCATGCGGGGGCTGTCGCGTCCGGCAGATGATCGATACGCATCTCAGATTCCGTTTTCGGATCCGGTTTACGCCGTTTGGGGACATACCCGCTCACTGCCATAATCCGAGACAAATCAATTAAGTCGGGGGACTGGCTTATGCTGAAATCAGAAGGTCAAAGTGGTACCGGCGTCAACACACAAGCGTCGAAAACCCGGCCTGCGCATGATAAGCGCTTCAAACAGCAGATTGAATTCATTCTGGAGGCCGACAAACTTGAAAAGATTGCCCGAATGACCACCCTGCTGGATGTTTCGCGCCAGGAGAATTCAGCCGAGCACGCCTGGCCTATCGCTTTACTCAACTCAAATAACAGATAACGAACAACAATTAACTCCTTGTACGACTATGAACCAAGAAGCGTCTCCAACCGTGATCTCAGCCAAAGGGCTCACCCGCATATACAAACTGGGTGACAGCGAGGTCGTCGGGGTCAGCCAGGTCGATCTTGACATCGCCGCCGGCGAGCTAGTGGTGCTCAAAGGCAACAGCGGTTCCGGAAAAAGCACTCTGCTATCATTGCTGGCGGGTTTGGATCGACCCACCGGGGGGGAGCTGGTCGTCGCCCAGCATGATCTGAACGCAACATCAGATAGTCTGTTGACCCACTTTCGCCGACAGGTCGTCGGGATGGTTTTTCAGTCTTTTAATCTGCTGCCAACGCTGAATGTCCTCGAAAATATCTGTCTGCCGGCACTTCTGGCAGGCAAATCGGTGGCCGAAAGCCACCCCAAAGGCATGGAGCTGCTTCAATGGTTAGGGCTTGAAAGCCGTTTAAATCACCTTCCAGCCCAACTTTCCGGCGGCGAGATGCAACGCACCGCCATTGCCAGAGCCCTCATAAATGATCCTGCCATTATCCTGGCCGATGAGCCCACGGGGAATCTTGACAGTCATAACGGACAAATCGTGATGGATCTGCTGGCCGAGTTGAATCAAAAATGGAAACGCACTGTTTTGATTGCGACCCACAGCACGCTTGCTGATGAAATGGCGTCGGTCAAGATTGGTCTAAAAGACGGTATGATTACGGGCCTTCCATGAGAAATATTCTGTTTTTTTTCCGCCTCTTCGTCTGGTTCAGTCTGCGGCATATGCGCAACCATATGGGACGGGCTGTGACGGTCCTTTTCGGGATTGCACTGGGTGCGGCTGTTTTTACCAGCGTGCGCCTTTCGGTGAACGCCTCGCTGGATTCTTTTACCAAAAGCATGGATCTAATCGCCGGACAGGCGGATCATGTGCTCACCCGGCCGGGCGGCTATGTGCCCGACAACCTGATTGCTGAACTCTTAAACCACCCGAGAATCCAGAGTGCCTCACCGGTACTGTCCACCTATACGCGCGCTGCGCAGGAAGGCGCAGAGCCGTTTTTGCTGATCGGATTTGATCCGATCCTGGATCGGCCCATGCGCCAATGGAGCATTGATGACCCGAGCGGTCAACAGGGTACGGTCTGGTTGGACTTACTAAGAGAGCCGTACACGTTGATTTTGGGTAAACCATTGGTCCGTCAATTGAAGCATGCCCCCGGTGATACGCTCGTTTTGGAGCATGCACGCCAAAAAGCACGCTTTCGGATTTTAGGGATGCTGGAATCCAGTGGGCTGTCGCTGGCTGAAGGCGGCCGGATTGCGATTACCGACATTGCCACCTTTCAGGAATTTACCGGTTTGTTCGGCAAAGTCGATCGAATCGATCTGAAGCTGGCCCCTTTTGCCACTGCAAAGGACCTGGTTGCGATTCAACGGCTGTTGCCTGACAGCCTTGAGCTCAATGCACCAACTGCCACGCGTGAAAGTGGGCAGGCGATGATCAGGGCCTATCAGCTCAATCTTTCTATTCTGAGCTTTGCGTCTCTGTTTGTGGGGATGTTTCTGGTGTATAGCCTGGTGGCGCTGAATGCAGCTTCCCGGCGGCATGAACTGGCGATTCTGAGGGCCACGGGCGCATCGGCCTATCACGTTTTTTTTATTTTTTTAGCCGAAGGCGCGTTTCTGGGAATCACGGGCTGGCTGCTGGCCATTCCCCTCGGCAATGTTTTAATCAAGTACCTGCTGCACGGCGTCAGTCAAACCATCTCCACCCTTTTTGTGCGCGTGCAAGTAGATACCCTCTCGCTGAGTGTGGCCGAAATTGTGCTTAGTTTTGTTGTTACCGTCGGTATTTCGATTTTAGCGGCCTATCAGCCCGCACGGGATGCCCGGCAGGTGCCCCCCAAAGAAGCATTGGAGATTTCACAACTGGGTGTGCGGTCACGATCATCTCCCCGCCAGCTTGCCTTGGGGGGGCTGGCCTGCATCCTGCTGGTGGTGCCCCTATCCCGGCTTCCCGCAGTACTGGGTATGCCGCTGCCCGGATATCTGGCTATTTTTCTGCTGTTTGTCGGTTTTGCGCTCCTGGCGCCATGGACTTTGCAAAAGATCAGCCAAAGCCTATCTCCTCTACTGCTTAAACGGATGGGTATCCCGGCCTATCTTGCCAGCCGCTATGTTCGTGACAGCGGGGCGCGCACGGCGGTCTCGGTAGGCGCCCTGATCACAGCGGTGGCCTTATTTGCGGCCCTGGTCGTCATGATTCACAGCTTTCGTCAGACCGTGGAATATTGGACCTATGAAACGATCAAAGGAGACTTATTTTTAACGTCTAAAATGGGGGAAATCAATCGTTTTCGTTTTCCGGTCCCCCATGAGGTTATACAGTATCTGCAGAACCACGCATCCGAGGTGGACATTTTGCCCAATCGACGGTTTTTTTTAAGCTACGGCAAGTTTCCCTATGAGTTTGAGCTGTTGGATATGCAGCGATTTATGCGCTATGCATCTTTTTTCTGGTTGAAAGGGGATCCGGAAACCATTCGTCCGATGCTCAAGCGGGGTGAGGGCGTTGTTGTGTCAGAGGTATTCTCAAATCGCACCGGATTGACCGTTGGCGATGTCTTTGAGGCTCAGATCGAAAATTCCCGTGTAAAACTGCCCGTTTTGGGCATCGTGCGAGATTATCGCACTCAGGGGGGGGTGGTTTTTTATTCCATGGCGGATTTTAATCATCGGTATCACCGGGCGTATGTGGGCGGATTGCGCCTTTTTTTCAAAGACCGAGCGCAGGATTTAGATAAAGCGGTTGCCGGGCTCCGTAACGACATTATTGACCGCTTGGGTGATAAAGTCGATCTATACAGTGGTAAGGGACTGCGCGGTGCCGTGCTGCGAATTTTCGACGAAACGTTTGCAGTGACAACGGTTTTATTGCTGATTGCCCTTGTGATTGCCGCCCTGGGAATTGCCACCACCCTGACCGTTTTGGTGCTGGAAAGATCCCGTCAGCTAAACACCCTGTTTGCCATTGGCGCCAGTTTCCGGCAGATTCGACGCATGATATTTTGGGAAGCCGCTTTTTTGGTCGTCATCGGGGAGCTGGCCGGCATTTTTTGTGGATTTATCTTGTCTTATTTGCTGGTCTATGTGGTAAATCGTCAATCATTTGGCTGGACATTTATCTACAGCGTGGATTGGAACGCTCTGGTGTTGTCGATTCCGTTAATTATTATGACGGCTCTGGCTGCGGCCCTGCCGGCGGTCAATATGGTTTTCCGCAAACCGCCGGCGACACTTTTGCGTGAGCGATGAAAATTAACCGCAGACGTACGCAGACCAGAGCAGACTTTTTATTTTACATTGAACCGCTGATGCTGGTGCGATTGTGCAGAAGGACAATAATTGCATTAAAAAGCCGCAACATGTAGTGAATAATTAAGGTTAGATGATCATAAAAAAGATGAAGCAAAGATCTGTAAAAATTGCCTTTGCGCTTGCGTGTCTTTTTCTGATGACTGCCGTAACCGGCCATCAAGTGATGGCTGCAGAGGAGGAGGGCCTTTTAGCGGTCACCGAGCCCTGTCATTTAACATTCCCAAAAGACCATGGACCCCATCCGGGGTACCGCATCGAATGGTGGTATTATACCGGCAATTTACAAACTGAATCAGGCGAGCGTTATGGTTTCCAGTTAACGTTTTTTCGTAACCAGATCAGTCCATCCCGTAATGCCGGGAAGTGGCCGCAGCCATCGTCCGCTTGGCGGACACAGCAGATTTTCGTCGGACATGCTGCCATCTCAGACCTGAATAAGAAAGAGCACCGAATCGCCGAATTAATGGCCAGGGACGCTCTGGGCATTGCAGGCATATCTCAAAAGGCATCCCAAACGACCGTTTTTATAAACGATTGGTCGGCCTCAATCTACGCTGACAGCCACATTCTGGTGGCACGGTCGGCGGATTTTTCACTTGATCTTGCTTTGCAGCCCACCAAGCCGCCTGTTTTACACGGCCAGGCGGGCTACAGCCGCAAAGGCTCGGCGACTTCAAGCGCCAGCTGCTATTATTCCCTGACACGCCTGAGCACCACAGGAAGAGTGAAGCTGGATGGCAAGACGATTGCTGTTGAGGGCCTGAGCTGGATGGATCATGAATTTAGTTCGGCGCCTCTGGAAACGGGCATAATGGGTTGGGATTGGTTTAGTTTACAGCTTTCCGATCAAACTGAGATCATGTTGTATCTGCTCAGAAAAGAAAATGGCGAATTGATCCCGGCATCCAGTGGGACTTTTATTGATCGAGCAGGGATCTCACAGCATTTAACCCGAGAAGATTTTCGCGTCACAGCCCTGGAACAGTGGAAAAGTTCCCAAACGGGTGCCGTCTATCCAGTGGCCTGGCGGTTAAAAATTATACCGCTTTCAATTGAACTAACCACGGTTGCCGATTTTCCCGATCAGGAAATGATGACGGCACAAAGCACGGGCGTTATCTACTGGGAAGGCAGCGTATCGGCAAGCGGTTCAGTTGACGGACGGCACGTAACAGGCGACGGATATGTAGAACTGACCGGTTACGCAAAGGATTATGGAGCGCCGCTGTAGCTGAAGACAATATTTTCCATACGCTATGAAGGTATGCCGGAGGTCTTCACACAGTCGATCGATTTGCGGTTCCAGTTGTGATGTTGGCACAGCCCATATTCCTCCAGCTATCCTTACCCCTTTCGTAAGGCATCGATGATCAGTTCATATATTTTGTGCAGCTCTTCACCGCTAAGTTTTTCTGCGGATTAAACGGAATCGGTTTCATTTCTACGACACTCTCCTTGAAGCTCGGTTAATTGAACAAGCGATTTGTGTCGGGCTGCCAATGTTTCTTGAAGCGCGCAAGGTAATCTCCAACCACATGTCGAACGTTAACGCTTTTGGAGCGACGGATCAACGGAAACAATCGCTTACAATCATCCAAATTCAATAGCTTAACCGCTTGAATAACGACGAGCTCGTTGCGAACATGCGGAAATGTTTCCACATCAGCCGACAACTCTTCTTTTTCAACAAGTTTCGAATAAACCAACGAACGGGCGGCAAGCAATACGTCGGCTTGGATGTCTTTGCTGTTGGGATGAAAGATGCAGCGCAGCGTTAACTGATCGCCCGGTCCATACAGATGGCCGCGCCCGCCGATGGTTTTCAGCGCTTCATGGGCGATAAATACAGGTTTGAGTCGAACCTGTTTGGGCAATTGCTGCTTGAGTTGAAGATACAGTCCGTAATGAATTGAGCCGGCTTCAATGTATGCGTTACTAAATTTAGTCAACCGATCGGCCAGTGCCCTGGCACGCAGGCTGTCCCTTAACTGAAAGCGGACCGCATCGGCGCGGGCAAAGCGTATGATCGCCTCGATGGTCTCTTCGAATGTGCCATCCATGACGATCTGGTAATAGTCCAAAAGGGCCTTGCTGGCATCTCTTTCGGCAGCATATACCTGATATGCCATAGAATCCGACGCTATTTCTTTAGGAGCATGACCTTTGGCAAAGAACTCATGAACAGCAAGCAGATGTTCTAAAAACGGTTCCACTTGAAAGATCTTTTTGCCTTCAACATACAATTTGCGCAGTAATTGACACATCTGGCGGCTGAAGACCGGGTATTCAACATCCACCGGCAACAAATATTCTTCAATCGATAGGGCACCCGCCAGCATCCGCTGTAATCCGGGCTGGGGCGGCTCCTCCAAAAATATGGCTTCGTGACCTCGCATCCAATTGCCGGTCATGCCGATGAATTCCGGTCGATGAATTGAAAATCCAATGGTGATCCGTTGCATGAGATATTTGGCAATCCGAATTCAGTAATTGTTGGCGATAGCGGCACTGTAAAAACTTTACAAAGCCAGGCATGACCTTACTTCATTACATTATGGGTCGCAAAATAAAAATTGCAAATAAAAAGCGTCTGTCCATGATGTTCCGCAACGGCGCCAAAGCGGCGGTGGAGGGGCGGACGCGCTCGCTGGCCGCTGAATTTGCGCCCCGTATTCGCGTCAATGCAATCGCGCCTTCATTGACCGATACCCCGCTGGCTAAAGTTTTGTTGTCCAGTGAAGAAAAACGCAAAGCATCGGCAGAGCGCCATCCGGCAAAGCGCATCGGAAAGCCGCAAGAAATCGCTCAGGTCGCCGTCCATTTGCTGTCGGAAGCCAGCGACTGTATGACCGGTCAAATCATACATGTCGATGGCGGAATGAGTGCTTTGCGAACTTTCCGCTAGCCGCTGCCAATCGTTTTCACAGGCGAGATTTGCGGCAACCGCATGGTATCCCATTCCACTTTAACTTTGGGTTGTATTTCTGGCCTAAATCCGATAATAAAGGCTCTTGCCTTCCCGGGGAGAAACTGCTGCCAAGACAATACCGTTAAAGGAGATAACGGACTCTTATTATGGGTAAAGACAGGTCCGGCGCTCAAAGATCATCTTTTCTGCTGTCGCTCTGGCGCTGGTTTGACGCAGAGGCGTCTGCTGACCAGATCGATTTCGCCGATGCCAAGAAAGTCGATTGGTTTCGCATCCTGCCGTTTGTCATCATGCACCTGATGTGCCTGGGCGTCATCTGGGTGGGGTGGAGCTGGTTTGCTGTTTTGACCACAGCGGCACTGTATTTTGTTCGTATGTTTGCCATCACCGGATTCTACCATCGCTATTTCTCACATAACACTTTTAAAACCAATCGATTTTGGCAATTCTGCTTTGCGGTGCTCGGTAATTCTTCCGTTCAGCGCGGGCCGCTGTGGTGGGCGGCGCATCATCGCCATCACCACCGTTTCGCGGACACGGAAAAAGACATCCATTCTCCGAGCCGGCACGGATTTCTCTGGAGCCACATAGGCTGGTTAACATCTTCTGCGAATTTTCCCACCAAGATGCAGTATGTGAAAGATTGGGCCCGATTTCCGGAGCTGCGCTGGATTAATCGCTTTGACACTGTCATCCCGATTCTTTTGGCTGTTGCGTTATTTGTGAGTGGCAGCTTTCTGGAGATCTACGCACCTCAACTGGGAACCAACGGTCCCCAGTTACTCATATGGGGCTTTTTTATTTCCTCTGTCGTTCTATTTCACGGAACGGTAACCATCAATTCGTTGGACCATATGTTCGGCAGCCGGCGGTACAATACCCCGGATACCAGTCGCAACAATGCATTTTTGGCGCTGATTACGCTGGGTGAAGGGTGGCATAACAACCACCATCACTATGCAATCTCTGCGCGCCAGGGATTTTACTGGTGGGAAATTGATATTACCTACTACCTGTTGAAGGTTTTTTCCTGGTTGGGCATCGTCTGGGACCTGCGGGGCCTGCCACAAGGTTTGCGGGATCCAAACGGGGTGGTCGCCGATGCCCGTTGACCAGAGTTCATCGCGAATGAATCGAGGAGAAGCCTAAATGCGAATCGCTGTCATCGGAACCGGTATTGCCGGCATGGTGGCCGCCTATCTGCTCAGCGATGAGCATGATCTGGTGGTATTCGAAGCCGAGGATTATGTCGGCGGTCACACGAACACCATTGATGTGGCTTTAAACGGTCAGACACACGCGGTGGATACCGGATTTATTGTTTTCAACGAGAAGACGTACCCCAATTTTGTGCGTCTGATGAATCGTCTGGGCATTGCCTGGCAACCTTCTCATATGAGCTTTAGTGTGCAGTGCAAAAAAACCGGCCTTGAATTTAGCCCCAGTAGTTTGAATACGCTTTTCATCCAGCGCCGGAACCTGCTGCGGCCGGCGTTTTATCGAATGATATTCGATATTTTTAAATTTCGGCGCGAATCCGAAGCGCTTTTAAGAACCGATGACTACAGCCTGACACTCGAAAATTTTTTGACCGCTAAAAAGTTTTCACGGCTGTTTATCGATCATTTTATCCTTCCCATGGGAGAGGCCATCTGGTCGGCGGATCCGGTTAAATTCAATGAGTTTCCGGCACTTTACTTTGCGCAGTTTTTTAAAAACCATGGTTTTTTAAACGTGCGCAATCAGCCGCAGTGGCGGGTGATTAAGGGGGGCTCGAAACAATACGTAGCGCCGCTCACCCGGCCATTCGCCGACCGCATTCGTCTCAAATGCCCGGTAAAATCCATTCGGCGCCAGTCAGATCACGTCCGCGTCCAGGCTGCCGACGGTCAGCCGGAGCGCTTTGAGCAGGTGGTCATTGCCACCCACAGCGATCAGGCCCTGGCCATGCTGCAGGATCCGACCGACGAGGAAAAAGACATATTAGGGGCTATACCCTATCAGGACAACCATGCGGTCCTGCATTCAGACGAATCGGTTTTGCCCCGCAAGAAAGCCGCCTGGGCCAGCTGGAATTATCACATACCGCAAGCAGAAACAGGTCGGGTGGCCCTTACGTACAACATGAATATATTGCAAAGCATAAGCGCTCCAGTTGAATATTGCGTTACCCTCAATTTACCCAACAGCGTTGATCCGGCTAAAAAAATCAAGGAAATGCATTATCATCATCCGGTATATAACCCCAGAAGTCTGGCTGCCAGAAAGCGCCATGAAGAGATAAACGGGGTTAAGCGGACTTATTTTTGCGGGGCCTATTGGGGATATGGATTTCATGAAGATGGGGTCAATAGCGCGTTGGTGGTCGGAAAACATTTCGGCAAATCCCTCTAAGAACAGTTGGCCGTGTACGGGCTTAGGCCCTGTCCAGACATGTGTGACCGCTTCATATCCGTTGAAAAATCCAAATGGTTGCTGACGAATTTCATTTAGTGCTTATCGTTGAAGTGGTCAGACGTATGAATACCTTTGTCGCAAGGATGACATATGCAAAGCTGCATTTATGAGGGCACTGTTCGGCATCGCCGTTTCCGGCCAACGCCCAATGCATTTCAGTATCGCGTGTTTTTCATGTATTTGGATCTGGCAGAATTGCCGCACGTGTTCGACTGTCATCCCCTGTGGTCAGCACAGCAACCGAATATGGCCTATTTGCGCCGCAAAGACCATTTCGGCAATCCCCGAAAACCCATCGACCTGGCGGTGCGAGAACTGGTGGCCGAAAAAACCGGGCGTGCGCCCGAGGGCCCGATTCGGATGCTGACCCACTTGCGCTATTTTGGATATTGCTTTAACCCGGCCAGTTTTTACTATTGTTACGATCGGGCGAATGAAAGTGTTGAAACCATTGTCGTTGAAATACACAACACTCCCTGGGGTGAAGTTCACTGCTACGTTTTAGACCGCGAGGATAGCGAACATCCGGTCAAAAACTGGCGGCGGCATCGTTTTGAAAAGGTTTTTCATGTTTCTCCGTTTATCGATATGAATATCGATTATGATTGGCGCTTTCGCGAACCCGGTGCCGCCATCAATGTGCATATGATTGATTTTGAGAACGGATCAAAGCTTTTCGATGCCAGCCTGGCTTTACAACGCCGGGAGATCAGCCGCCGGGCTCTGACCGATGTGCTGGTCAAATACCCGTTGATGACAGCCAAGGTTACCACCATGATCTACTGGCAGGCTTTGCGACTCCTGCTCAAAAAGACCCCTGTGTTCACTCATCCCAAAAAACGAAAGCTTACGGGAGGAAGGTATTGCCCATGACGACTTCCATTATACCCTCAGATGCGCCCGCACTGGAAAATATCCAGACTCACCCCATGGACGGGCTGGCGCGCAAATTTCTTTTCAAAATTCTTGGCAAACTGCAGCGGGGCAAAATTACAATTGTTGAAGGCCCGCAGCGTCATGTCTTCGGAAAAACAAGCGCCGCTTATCCTCTGGAGGCGGTAATTGATGTTTATCATCCCCGATTTTACAGCAAAGCGATTCTGGGGGGCAGCATCGGCACAGCCGAAGCTTATATGAGCGGTTTGTGGTCGGCAGACGATCTGACCACCGCGCTGCGTGTCATGGCCATAAATCGCCATAGTTTTGAGCGCCTGGATGAAGGCTGGTCGACCGTCTCGGCCCCGCTGCACAAAATTAGGCATTTTCTGCGCAAAAATACGCGCCGTGGCAGTCGAGAAAATATCGTCGCCCATTATGACCTGGGCAATGACTTTTATCGACTGTTTTTGGACGAAACCCTGACCTATTCCTGCGGCATTTTTGAAAGCGACGACAGCAGCATGCAAGACGCCTCGCTCGCTAAATACGATCGCATCTGCCGCAAACTCGAGTTGGGTCCCGCTGATGACGTCATTGAAATCGGATCCGGCTGGGGCGGCTTTGCCATTTATGCAGCTCAGAATTACGGCTGCCGCGTTACCACCACAACTATTTCCGACCAGCAGGCTGAACTGGCGCAACAGCGCATCGCGGGTTCCGGCGTGGCCGATCGAATCGATCTTGTTAAGAAGGACTACCGGGATTTAAAGGGGACATACAGCAAACTGGTTTCGATTGAGATGATCGAAGCCGTCGGGCACCATTATCTGAACGCTTATTTTCAGTCCTGCAGCCGCTTGCTCAAGCCAGACGGCATGATGCTGCTGCAGGCGATTACCATTGCCGATCAAGTGTATGAGCGCCACAAATATTCGGTTGATTTTATCAAGCGTTACATTTTCCCAGGCAGCTGTATTCCATCCATTGCAGCCATTACAGCTTCGATTGCCAGGGTGACCGATCTGCGACTCTTTCATCTGGAAGATATTACGCCGCATTACGCCAAAACACTGGCCGGCTGGCGGGAGCAATTTTTTAGAAACATTGATGATGTCAAAGGGCTGGGTTATTCGGATGCGTTTGTTCGCATGTGGAATTTTTATCTGAGCTACTGCGAAGCCGGTTTTGCGGAGCGCTACATCGGTGATGTTCAGATGCTGTTCACCAAGCCATTGTGCCGGCGTGAGCCGCTGATCCCGGCGCTCGCTGCAAGATAGACGCTGTTGGAAAGGAGAAGCAACGATGACGGTTTGGGTACCGATACTGCTGCTGTTAATACTGGTCGAAATTTGGTGGTTTGGCACTCACTGTATGGCTTATCTGAGTGATATCAGAGATGTAATGACAACGATGAACCCAAATGACGAAACGGCCGCCAGCTCAAAATAATTCGCTGAAAATAGGTAGAATGTAACTTTTGGCACGCTTTGCATCTATTTAAGGTTCGTCTCCATCATGGTGGTGGTTCAGTTTCAGCTAAGTTTACCTCCTTTCCTTGGCTGATTGAATGCCTCTGGGTCACCACAAACCTCATTCATCTTCTGTATTTCTTCGTGCCGCTATTTGCGCTTTTAAATTTAATCCTTAAAATATTGATAGGAGATCAAAACGATGGAAATGAAAAAGATTTTATGTCCGACTGACTTTTCAGAAAATGCCGCCAAAGCGCTGCCGGTGGTCACATCGCTTGCAGAAAGATATGACGCTGAGATACACATCCTTTATGTTCTTAAGGATTATCCTGCGGTTGGGGCTTCCTATGGCCACAATGACCCTGAAGATATCGAAAGAATGCGCCAATGGGAAAAACAAACGGCCGAAGGGCGGCTGGACGAGATTTGCGAGAAATTCTTGAACGCCTGTCCGCTTTATTTTCGACACATCAGTGTTGGTGATCCGGCAAAAGAGATCCTCAAATTAATCGAAAAGGAATCCATCGACATGGTCGTTATGGCCAGTCGGGGCAGCGAAGCGCATTTTGACTTTGGCAGTGTAGCCGACCGCGTGATTAAATGCACCGAAATCCCTACCTTGATTATTCCTGTATGAAAAACGTGATCTTAAAGGACATTTCATTATTCATGTGTGTCTTATTCGGAACCGCGCATGTTGCAGCGGACCCAGCGGTGAACGCCGATAAATTAGCGCCCTGCCCGAACTCACCCAACTGCGTTTCTTCGTTAAGCAATAATGAAAATCATTTTATTGAGCCCTTTGTATACAGTGGGAGCTTTGAAAATGACCGGCAAAAGCTGATCGACATCCTCAAAAATTTCCGGGGAGCGCAACTGGTATCCGTCGAAAAAAATTATTTCCATGTGGAATTT
>ENA-OVUE01000014-OVUE01000014.1-sediment-metagenome-genome-assembly--contig:-NODE-14-length-13608-cov-3.461163_pt1 | contig 13608 bp, 15 predicted proteins | sample MGYA00250100_ERZ650196 | MGnify/ENA primary metagenome ERZ650196 (study PRJEB26732, sample SAMN07258975) | sediment metagenome | biome: subtidal zone; feature: saltmarsh; material: sediment | place: USA... | reverse complement strand
GTCACACCCCACACACATTTTATCTGTTTTCATATCCTGCAATGACCCTATTGCGTCCTTGTGCAAGATACACAAAAACATAACACTGATACAAATCAATCAAAGGACTGATCTATCCCGATAAAAAAATAGCTTCTGTAAAGTATAAGTCTGTACGTAAACGCATGAAAGAGAAGGCTTTTGCTGCGTATCGGATCATGTTAGAGCTGTTCGAGTTGAAGGTTGACGCGCTGGCCGAACTGCTGGAACAGCTACACATCCAACTGGAGAACCTGAATACACGCGTTTTTCACGCCGAAGAGCGGGATTTTGAAGCTGTCATTTCGCTTTTAGCCGGCGCACAGAACAGAAATGACAAGGCGAGGCTCAGCCTGATGGATAAGGAACGCGCCTTGTCTTTCCTGCTGCGCAGCAGGCATTGTCCAAAGGATCAGTTACCCCTGTTGCGGGAGATCCTCCGGGATATCGGTTCTCTGAACGATCATTCAACCTTTCTGTTCGAGAAAGTGCAGTTTCTGATGGATGCAACCACCGGGCGGATCGACATCGAGCAGAACAAGATCATCAAGATCTTCTCCATCGCGGCGGTCGTGTTTCTTCCACCGACTCTGATAGCCAGCATCTACGGAATGAATTTCAGCTTTATGCCCGAACTCAAATGGGCATTTGGATACCCGGTCGCTATCGGGCTGATGCTTGCTGCGGGGTTTGCACCGTACTGGTACTTCAAGCGCAAGGGCTGGCTATAGAAGGTGCATCGGGCCAGACGCTGCACTGAATACACGCAGCGCCGCTTAATTCCATCGTTAGCGTGTACAGAATCAAGAAGAACATCATGATCATAAAAATCAGCGATGTAGGATATTGGTCAGGCTTAGCTGCATTCGCCGCGGTAGTGGCTTATGATGCGGTACAGATTTTACAGGTCATGGGCGTACTCAGATTTCCGACTGATGAGATACTGATCTACGCTACATCTCTATGCATCGTAGTACCATTCATCCTAGAGATGCTATCGCTTCACTACCTAACAGCTATAGATAAGCGATTCTGGACCCATGCATCACTGATCTTTACGATTATTTACGCGGTATTTGTTGTGTCAAATTATGTCGTACAACTTGCAACAGTAATCCCCTCAAAGCTCAATGAAACATCTCAGGCTGTTCATATTCTGGAACAAACTCCTCACTCGATGTTCTGGAATTACGACGCGATTGGTTACATTTCGATGGGTTTGGCAACCCTATTTGCAATTCCTGCCCTGAGAAAATCCGGTTTTGATAGGTGGGTTAGATTCTCCTTTATTGCCCATGTGCTAGTGACTCCGCTAATTAGTATCGTTTATTTTTATCCAACGTACTCAAATAAATTGCTTTTCCTCGGTTTTCCGTGGGCAATTACTGCGCCCGCTTTTATGCTGTTACTCGCGATTATGTTAAAGGGAAGGCAGGCAGAAAGTGTTTGTGGTTTAGACTAACAAGGTAAATTCACCCGGACAGTCAAACCTGTCGCTCCGCTCTATTTTGCTTGCCGGCGGTTTGCAGAGTTAGCCTGCAGATTTACAAGAGGGGCTTGTATGCACACATCGAAAAAACCTATTGGACTCTGGTCAGCTGTTGCGATGGGTATTGGTGCAATGGTTGGCGCTGGTATTTTTGCATTGCTGGGCGAGGCTAGTAGCATTTCTGGCAGCGCAGTTTATATCTCATTTATTGTTGGTGGAGTGATCGCTCTGTTTAGTGGTTATTCATTGGGCAAACTTGGCGCACGCTATCCTTCTTCTGGCGGCATTATTGAATATTTATCGCAAGCCTTTGGTTCTGGCACCTTTACCGGCAGCATGGGAGTCATGATGTATTTTTCCGCGATAGTATCCATGAGTTTAATTGCCAAAGCATTTGGGAATTACGCAATCACGTTTTTTCCGATTCATATAGAACAGCATCTTTGGCGTCATGTATTTTCGGTCGGGATCGTCATTTTGTTTATTTTGATAAATCTTAGAGGGGCAAAGGATGTTGCCATTTGGGAAAGAATCACTGTCGGCATCAAATTTTTGGTTTTGGCTGTATTGTCTATTGCAGGTATTGTCGTTCTTAAGCCCGAGTTATTGTCTACTTCGCACTATCCTCCGGTAAATGATATTTTCTTTAGCCTTGCGATAACATTTTTTGCATATGAAGGCTTTAGGGTTATCACTAACGTTGCGGAGGATATGCCCAACCCCTCCAAAACATTGCCACGAGCTATGGCTGGCGCTATCTTACTGGTTATGCTGCTTTACGTGGCAATCGCCTTTGCAGTTTTCGGAAATCTATCAGTTGACGAGGTGATAGTCGCAAAAGACTTTGCATTGGCGCAGGCAGCCCTGCCTATATTCGGCCAAGCTGGCTTTACTATAGTTGCAATCACTGCATTAGTATCAACCGCATCCGCGATCAATGCCAATTTGTATGCAGTTACTAATGTTACTTATCAACTAGCCAAAGATGGCGAGCTTCCAACCGAATTTGGCCGGCCGATAGCTCACAGCAGGGAAGGACTTGTCATTAGCGGAATCTTTATCATAGTGTCCCTGCTATTGTTTGATTTATCCGAAATCGCTGCAATCGGCTCAATATCTGTCCTGTTTATTCATGCTGTCACCCACATTGGCCATCTAAAACTCATAACTGAAACAGGTGCTTCACGGATCCTTGTAATTATCGCTGCGCTGTTGAGCTTAACCGCCATGATACTTGCGCTTGATTATGTCTCCAGGGAGTCTGATCACGTTATCAGCATCCTCATCGGTTTTGCTTTGGTTGCGGTTATCACAGAAATCTCATTAAAGTTAGTCAATAAAAAGGAAACAAGGCCAAGGGCATAAAATCTGAACGAAAAGGCTAACAAGCGCATGCATGGCCGTCTATGCACTCACAGGCAGGCAGCTGTTCGGTGACATGCATGACATGGTATTGGAGAGCAGCGCTGGTGTTGGGTGAGGCGATACCATGATCTATCCCATAGAACAATCTTAATAACTGCTTGCCGATGCCCGGCAGTGCCAGCAGGTGTCAGACTTAAATGAGGTAAGCCTGGTAGTTATGACGAGTCATAAGTGATTTGATGTTTGCTGGTGCCAGCTAGTGCCGGATCTGTCCTACTCCCACTCGATTGTAAATAAGCCCTTTTTACACATTCAATTCAATAACTTATTTTTTGCACAGCTGACAATACCATGAAAAATACCATGTTCAGGAATGGTTGCTAATTGTCACTGAAAATTACAAACCTTATACGGCCAATCGGCAAGCTCTGTCAGCTTTCGCTGTAGATCACTGTAGCTCAAGCGCTATTCAACGACACGCCCTTGCGCAATCAGCGCATCTAATATATCATCATTTGATGTCATATATTATGCCTACTGATCAGGGAGATGACTCATGAGAACCACACTGAACATCGATGACCAATTACTGGCGGAGGCTCAGCGTATTACCGGGGTGAGCGAGAAAGTTGCACTCGTTCGAGAGGGGTTGCGCGCCCTTATTGAGCGAGAAAGCGCGCGCCGGTTGGCGCGACTGGGAGGAAGCGAGCCTCAACTGAAACCAATACCTCGTCGCCGGCCTGATCCTGCAAAATGATCCTGGTCGATACTTCGATCTGGATCGACCATCTGCGCTCCGGTGATACCCGGCTTGCCGATTTACTTGACCGAAGCCACGTACTGGCACACCCCTTTGTCACAGGGGAACTGGCGTGCGGAAATTTGCGCAACCGTGATGAAATTCTCAGATTGCTCAATGACCTTCCACAGTCACCGGTCGCCTCCCCAGCAGAGGCACTGCATTTTATCGAACGCAATCAACTGATGGGACTGGGAGTCGGTTATATTGATATCCATCTGCTTGCTGCAACCGCATTGGCGGAAAACGCCATGCTCTGGACAGGCGATAAACGGCTGGAGAAGGTTGCAAGCAAGATGAAACTGGCGTTTGACGAATAATCCCTGGATTATCTGAACAGGAATAGACCGATGCTTGACGAATTCATTCTGAAACCCCGTATCGCCTATTTTTCAATGGAGATTGCACTTTCCAGCAAGATTCCGACTTACAGCGGGGGACTGGGCATCCTGGCAGGTGACACGATACGTTCGGCCGCCGACCTGGAACTGCCCATGGTGGCAATTAGTCTTGTTAGTCGTGCAGGGTATTTCAAACAGGAAATCGACAGCAACGGCCGTCAGTTAGAGCAACCTGCCCCCTGGGACCCTGCCCGGTTCGCCCGCCCGCTGAACGCCAAGATCGCCGTGAACATTGAAAATCGGCCAGTTTGGGTGGGAGGCTGGCTCTATATCCTCAAAGGACACACGAACGGGAAACAACCTGTTGTCCTTCTGGATACTGACCTGGAAGAGAATAATGATGAGGACCGTCAAATTACTCATTTTCTCTATGGGGGTGATAAGACATACCGGCTCAAACAGGAGGTGGTCCTGGGTATAGGCGGCATGCTCATGTTACAGGCCCTGGGCTTTACAGTGCGCCAATACCACATGAACGAGGGTCACTCCGCCCTGTTAACACTGGAATTGTTGCGGCGTTACGCTTATCCAATGGAGGATGTACGATCAGGAGAATCTCCGTACAATATTCCCCACGTCCGTGAATCATGCTGCTTCACTACCCATACACCCATTGAAGCAGGCCATGACCGTTTTCCCTATGATTTAGTATGGCGCATTCTGGGCGAGTATATCAATCCTGAAACAATGAAGCATCTGGCCGGTGAAGACGACCTCAACATGACCCGCCTGGCTCTCAACATGAGTGAATACGTTAACGGCGTTGCCAAGCGCCATGCCGAAGTTTCACGAAAAATGTACCCTGGTTACCAGGTGCATGCGATTACCAATGGGGTACACCCAATTACCTGGACCGCAGACAGCTATATCAAGCTCTACGATGCCCACCTGCCCGGCTGGTGCCACGAACCCGACTTGCTGGTACGCGCTGAGTGCTGTCTTTCTGATGATGCAGTCTGGGAAGCTCATTGCCAGACCAAACAGAAGCTCATAAGACAGGTCAAAACATGCTGCGGAGTAAACATGGACCCCCTACGGCCTATTCTCGGTTTTGCCCGACGCATGACGGCCTACAAGCGCCCCGATCTGCTGTTTACGGACCTTGATCGTCTTAAATCCATCGCAGGTAAGAGGCCTTTTCAGATCGTACTCGCTGGCAAAGCACATCCACGTGACGAAAAAGGCAAGCAATTGATCGAACTCCTGCATCGTTATATTCACGAACTCGGAGACACGATCCCGATGGCCTATATCCCAGAATATGATATGGAGCTCGCACTGACCCTGGTATCAGGCGTAGATGTCTGGCTGAACACTCCATTAAAGCCGCTCGAAGCTTCCGGCACCAGTGGCATGAAAGCAGCCTTTAACGGCGTACCCAATCTGAGCATTCTGGATGGCTGGTGGATTGAGGGATGCATTGAAGGAATAACCGGGTGGGCCATCGGTGGTGACAGTGAGACGACCAGCGATGGTGACGCCGAGTCACTTTATAACAAGCTTGAGGAAGTAGTGCTCCCTTTGTACTACGATAATCATCCCGCATGGGTCGCAGTCATGAAGGGCGCTATTGGCAAGAACGCTTCTTTTTTCAACAGCCTTCGCATGATGCGTCGTTATGCAGTCGAAGCGTACATGGATTAAATATTCCCTTGTTTAACATTTGTGTTGATTTCCGGGGACTGCAACAGAGCGGTGAATATCTTGCAATCACATGAAATAGAACATGTAACCAGGCCACGGAAGATTTTGCTATTTTTTTACAATTACAGTGATTGACCCGCTCACTGTTTCGCTAACAGCGAGCGCAATACTAGAGACGCAGCAATCGACGTCATGACCGACATCAAAACCACCGCTCCGAAGATATTATCTGAAACAATACCGCCACCAAGCTGATGACATTGATAGACAATAACCATGGCAATCTCGGCACGGGGGATCATGCTGAGCCCTAACAAAATAGCATTACGCTTCTTTACTATTCGTAATGCAGGAATAGCAACACCAAGAAACTTCCCTAAAACAGCAGGAACAAATAATATTGCTGCCAGGCCAAACGATGACGCAACAATACCGGGATCGACCTGCATGCCAATATAAATAAAAAAGAATGGTGTCAGGAATTCATAGAAATAGACAAATTTGGCATCAGTGTGCACTGCACGCGGATCGCGACTGAAGGCAAGCCCCGCAAACAGGGCGCCGATGGCGAGGGAAAATCCGAGGTATCCCGCTACTGCAGCAATCGCAAGACCCGCACCAAGCACGGAAATCGTCAATCCTATCTTCGAGCCTTCCCACTGGCGATTGAATTGTGTAAAACCGAATTCCAGATAATGCGAAAACAGATAGCAGCCGGTAATGAATAGCGTGAGTTTAACAAGCACCACAAACGTTGTGATACCCATAGAAGACAGCAACGCGGTTTCATCACTCTGCAATACCGGAATGATAGCGATCAGCACAGCAAGCAGTAATACACCTGACAAATCGTCGAGTTCGGCAACATCCAGCAATAATTGCCCTGTGGAGGTATTCAACTTGTTCAACTCGTCCCAGACTTTAACGGAAACGGCCACGCTGGTGGCGCTGAATGCTGCTGCAATAATCAATGACGCTTCCAGTGACAGCGACAGCGTGTAATATGAAACCACAAACCCGAACAGCAGGTTTGTCAGCACGTCTCCGATCCAGATAGTGCTTGCATCGGGAAGCTTGGCTAACAGTGCTTTTGTATGACTCTTCAGGCCGACGCGAAACAGCAGTGCTACAACACCCAGTTGCGCCAGTATTGCAAACGTATTATCAAATGCAGTTGTAATAAAAGACCATTGTTGATCTATTAAGCTGACAATAAAACCCAGCAATATATAGCCAACCAGGGCAGGAACACCCATACGCTCCATCAGGCTCTTGACCAATGGGCTCAGAATCAGCAGGGCGCCCAGGACAATCAGTATCAGGTAATCGGCTTGCATAGCAATTATCTATTATTGGCTTTTCACTGAATTATCTGATCGCTGAAACATATTCCATATATTGACTCACTTATGTATATGCGAGCCATCATCGAGGCTGGAAGCACTGAGCATGATTTCTTCTATTTCCTCGATGATCTCTTCCTGACGCAGCGCATTGCACTGTCGCTGTAGCTCAGCCGACTCATCATCAAGATGCCTCACAGCCCCTTCAAGATGTGTTACACGAAACTGGTTTTCCATCATCAGTGATTTGTAGAGCATCTCGTGGAGTGCCGCAAACAGATAATGATCTGTGAGCTCAACAAAAAATTCCCGCGGAGATTGATTCAGTAATGGGGGATACGAAAAGCGTTGCTGATTGTGCAGAAGGCTTTTGAAGGGCGGCAACAGCTCATGTATTAATTCACCCTGTTCACCATCCTGATAAACACAATAAACAGCAAGCGCGCCATGCTTGTGCTGAAGTGCCGTGAGTTCATTCACCAGCTTGATGAGCAGGGCCATCACCTCCTCTACCACGCTGGCACCATCTATCGAACTCACCATGCGCGCATCAGCTTCCATCAGCGTATACAACTTGCGACCGACAGCTATCAACATCGGTTGACTCGGAGAATCCACCGGCAGTATGGAATCCATCGTCTTGAGCAAAGAGCGGTTGAAGTCACCGCAGAAGCCGCGCTCGCTTCCGATCAGGATATAAACCGGCGTTGCCTGGTTTGTTTCAGGAAGAATTTCAGGATGGAAACCGAGCAAATCCGCAGCCACAGTTTCGATGCTCCGGACCACTGCATGTTGCGCGTCAAGAAAACGGCTCAGCTTGCGAGTCTCCATGTACGCCAGGGTTTTCATTGAATTCATAATGTTCCGGATTTCGTCCAGGCTGTGACGGTGGCTCTGTACTTTGTTCCGGCGTGTCATGCGGATGCATCCCTGTCAGTGCGGGAGAGCCAGTCGGCTACGGCCGTTACCCATTGTTCACGGGGACTGTCCAGATTGAGCGATGATTGACGCACTGTTTGCTCGAGTCTTTCGAGCAATGCCTCCATATCGTCAGGATCCACCTGTTCGAACAGCCCCTCATTGAATGCCACCAACCAGGCCATCTGAAACGATACCGACGTGGGTGAAAAACGCTCCTGCTTGAGAATCTCGCGCAACAGGCGACCACGGTGAATAGCCACTTCCATACTGGCTTCGAGACGCGCACCGAAGCGAGTAAATACCTCCAGTTCAAGAAATTGCAAATAGTCCAGCTTCATCCGGCCGGCCTCCTGCTTGATGCGAGGGTGCTGGGCCTGCCCACCGACACGTGAGACCGAGAGGGCGATATCGATGGCGGGACGAAAGCCACCGGCAAACAGGCCCTGGTCCAGATAGACCTGTCCGTCCGTGATGGAGATCAGGTTCGTGGGGATGTAGGCGGCAATCTCACCCAGTTTTGTTTCCACGATGGGCAGCGCGGTGATACTGCCGCCCCCATGGGATGCATTCAGGCAAGTGGCACGTTCCAGCAAGCGGGCGTGGATGGAAAATATGTCGCCGGGATAGGCCTCACGCCCGGGCGGCCTGCGCAGCAGCAGCGAGAGTTCGCGGTAGGTTTTGGCATGCGTGGATAGATCATCATAGATCACCAGCACATCCCGTCCCTGATGCATCCAGAACTCGGCGATCGCACAGCCGGCATACGGCGCCAGATGCTGCAGCCCCGGCAGGCTGCTCGCCTCTGCCACCACGACTGTGGTGTAATCCAGTGCGCTGTACTCACGCAGCGTATCGATGGTACTGACCACCGTTGAACGCTTTTGACCAATCAGCACATAAACACAATAAATATCCTGGCCACGCTGATTGATAACGGTGTCCAGCGCAATTGAACTGCGGCCCAGTCCCTCATCGCCAATCAGCAGCTGGCGCTGTCCCTTGCCGATCGGGATCAGGGTGTCGATGATCTTGATACCCGTGTACAGGGGTTCATGGACGAAATCTCGCGCTGTGATCGGAGGCGATGTCGACTCGAGTGCCTGCAGGCGCGTATAGGCCGTGAGTGATGTGTCATCGAGTGGCGTCCCCAGGGGATCGATGATGCGCCCGAGCAGCACATCTCCCACCGGCACACTGAGGGTCCTGCCAGAACGCTGAACGGAAGTACCGGCTGTTAAAGCATCGGTCTGGTGCAACAGAATCGCACCAATCAGCTCCCGGGTCAGATCAAAAACCATCGCCCGGCTTCCATCTGCAAAAGTCAGAATGTCATCCATCGCAGCGGACGGCAAACCCTTAATCCAGACAATACCGTCACCGACCGAGACCACACAACCCTGCTCGCTGATTCGAACACCCGGCTGGTAATCATTCAGCCACTGCGCCTGGCGCTCGAGCAGGCTGGTTGCCATTTCAGGTGCGTTATTCTTCATGAGCCAGTGCCGAGAATCCCTCCAGTTCATCGCGGAGATTGGCAGCCAGTACCCAGGCGCCAATACTGATTCGCACACCGGCCATCAATTCGCTATCTTGCTCAAATTGCACTTTTACCTCCGGTCCGACAACTGTCATCAGCACCTGTTCGAGCTGCTGGCGTTGATCGTCCGAAAGCCGGTAGGCACTGACGACCAGGCCGGTCTCGGGCGCCTTCCCATAGCTGTTGCGCAACTCGGTGATGCGCTCTGATGGAAGCCGGGAGAGTTCAGTGATCACCAGGTTAACCAGATTGGCTTCGGTTTCAGCACCGGAAGCCTGTGCAAGCAGACGCGATGCAAAACGCGCAGCCTGTTTAAGCGCAGTTTCTTCCATCTTGCGCATGGCAACGGCCTGGTGACGCGCCTCGACCACACGTGTCTTCTCGCGTGCCTGTTCCAGCTCGGTTTGTAACTGCTCCATTTTTTTTGCGCGTTCGGTATCAAGCTCACGATTAAGTGCTGTACGCGCCTTTTGTCGCTCCTGGTCCCAATCGGCCAGGCGTCCTTCATACTGTTTTCGTAATTTTTCCGCATCAGCGTGGAGAGCTTCGGCGCTGTTCAGGCTGTCATCGATTTCCGCCCGCCGTTTCGCAATAACATTCAGTACCGGTTTGTAAAAAAAGCGCTTCAGGATCCAGACCAGAATCAGGAAATTGATGATCTCGAGCACAAAGGTTGACCAGCTCAGTTCCAACTCAGCGCACTCCCTTTTCTATCATTAGTTACAAGGACCATGATCACGGGTTCGCCTATTTCAGCAGATATTCGAGCAGTGGATTGCGGAACAACACAATCAGCACGATGACCAGGACATATATGGCCAGCGATTCGATCATCGCCAGACCGATGAATAGCGTACGCATGATGGAACGCTCGGCTTCCGGTTGCCGCGCGAGCGCATCCAGGGCGCGACTGATAGCCCAGCCCATTGCAATGGCGGGCAACATGACGCCGAGCGCGATACCCAGTATTGCAGCGACTGTAGATATCTCGATGAATGTGGATAAGTCGGCCATTGGCTACTCCATTTTTTGTTGTCGAAGTTGTTGTGACTGTATACCGCCGGCGACATAGATCAGTGCCAGCATACCGAATATGTACGCCTGTACTGCGGCTTCGACGATATGAAGCATCAGTATGGGTACCGGCGCCAGGAAACCGGCCACCAGCAGGATCAGCAGGGCCGCCATTTCCAGGCTCATCATATTGCCAAACAGGCGAACTGCGAGCGCGATGGTGCGGGTGACCTCACTGATCAGATGAAACGGCAACAGTATCGGGCTCGGCGAGATGTAGTGCTTCAGGTAATTCCTCAAACCCTGGATGCGGATACCAAACCAGTGCGTCGACAGGAATACCAGAAATGCCAGTGCAGCCGTGGCGGAAAGGTCACGTGTGGGTGAGTGCACCCCCGGAATAAGGCCGCTGAGATTAGCGACCAGCAGGAACACCCAGAGGCTGCCAATGAACGGCATAATATGCTGCGCATGTCGGGGTGAAACAGCTACAACAGCATCATCAATCGCCAGGACAATACCTTCAATCGCAGTTTGAACAGGCCCGGGCTCGATGCGCAGCTGTCGCGATACGATCCAGCAGAAAAGCCAGACCACACCGATGATTACCCACGTGGTCACCACCGTGGAAGTGATCACCACAGGCCCAAGCTCGAGCAGAGGTTCGATGACTATATTTCCCTGATCCATTTGCTATTCCCGGATAAAGAGGTAAACATTCAGCGCGCCTGTAACGATGCCTACCAGCATCAGGCTCATGGTCCAGCGAACAGAATAACCCTCCGCCTGGCTGTCCAGCCAGTGTCCCAGATAGACACCGGCAATTACAGGCAGCACGAACAGGATGCCGAGGGTTCCCATGTAAATCGTTTGTCCGATCAGATCGGGCTGCTCACGCTCGGCTTTTTTCATTCTGCGCGCCTGACGCTCTACCTGTTTTTTCAGCTCTTCAATCTGCGTCATGGTCATCAGCCCTCAAGCTTGCGGCCCATTTCCCACAGGCGTTTAAAAACTTCTTCTTCCATGCGATGCAGGCTTTGCTTGATGGTGTGCAGCTTTTCTTCCTCGATGAGTAACTGCTGCTGCAATTCCTGACTGATACGCATATAGTCGTCGTCCAGCAGGTAATGGCGCGTGCTTATACTCAGCACATTGTCATTAAAATACAGCACACCGCCAGGCATGGCCAGGTAGCGCCAGGCATCCATGCCTACACGAAACCGGGCCAGTCCGATAATGACTGATGTCATCATGCGCGCATGGCCCGCAAGAATGCCGAAACTTCCCGAGGCATCCTCGCCGACAAAAGAGGTCACATTGTGGATCTCTTCCGAATGCGTCGCATCGAGAAGTAAAAGGGTAAAGGATTTCACGGCTTCATTCCTTCCATCGTGCCACGCATGTAACAGTGCTCTTCCGGCACTTCATCATAGCGTCCCGATAAAAAGGCGTCGCAGTCAGCCAGTGTATTTTCCAGCGGAACGCTAACTCCCTTGATACCGGAATGCGAAGTCGTCGCCCAGAAGGGTTGCGTTAGATAGCGCTGTATCTTGCGTGCCCGCATCACGATTTTACTGTCTCCGGGTGACAGCTCCTCAACACCCAGCATTGCAATAATATCCTCCAGCTCATGATAGCGTGCCAGGTGTTCTCGAACGCCCTCTGCGATGGTGTAGTGGCGAGAGCCCAGCGTGTGTCGCCCGACCAGCCTGCTGCCCGACTGCAGCGGATCTACCGCCGGATAAATACCCTTACCCGCCTGCGCGCGGGAAAGGATCACGGTGGTATCCAGATGACTCAGGATAGCGCTAACCGCGGGATCCGTCATGTCATCGGCCGGCACGTAGACCGCCTGTACCGAGGTGATCGCACCGTGACGCGTTGATAGAATCCGATCCTGCATTTCCGCCACTTCGGTTATCAGTGTGGGCTGATAACCTACGGTCGCCGGCATACGTCCGAGCAGGCTTGAAACTTCGCTGCCCGCCTGCACAAAGCGGAAAATATTGTCCATTACGAACAACACCTCTTTTTGCATGGTGTCGCGCAAGTATTCGGCATAAGTCAGCGCCGAAAGACCTACGCGGAAGCGGACACCCGGCGACTCGTCCATCTGGCCGAAAATCATCAGCGTTTGCGGCAACACCCCAGCCTTGCTGATCTCCCACCAGAGCTCGTGACCTTCACGAATACGTTCACCGACGCCCGCAAACACGGACACGCCTTTGTGCAGAGTCGCCACCGCATGCATGAATTCCATGATCAGCACCGTCTTGCCGACACCTGCCCCGCCGAACAGGCCGGTCTTGCCACCTTTCATAAAGGGACAAAGCAGGTCGATGACCTTGATGCCTGTTTCCAGCACTTCACCGGTACCCACCGCCTCATGAAGAGGTGCCGGCCTGCTATGGATATTACGGAATTCCCGGGTTGCCAGTGCGGCCCCATCATCCAGCGGTTCGCCGAAAATATTCAGCAGACGTCCCAGGCAATCCGGAGACACCGGGACATGCAATTGCTCACCGGTATCATATATCTTCATGCCACGATACAACCCGGAACTGCGATGCATGGTGATCGCACTGACATGGTGTTCGTCAAGATGCTTATGGACTTCGAAGAGATAGCTTTCGTGATCGAGGTTGGCGGATAAAGCTCGATGCAGCGGCGGCAAGGTATCACAGAAGATCACCGCTACAGGACCATGGACTTCAATAATAACACCAACTGGCGTTTGGGCCTTGTTCGCTATATTGGAATTCACAGACATACTTAAATAGTATACTGCTAAATAGTGGTGGCGATTATGCCAATGGTGTTGTCAGACAGACATCTTTTAGATGCAAGCATATCTCTTTCTTATTTTCCAGATTTCAATCACCACATCAAATCGACCTGCTCAGAGTTGCTTGAACATTGCGCTTGTTCAATCTGCTCCCAAATCTGATGATTTCCATTTACAACTTGCATGTTAACAGCACAGGGGGTAAATTTTGTGAACGGGAATACCAGCCCTGATTGGGATGAGAAAATCAAAAATACCCCGAAGCCGGCATTAACAAGAGGCTTTCATTGTG
>ENA-OVUE01000013-OVUE01000013.1-sediment-metagenome-genome-assembly--contig:-NODE-13-length-13777-cov-2.513577_pt1 | contig 13777 bp, 15 predicted proteins | sample MGYA00250100_ERZ650196 | MGnify/ENA primary metagenome ERZ650196 (study PRJEB26732, sample SAMN07258975) | sediment metagenome | biome: subtidal zone; feature: saltmarsh; material: sediment | place: USA... | reverse complement strand
CTCAACTACATCCCGCTGCGGCGGCTGGTGCCTGATCTGGACGCCGTGCAAGAACGTAGCGTGTCAAAGATTAATGGCGCTCTGGACCTTTACCTGACGATACGGGAACGCAGCCGCTATACAACCACCCTGAATCTCAGTTACCATTTCGTCGAGGCTGGCGACAGTTACCTGGCGCCGGATGTTGTGGTGCGCATGTACCACGACGCTCAGCTCGCCGAAGTGATTTCTCATAGCCGCCGGCACGGCCGCCTCCCGGCCGAGTACGACCGCTTCCGCAGCCGGTATTCGCTGGCAACCAAGTGGCATGTAAACCGATTCCTGCACAAATGGCTGGGCTATTGCCTGCACCAGGGGCACGCATTCTCTCCGGCGCGTGAACAGCTCTCTGAGGCCTTGCAGTGTCTAGAGGACGAACAGGCCCTGAGTGTGGAATCCTGAGCCTGCCGTAGCAATACTTGACTAAATTGCTCGGGTTATCTAAGGTTTCGGTACGCGCCACGCGTTTGTCCCGCAGGTTGCCACATGAGACTGTCCACCAAAGGGCGTTATGCCGTCACCGCGATGATGGACCTCGCCATCCACGAATCCAAAGGGCCTGTCACCCTGGCTGATATATCCGACTGCCAGGACATCTCGCTGTCCTACCTGGAACAGCTTTTTTCCAAGCTGCGCAAAAAGAACCTGGTGCGTGGTGTCCGGGGCCCCGGCGGCGGTTACCAGCTGGCGCGCCCGGCGACGGAGATCACCATTGCCGCCATCATTACCGCCGTCGACGAAAAGGTCGACTCGACCTGCTCCGAGAGCAAAGAGCCCTGTGGACAGGATCAGGAGTGCCTCACCCACGAACTCTGGTGCGGTCTGTCCCGGCAGATCTACAGCTTTCTCGACAGTATCACGTTGGCCGCTTTTCTGAGCCGGCCCTCCGTGCAGGCGGTTATTCGTCGTCAGGAACGCGATCACCACCGCCCCGGAATACCACCGGTTACGGTAGCCTGAGACCCCGCCTGAAACCTGCGCAACTCAAAAAAAACCGAATTGGTGTTGGATTTGTGAAACCGGTCAAGGACGGTCAGTGAATCGTTCACAGAAACCTGGTCCGCGCTTCTGCATACTGCAACCGTCAAATAGCGTTGTATCCCATGGATCAGGAGTAAAACTTATGTTGCAGTATATCCTAGTGTTGTGTGCAGTCATGGCCGTGATCGGTGAACCGGTGCTGGAGAAGCTGGCGTTCGGCGGTCTGGCGACCGACTATCTGGTGGCTTTCGGTGTCGCGCTGTTGCTGAAACCCTGGCTCGAAAACCACCTGGAATGAGGATCGCGCACCGGCCGCAACCGCATCAGCTCGGCTTGGACCACACGAGCGTGCGGTTGTTGGCCGGCATCGCGTAGTCACGTTTGAAAACCAGGCCTGCGGTGCGGGCCAGTTCATCCAAAGCCGCGAAATCTCTCACCCCGCTCAGCGGATCCCGACTCTTCAACCAGCTGTCGAAACGCGCATTACTCTCGCTGGTGTAGCGACCGTTGTAGTTGAACGGCCCGTACAGACACAACACGCCGCCGGTCTGCAGCACACGCCCCGCGCCGCGGATAAAACACTCCACCTGCGACCAGTTCATAATGTGCGCGGTATTGGCGCTGAACACGGCATCATAGCCGGCGTGCGGCCATTCATCTTCGCCCACGTCCAGCGTGAGCGGCGCCAGCACATTGGCCAGCCGCGCCTCATCCAGCCAGGCCTGTATACCGCCGTGCATCTCGGCCACGTCGCTGGTCTGCCAGACCAGGCGCGGAAATTCGGGAGCGAAATACACCGCGTGTTGGCCTGTGCCGCTGCCGATTTCCAACAGACGCGATTTATCAGCCAGTTCGATGCGCAGCACCTCGAGTATCGGGTCGCGATTCTGCTGGCAGGATTCGGCAAAGGGTTTCATGCGGCTCCGCAAGTGCTGCAGCGCTGTTGGAGCACGGCGCTGATTTCTTCGTCCGTCATCACGATAGGATTGGTTTTCATGCTGCTGCCGCGCGCGTGCCCAACGATGTGCGCCAAATCACGGCGCGTGATTCCATAGTCGTCCAGGGTCGGCAGTCGCAGGCGTGCGGTCCAGTCATCCAGCAGTTCCGGCAGCGCCTCCCAGGCCTGCTCCCGGCTCTGGAAGGAGACCCGGCACAGCAGTTCTGCAACCCGGGCGTATTTCTCCAGTGCCGGGTTATCCGGCTCGCGTGCCCGCATGGCGGAAATATTGGCGCGGGTCGCCGCGCCCACCAGGGTGCCGCACACCACACCGTGGGGGATTGGGAAGAACGCGCCCAGCGGGGATGCCAGTCCGTGCACCGACCCCAGCCCGGTCTGCGCCAGCGTAATACCGGACAGCAACGCGGCATAGGCCATGCCGCAACGCGCCGCCGACGGGTCACCACTGGCCTCAAACCACGGCAACAGGCTGTCGCGCGCCACTTCCATTCCGCTCCAGGCCAGCGCGTCGGTCAGCGGGTTGGAACGCAGCGATACGTACGACTCCAGCAGCTGTGTCAGCGCGTCCATGCCGTTGGCGGCGATCAGTTCGGCGGGGCAGGTTGCCAGCAGGTCAGGGTCGAGCAGGGCATACTCGGGCACCAGCCGGTCATCGCGAAACGACTTCTTGAAACCGTGTTTGCCCGCCACGCTCAGTACCGCGTTCTTGGTCGCCTCGCTGCCGGTGCCGGCGGTAGTGGGTACCGCGATGAAAGGCACGGCAGGGCCGTTGTAGGCTTTGCCTGAGCCCACGCCCTCCAGGTATTCCATGACCGAATCGCCCACCCGCAGCAGGCCGGCGATCGCCTTGGCGGCGTCCAGCACACTGCCGCCGCCGATCCCGATCACCACGTCGATATCGCTGCCGGCGTGTTGCGCCACCGCGGCGTCGACCAGCTGCGGCGATGGCTCGCCGTCGACCGAGACGCTCTGCCAGTCCAGCCCGGCCTGCCTCAGTCGCTGCTCCAGCTCGCTCCAGGTCGCTGCGGCCCGCAGCGAGCGGGCACCGGTGACCAGCAGTGCCCTGTTGCCATAGGCGGCAGCCAGGCCCGGCAGTGCGGCGATCTTGCCCGCACCGAACTCGATACGCGGCAGGCGGGCGATGGAAAAGCCGGCCAGCATCATCAGTCGAAAGCCGGATACAGTCCGCTGAAGGGTACGCCCTGGCGCGGCTCGGTCATCCAGTCCGCAACGGTCTGGCGCCAGCGCTGATAATGGGCGGTCTCCTTGTGAGCTGCCGCGTCCGGGGCCGAGCGGTAGGCTTCGTAGAGAAGGAAATACCCGGGATCTTCCGGGGACTGCAAGACATCGAAGCGCAGGTTGCCGGGCTCCTGCACGGAAGCTTCGTGATTGGCGCGCGTCGCAGCGATGAAGTCCTGGATGTGCTCCGGGCTCACATGAACGTGGACCAGGGTGACGTGCATGGCATGCTCCTTGTGCGGTCTGGGAATGGCCGGCCAGGTATTCTTAACCTGCCGCTGTAACTGCCGAAAGCCTACTGGTACACGGGGTGATTGCCAAGAGCGCAAATGAGCACAGCGGTTGACAGGGAAGCCGAAACAGCGGCAGTCGAGGACGTGGACGGCGCGGATCCGCGCAGTCTCAGCGAGTGGGTGCAGAGACTGGGAGACTCCGGCATGCCGGTGTTCGCCCATACGGCGCGCGACATTTCCCGGCTGTCCGACAGCCGGGAAAGCAGTGCCGCCGAGTTGGCGCGGGTGGTGCTTCAGGACGCTGCCATGACTGCCAAGCTGTTGCGGGTCGCGAACAGCCCGGTGTTCAACTTCACCGGCAAGTCGATCAGCACCGTCAGCCGGGCCGTGGTGCTGCTCGGCTTCGACGAGGTGCGCAGCATCTGCCTGTCGATTGCGGTGGTCGAATCGATGCTGAAGGGAAAACAGAAACAGCGCGTCATCGAAGAGATGGCCCGTTCCTTCCATGCCGCTGTGCAGGCGCGCGCCATCGCCAGAAAACGCAAGGATCCCGCCCCCGAGGAGGTTTTCATCGCGACGCTGCTGTCACGCCTTGGTGACATGGCGTTCTGGGCCTTCGCGGGTCCGTCCGCGGAGCGTCTCGACGCCGCGCTGCAGCAGCAGGGCGGCGACCTGCCCGAGGCGGTGCAGCGTCAGGTGCTGGGTTTCGCCTTGACTGACCTCACGCTGGGGCTCAGCCGCGAGTGGAAACTGGGAGAACTGCTGGAGCAGTCGCTGCAGGGCCGCAGTGACAGGAACCCGCGCGCCGGCAATGTCATGCTCGGGTACCAGCTTGCCAGCGCCGCCGAGCACGGCTGGGATGCCCCGGAAGTAAAGCGGCTGGTGGAGCGGATTGCCGAAAACCTCTACCTGCCCGTGCCGGAAGTGACAAAAATGGTGCGCAGCAATGCTGACGAAGCCGCCGATACCGCGACCTTCTACGGTGCCGCTCGGGCAAGCCAGCTGATTCCGGTGGTGCGCGAAACCGTGGAGGTATCAGACGTCGTCACAGAGCAGTCTGTCGCCCCGGTATTTCTGGAACCCGATCCGATGCTGCAACTCACCATCCTGCGCGAGCTGGCGGCCCTGATGGACACCCGCCCCGACTACAATCTGGTGCTGGAAATGGTACTGGAGGGCATGTATCGCGGTGTCGGCATGGATCGCACCCTGTTCGCGCTGCGTACGCCGGATCACCGTTTTCTGGCAGGACGTTATGCGCTTGGTGTCGACAACGAGGTGTTGCGCAAGCAGTTTCATATCGAAACCCTGGAGGCAAAGCCGAACCTGTTCCAGCATGTGATCAAGACCCGCCAGGCACTGTGGGCGGGGCAGCCGGGTAACGCTGCGGACCGTCAGCTGCTCACCCCGCAAGTACGGGCTATCTGCGCGGACGCGCCGTTCTTCGTCACGCCGATCGAGATACGCGGCAAGGTGATCGGCGTGTTCTATGCCGACCGGAAAGTCAGCGGACGGCCGCTGGACGAGGACAGCTTTACCAGTTTCAGACACTTCGCCCAGCAGGGTAACCTGGCGCTGTCCTTTCTCGGTGCCGGCTAGCTGACCGCGCGAACCGCTCCCGGGGTACGCCGCGGTGAGGGTGGCGGGTGGCCACCCAGGTGGTCAACGGGAATGCTGCGTAGTCACACCGGGTCCGATGTCCAGCCAGGCGATCCACTGCCGGAAGATATCCGGGTCCAGCGCCGCTGCCGCCGAGCGTGGTTCGAGACTGGGAGCGAACACCGGATCACCCGCCAGCGTGACCGCCTGGCCGCCCGCCTCCTGCAGAATCAGGCATCCGGCTGCGTAGTCCCACAGCTTCTGCTGCCCGTGCAGATACACGTGGCAGCGTCCCGCTGCCAGCCAGCACCAGTCCAGGGCGACGGCGCCGAAACTGCGCTGGGACGTGTAGGGTGGCTCGGAGGCCAGGCGACTGGCCAGGCCACGCGGGAGGCGCTTCAGATCGACCAGCGCAAGGCCGCGCGACAGGGGCGCGCGTGGCGCCCGCTGCTCGAGGCGCCTGCCATTTAACCAGGCCCCCTGGCCGCGGGCTGCGGTGAAGCATTCCGCGCGGCTGGGGTCATAGACGACGCCGGCCTCGATCACCTGTTTACGCAGCAGTGCGACGGACACTGCGTAGTAGGGCACCCCGGCGGCGAAATTGTTGGTGCCGTCGAGCGGATCGATGCACCACACGCCGGTGTCTTCGTGCTGCAAGGCGCGCTGCTGGGTGGTCTCGTCCATTTCTTCGCCCAGCACGTCGATCGCCGGCCAGCGTTGCGTCAGCGCCTCGACCAGCGCGTCCTGCATGATCAGATCGGCCTCTGTGAGCAGGCTGCCATCGGGCTTGCGGGTAGTGGTTGCAGCGCTGAAGCGCGGCGGGAGCTCGCGGTCAGCGATACCGCGGACTATGGAGGCTAACTCCTGCAGGGATTCAGAGAGCATTGCGGGAATCGAGTTGCTATTATCGGGCGCCTGACAAGATTGTCGCATAAAGGGTGGCCATGAGCATAAAGAAAACCAAGCATAAAGACCGAAAGAAACCGGGCAAGGGCAAGAAGAGCAGGAAACTCAGCAAAGCCGAGCGGGCCGACAGGCATGCGCTGTATGAACAGTCGGTGCAATCCACCGAGTTCGAATATGAATTCATCGATACCAATTTCCGCCGTATCCGCGGCCGCACCGCCACGCTGTTACGCGAGGATTTCTGCGGTACCGCGCAGATGTGCTGCGAGTGGGTGCGCGGGCGGACGGAAAACCACGCCGTGGGGGTCGATCTCGATGAAGAGGTGCTGGAGTGGGGCCGTCAGCACCACATTACTGCGCTGCAACCGGCGCAGCGCGCCCGCGTGAACCTGCTACAGGCCGATGTGCGCGAAGTGAAGACCGATCCGGTCGATGTTGCGCTGGCGATGAATTTCAGCTGGCAGGTATTTGAACAGCGCGACATGCTGCGCAGCTACTTCGCCGCGGTGCGTGACAGCCTGGTCGACGACGGTATTTTGTTTCTCGACGCCTTCGGTGGCTACGATGCCTATCGGGAACTGCAGGAGAAAACCAAGCAGAAAGGGTTTACCTATGTCTGGGACCAGGCCAGCTATGACCCGATCACCGGCCACATGGTGTGTTATATCCACTTCCATTTCAGCGACGGCTCCAAGCTGAAGAAGGCGTTTCAGTACGAATGGCGGCTCTGGACCCTGCCGGAGGTCAGAGAAATCCTGCTGGAGGCGGGCTTCTCCAATGTGACCATCTACTGGCAACAGTGGGATGAGGACAGCGACGAGCCGAGCGGTGTCTTCGAGCCGGCTACCCACGGAGATGCCGATGCCGGCTGGATCTGCATGATCAGCGCCGAAAAGTAGCTGTGGCACGCCGGCCGCTTGGCCGGCGCGCCCGGACTGCCACTCGCCACAACGGCGAGTCCTCCCCTTTGCGTATCCTGCGGCCAGCCGGCCGCGGTCTGTGTGGCAGGCGGCCACGCCATGGCCCGGTCAGACTTCGTGGGTATTGACAAACCAACTGGTATGTAATAAAAAGTAAACGTTCACTAACATAATGAGGTGCGATATGGCTGACTTCGACCTGGAACTCGATGCGCGCGGGCTGAACTGTCCTCTGCCGATTTTGCGGGCAAAGAAGAGCATCCAGAGCCTCAATGCCGGGCAGGTGCTGCGTATCGTTGCCACCGACCCCGGCTCGGTGAAGGACTTCGAGGCCTTCTGCAGGCAGACCGGAAACCTGCTGCTGGCGTCCCAACAGATGGGTGCCGAGTACCAGTTTGATATTCGCAAAGGCTAACCCGTGGAGCTTGGAGAGGCCGGATCAATCAGCGTCAGCAGTGCAAAGCCAGCGCCGGCCGTGCTGTCCGGGGCGCACGCCTTGCGTGACCCGGGCAGCTATCCGCGCGCCTTTTTGCAGCCGGGCCGGGACGGAGTCCGCGTCGCGCTGCGGTACCGGCGCGAGTGGCAGGATGGTTACGGCGCCCGGGGCTGGAAACTGGAAGCCGCTGTCGGTGATCCCGCCATCATTGCCAGCACGCGCGAAACCGGCGACCGTATCCCGACCTCGGTTCTGGTGCACGATGTGCTCGATCACTTGCTGTCCGGTTTTGCCGTCAGCGGGCACCGCGCCGAAGCCATGGCGACAGTGCAACTGAGCGAACGCACCGCCAGCCCCGTGGAACGGGATTTTCTGCAGCTGGTCGATGAGGACCTGCGGTTGGGACAGGTCAATGGCGAACCACTCGCCAGTTTTCTGCCTGCGGATTTGCTGTGCCGCGTCCCGGCCGCCGCGGCCGGGGATACAGGCGCCATGATGCGCTCGCTGGAGCGACAACTTGGCAGGGAAGCGCTGCGCGCGCGCCTGGTGCAGCGCCTGTTCGAACTCGGAGAGCGGGGCAAGCCGCACGCGCGCCGCTGCTGGCGGGCGCTGGGGCTGGAATATGGCCTGCGGGGACGCATCGGCCAGGCCCTGCAGCGTATCCTGCAGGCGGCGGACCTCGATGTGGAACGGGCCGGGACAGCCGAGCTGTGCGCCCGTTTGCTGGTCGGTAATCGCGCCTGTGCGCTGCAAACGGACGCTGATGCCGGAGCCGGGGCGGTGCGTCCGAATTACACGGCACTGGTAGCCTGAGGCGGGCGGGCGCTGTGGCCAAGCGGCTGAAAGCCAGCGAACGGCGCGCCACCATATTGGCGGTCGCCAAAGTACTGTTTTCCGACAAGGGCTACCACGGGGTGTCGGTCGATGAGATCGCCATGCGTCTCGGTGTGAGCCCCGCGATTCTGTATCGCCACTTTGCCTCCAAGGAGGCGCTCTATGAAGAAGTTCTGAACCAGATCGCCTGCAAGCGCGAGAGCTACGTCGAGGTGGTGGTCAACAGCGACGGCAGCTTTGGTGACGTGCTCAGGGGTATCACACACATCTACATCGCGAGCGTGTCCAGAGACCCGGACTACCTGCGCATGGAACTGCAGAGCGCGCTGGAGGGCGGCGACGCGACGCGCCAGTTCTTCGAAAACCGCTGGCGGCCGTTCACCGATCTGATCGAGTACAGCCTCAAAGAGTTGGCCGCCCAGAACCGCATCGGGCCCGTCAATGGTGCGGTCGCGGCACTGCTGTTCCAAGGTATGATTCGCGAAGCCCTTTACGCCAAGTGCATCAATCAATCGCCGCGCTACCGCGACATGAATCTGGACGCGCTGGTCGAGCACCTGATCGGGCTGTTTTTTCGCGCCGTCGGCTACCTTGAGCGGTCGCCGTCGGGCACGCCGCGCACCTGAAGCGGCCCGTTGCCAGTCACTGCTAGTAGAAATTGTCCGTCAAAATATCGGCGATTTAGCCGCTAAGTACCTTGCAGCGCAAAGATATTGGCCTTGTCGAATAATCTAACTATGTGAAAAAGCTGGTGAATCGGGAGACTCACGGTATAATGCGGCGGGTCGCCTGGTTGGTACAGGCTATGCAAACGTAAAGGACTATGAGAGACAAAAACTTGATTGCACACCGTACCCACGTCCCGCACCCGGGCCGTCGCGGCTTCCTGCAAACCTGCCTGGGCGCTGGCGCCGCGCTCGCCGCCCCGTCGCTGTGGGCCTCGGTACACCGGGCCCCGGAGCGTACCCTCAGCTTCAGGAACCTGCATACCGGGGAAAAGCTGAGCGCCACGTTCTGGGCGGAAGGCGATTACGTCCGCGAAGAGCTCAAGGCCGTCAACCAGGTGTTACGCGATCACCGCTCCGGCGACGTGCATGCCATGGATCCCAAGTTGCTGGATTTGCTGTATCTGCTGCAGCAGTCCGTGGCGGTGAAGGGGGCGTTCCACATCATTTCCGGCTATCGCTCGCCGGCCACCAACAAGCAACTCAGCGCCAAGAGCAGCGGGGTGGCCAAGAAAAGCCTGCACATGCAGGGCAAAGCCATCGACATCCGCCTGCCGGGTTGCGAGCTGAAGCAGTTGCAGAAGGCAGCGCTGGCGCTGCAGGCGGGCGGGGTGGGCTACTACCCGAAATCCGATTTCATCCATGTCGATACCGGCCGCGTAAGGCGGTGGTGAGCCGAAACGCCTCCGAAACCGCTACCTGAACTGCGTCGCACGCTGTGGGGGCGCCCCCGCCGGGGACGGCCCGCCCGCGTCTATTGATTAACCGCGAAGGACGCCAAGGCCGCGAAGGACTCTGTTGTTCATTCGGCTTCTCGTATCCGCGCTTCGGACCGGCCAGAGGCGACCATCGGCGCCGCTCTGTCGATTGCAGTATACGGCCTACCTTCGCGACCTTGGCGTCCTTCGCGGTTATCTGGCATGGATAAACGGCTGCGGGCGGGCCAGGGTCAGGTTTCCAGGCGGTATTCGCCGACCCGAATCCCCTCCAGCGTCCAGTCGCCGACCCGGTAACGGATCAGGCGCAGGGTGGGGTAACCGATATGCGCGGTCATGCGGCGCACCTGGCGATTGCGGCCCTCCGAAATGGTCAGGCTGAGCCAGGCTGTCGGTATGTGCCTGCGTTCGCGGATCGGCGGCACCCGCGCCCAGACCTGCGGCGGCTCGATCAGCCGCACCCGCGCCGGACGGGTCGGGCCATCCTTCAGCGTGACCCCGGCGCGCAGACGTTCCAGGTCGCTTTCCGCAGGTACGCCTTCCACCTGTACCCAGTATTCCTTGCCCTTGCCGTAGCGGGGATTGGCGATGCGCTGTTGCAGTCCGCCGTCGTCGGTCAGTATCAGCAACCCTTCGCTGTCGTAGTCGAGCCGCCCGGCGGGATAGACAGTCCTGATGTCGATGAAATCGGCCAGCGTGTGTTTATCGCCTGAGCTGCTGAACTGCGACAGGACCCGGAACGGCTTGTTGAACAGCACAATCATTGCACGCGCGGGAGGTACACCAGTCGGTATGCCGCCAGGCCGAGCAGCCAGCCAGTGACGACATCCAGCAAGTGATGCTGGTGTACCAACAGCACCGACGCCGACAGCAGGCCTGCCCACAACATCAGCCCCAGCCTGATGACCGTGCGCGGGCCGGCGTGCAGCAGCGCGGCGATGCACAGTGCGGCACAGGCGATGTGCAGGGACGGCACCAGATTGTAGGGCTGGTCGAGAGCGTAGAGGGTCCGATACAGCGCATCGTAGCCGGGCACATGAGCCGGGCGCTGGAACCCCGGTTCCGCAGGGAATAGCAGAAACGCTGCCGCCGCCACCAGGATCACCACCGCCATGGCGCGCGCCAGGGCGGTGAATGCGTGGCGACTCAACAGCAGCGGCGGCAACAGGAACAGGAGCAGGATGGACGCATAGACGTAGATCATGGCCGGCACGAACGGAATAGCCAGTTCCCAGTCCAGATACAACCGGTAGTGCCCGGGGCGGTGCGCGGTAAACCAGTTGAGGGTGAAATAGACTACCGCGAACAGCGCGCCGACCGGGACCGCGAGGCGCAGATAGGCGCGCAAGTTCGAGCCGCCGAGATCGCTGCCGAGGTCCGGTGCCGCGGGCCGGTCCGCCGGATTGGCCTGGTGTTCGGCGCCGGTCACTTCTTGTCGAATAGCAGGGGAACCACGTCCGTGAACTGGCTGGCGAAATGCACCGTGACGCCTTCACGGACGTAGTCCGGTATCTCCTCGAAATCGCCGCGATTGGCCTCCGGCAGGATCAGCTCGCGGATGTTGGTGCGCCGCGCCGCAATCACTTTTTCACGGATGCCGCCGACCGGCAGTACCTGGCCGGTTAAAGTCAGCTCGCCCGTCATGGCGATGTTGCGCACCGGCTTGCGGCGCCTGGCCAGTGACAACAGGGCGCTGGCCATGGTGATACCCGCGCTGGGGCCGTCCTTGGGTGTGGCGCCAGCCGGCACGTGCAGGTGCAGCAGCGAGTTTTCGAAGAACTCCGGCGAGGCGCCCAGGCGCTCGGCGTTGGCCAGCACGTAGCTGTAGGCGATCTCCGCCGATTCCTTCATCACGTCGCCGAGCTGACCGGTCAGCTTGAAGCCACGGCTGAAGCTGTGGATACGGGTCGCCTCGATGCTCAGCGTCGCGCCGCCCATGGCGGTCCAGGCCAGCCCGGTGACAACACCGACCCCGGCCACCCGTTTCTCCTTGGCGAACACCGGTTTGCCCAGGTATTCCTCCACATCTCTGGCGCGTACCTGGATGGGCGTCTCTTCACCTTCCAGAATCTTCACCACCGCCTTGCGGGCGATGGTCCCGAGGTATTTCTCCAGCCGCCGCACCCCGGCTTCACGTGCATAGTCCTCGACAATGCGGCGCAACGCTGCCTGGTCGATGCGCAACTGGCCGCGCGGTTTCAGCCCGGCGCGTTCCAGTTGCCGCGGCAGCAGGTGGTTGCGGGCGATTTCCAGTTTCTCGCTGGCCAGGTAACCCGACAGCTGGATGACCTCCATACGATCGAGCAGCGGGCCGGGGATGGTATCGAGCTGGTTGGCGGTACAGATGAACAGCACCTTGGACAGGTCGAACGGCACGTCCAGGTAGTGGTCCAGGAAATCGGCATTCTGCTCCGGGTCCAGCACCTCCAGCAGCGCGGAAGCCGGATCGCCGTGGTAGGAGGCACCGACTTTGTCGATTTCGTCCAGCATGATGACCGGGTTGGCCGACTCGGTATCCTTGATCGCCTGGATGAACTTGCCCGGCATGGCACCGATGTAGGTGCGGCGGTGGCCCTTGATTTCGGCCTCGTCGCGCATGCCGCCGAGCGAAAAGCGGAAAAACCGGCGGCCCAGGGAGCGCGCAATGGAGCGGCCCAGCGAGGTCTTGCCGACGCCGGGCGGACCGACAAACAGCAGGATCGAACCCGATACTTCGCCTTTCATGATCCCGACACCGATGAATTCCAGGATGCGCTGTTTGATGTCCGCGAGTCCGTCGTGGTCTTCGTCCAAGATCTGCCTGGCCTGTTTCAGATCCAGCTGGTCCTGGGTGTGTCTGCCCCACGGCAGCTGGGTCAGCCAGTCCAGGTAATTGCGGGTGGTGGCGTATTCCGGTGAACCGGTTTCCAGCACCGAGAATTTCTCCATTTCCTCCTCGATACGTTTGCGGGCGGGGTCCGGCAGCTGCAACGCATCGATGCGCTCGCGGAACTTGTCCACCTGGGCGGTGCGGTCATCCTTGGAGATCCCGAGTTCCTTCTGGATGACCTTCATCTGCTCGCGCAGAATATGCTCGCGCTGGTGCGCCTGCATTTCTTCATCGACCTGGCTGCGGATGTCTGCCTGCGCCTTGGCCAGTTCCAGCTCCTTGTTGATCAGCGCGTGGACGCGTTCCAGACGCGGCAGCAGTTCGACCGCTTCCAGTACCGCCTGCTGTTCCTCTTTGGCCGAAGTGGTCAGGCTGGCCGCGAAATCCGCCAGGTGAGACGGGTCGTTGGGATGGAAGTGTTCCAGGAACAGCTTGAACTCTTCGCCGTACAGCGGGTTGAGGGGGATCAGCTCCTTGATGGTATTGATCACCGCCACCGCGTAGGCCTTGACTTCCGGGACCTCCTGGTAGCGGGCCTCCGGCAGGTACTGCACCCGCGCGGTAAAAGGCGCTGCTTCATTCAACCACTTCGATACCCGAAAGCGTTCCACGCCCTCCAGCAGCACCTGCAGTCGGCCGTCCTGTTTGCCGACGCGGTGTATGCGGCAGGCCGTGCCCATGCGGTAGAAATCGCCAACCCGTACCTGTTGCGGGCGCGTGCTGCGGGCCAGCAGCAGGCCCACGACACCATTTGCGTTTTCCTGGGCGGCGCGAATGGTCTCGCCCCATTTATCCGGGTCAAGGAGCAGCGGAATGGCCTGGCCGGGGAAGAACGGCCGCTCCGTCTGGGGCAGGATGGGGATGGCGCCGGGCAGTACATCCTTCGCGCGTACCAGTTCGTTGGCGCTCTCGGCGCTCACTTGGTCCGGGTGTTCTATGTCCATGGGTCCCTTCATTGCGTCGAGGTTAACTCACTAAGTGGAGCGCCATGGTAGAGAATTCAAGCGGTGTCGTGAACCGGCTGGCGGCGACGCCAGTTATCCACAGTTCCTGTGGATAATGTTGTGGATGAAAGGTGTGAATAACGCTGTAAGGCGCAAAAACGTCGCTCCGGTATTAAATCGATCAATTTTTCGCCAATATAATAAAACTATATATTACATTGAGTTGAAAGTCTTTTTTAGATCTGGAGTCAAGCGATAGAGGCTTGGTGCAGGAATTTTCTTACTGTTCTTTGACGGCTGTGAATAAGCAACTGGTGGGATCGAAACACGGTGCGAAAAGTCAAGATCAGGAAACCAACTTTAAAAGTGTATTTTTTC
>ENA-OVUE01000012-OVUE01000012.1-sediment-metagenome-genome-assembly--contig:-NODE-12-length-13874-cov-3.474451_pt1 | contig 13874 bp, 14 predicted proteins | sample MGYA00250100_ERZ650196 | MGnify/ENA primary metagenome ERZ650196 (study PRJEB26732, sample SAMN07258975) | sediment metagenome | biome: subtidal zone; feature: saltmarsh; material: sediment | place: USA... | reverse complement strand
ACTCGACGCCATCGAGATCCAACTGCCTCAGCTGTTCCGCGATCCTGGGCTCGACCTGACGGGCCAGCCAATCCCAGCCGTCATCCGCAAGCTTGGACTCGAGGTCATTCGGGCTCGTGCCCAAGATCCGGGCCATCTCCCGGGCTGTGGCCGCAGGATCCGCTACCCTGGTCGCTGCGTAAAAGGAGTCGACCTCGACCGATACCGCCAGCTTTCGACCTTCACGATCGAGGATCGCCGGATCCGCCTAAATGGCCGGCATAATCTTTTACTCCGATGGTCAAATAATCGACCTGGTTGTATCGCTATTCATGGCGTGGCGATCCCGTGAATAAATCTGTTTGACATTGAAATATAAACTCTGATACTGAAAAATCATACGTTCAAATTCAAGCCAACTGTTAACCTTTGGATGGAGGTTATAATGGTGAAATAGAACCCCATTTCTTGTATAGATTTGGGGTTTTTGTGTTTGGGATATCCATTTGAAATCAGCAATTTGGCTTGATTGCAGATTTTGGCAAGAGTACCAGAAAAAAGTCAAGCACTTTTTTTCACTTTTTTTTAGACAACACTCCTCCTGTCCGGATTGAGCCGGTTTTTTTGAAGATCATTGAACCGGAATTAGCGACTGCAATCATAAGCTTTTTGAAGCCCGGCGTAGCTGGTGGAAAACCCTGTCCATGGTGTCCGAGATTGGCAATCTGGTATGACTAGATCTCTATTGATTGATAGGATCAGAGTACCTTGGAGCCATATGGGTGGATTCGGACGGACAAGGTGAGGCACTCTTGCCAAAGCCGTCAATGACATCCATCGAATCGTGGAGCACTGCGGCAGAAATCATGTTAGCCATCCTGTCCGCCGAAGCGACAAAAACCTATGACTGTCGAGGCCAAGTCCAGTTTCTACTCGGGCTTATAGTTTTAGTTTTATATCATAGAGCTCCTGTACCATTTGGCGCCATTGGCCAAGGGGCTGATCCTTGGCAAAGGCGACTTGATGCGCGTGGGCTTTTTTCCACTTGTCGCGCAGAAGTGGCCACGTAGTCAGGTAATAGCCGGCGCGCTCTTGCATTTGGGTTTTAGGGCTGCGCAGTTTCGGTGGCAGATAAACTTGCGAGCTTCGCATCAAACACATGGCCATGCGCAAAAAGCGTCGGCCAATCCCAAAGTCAGCGTGCTGACCTGCTGCCTCCCGGCGTTTGTAATCTTGTAACAGAGGTTGCGGGCCACGAATTCCAATGTGAAAAGCAGACTGCACAACGTAATCTTTGAGCAGATGATTACTTCGTTTACTGACGCGACCGGTATGGGTGTGGCCCTCAATACCGCCAGATTGTTTGACGCGCGGAATAATTCCGCAATAAGAGGTCAGGTTGTTTAATGGTTTTTGCTCAAAGGGGTTGCCGATTTCAGAACTCACCCCGGCTGCCAAAACGATACCGACACCTTTGATGCTGGTTAAAAAGGCAGCTTGAGTTTGCGCCAACACAAGCGCTATTTCTGATAGCAGTTGGTCAATGTTTTCCTGCAAGCAGCGGAAATGCTTAATGTGATGTTGCAATGATAGCTGCAAGGTTGCGGCATACTCATTTGGCGTTGTAATCACCTGGGCCGCATAGCTGTGAAGCTTGGCTGCTACGCTTTGAGCATCTGGAGTTGCGCAGCGTTTAAGTATTTTTATCAAAGTAGTAACCTGACGGCGTCGGATTTGTTGCGCGCTGAAACGATCTTCCATCAGAACCAATGAGCTTTTTGAAAAGGGATTGATGCCGGTGTTTTTTTCATTCAAAAATCCGGGAAAGAGCCGATCGACCAGGGTATGCACACGGTTTTTAACTTCGGTTTTCATCACCACCAGCTTTTTTCGATGTCGCACCAGCGTTCGCAGATTCCGATAAATTCCGTCTTGAGCCGGAGAGCATTTTGCCCGCAAGTTGAGCAGCATCGTGGCAATGCCCATAAGGTCTATGCGGTCGGTACTGGCCTGTAAAGTTTCCCGCTGTTTTTTGGCATCATGGGCATTGACATTGGCCACCAAGAATCCATTGGTGCGTAATGCGTTGGCAAAATTTTCTGCGTATGAATTGACATCTTCACCACCAAAGAAGACATATTCTTTTTTGATGTGACGCTGACGACACGAACGCATCACTTGGTCAATCAAGTATTTGACGCCTTCAAGGGTGTTTTTCACTGAAAACGGTTTGCGTAGAATATCGCCGTATCCGTTGCAAAACATGACTATGTGGTCTTTCTTGGCGTAATCGATGGGAACACACATCATCTTTAACCGGTTGCCTGCTTTTTCAAACAGACGAAGTAATTGTTGACTTCGGTTTTGAAAAATGTTTCTCTTTTTCATGGTGAAGCTCCTTTGGTTTCTGCAGCTGCTAAATTGCAGACTGCTCTTTAGTATACCACCGGGCATCAGCCGGATGGTTCCGAAAACAGGGGAGCTTCACCGTCATGCTTTTATAAATGAATTTAGTGCCGTAAATGGGAATCAGTAATATTTGCAATAACGGCCCGAGTTATCGAGTTGGGGAGTCGAGCGAGCTACACCCTTCGGGCTCGCTCGCCTCCCCAACATCGATCTCTTGGTAATGTACCAGATTAGTCAACACTTTGGATGATTCTTCTAACCGTTTAACAACGGGCATAATCGTGGCTGCGTTGATAATGGGATCCTCCATGATTATCACCACCGGTGTCGGCCCGTTTATATTTGGTTTTCCTGTACTTGGCGTAATCGGTTATTTAATATCGACCGTGATGGGATTATGGTTGGTAGTCACAATCTTGCGGGCAAAGAAATACTGAATTCAATATTCAAATGGACAAGAATGGGAGAATTACGGCACCGCAGGAGATCACATAGAATGAAACGGTAACTGTTCGATTTCTTAGTTTCCCGCCCTGGTTGGGTTTGCCATTTTGCTTTTCTCCTTTCTGGGTTTCTGAATTTTTATCTTGGGTCCGGGCACTCGCTTTTCCTTACACTCCACTGTAGTCAAAAGGCCAGCCCCGCTAATCATTCGGTAGTCATTTCTTTTTTCGCCCTGTAATGCCCAACACCACGTCGAAGACACTTTAAACGATGGTCAAATATGACCATTGGTCAAATATGACCCTTTTTTTGCTCCCATTTGTAACTGCCTGTCATTACTATTAAACCTGTTTCTGTATATAAATCAGAATGATGCAGAATAAAAACCAAGAGTTAAAGCTCTGGCATGTATTTTGAGTATCTAACAAATACAAATAACGTATTAAAAACGCCAATGTTCTTGTAGGAAGGGTACTTGCACCCAAGCGATAGCGACCGCACGTTCGCTGTGAGACCGGAGGATTGGACATGATAAACAACACTAAACTTACAGAAGCAGGCCAACAGTACGCGACGGCTTATGATGCGCACTACACGATGAAGGACATGTATAAAGCTTTCAAACTTTATGGTCGCATCATAGCTGCTCACCCAGATACCCATGAGGCTGGATACTCCCGATCCCAGGTTCAAAACATCGTGAATGCTGTGGTTCCAAAACAGAAAGTTATGGATGCTCTTGTGGAGTTGGCAAGCACTCATTTTGAACAAGATGTGCCGCCGGATGTCGATGCGGCTTCGGACAGCGGACCGTATTAAGCGCTGTTGCGGCTCAGGTAAGAAAGCGCACAGTGTTCGATATTGTCAAATAATCTGAAAGACCGGCATTGCCGATAGGTGGTCGCAATGATTGTCGTTAGAATTGCTATGAACGTGCTTCCGGAAAAACAGAAAGAGTTGGTTCAAACAATTCTCTCGATGATCGGGCCAATGGAAAAGGTGGCGGGCTGTCTGAGCTACGCCCTCTTCTGTAATGTCCAAGACAAAAACTTTCTGAACCTTCTCGAGGAGTGGCAATCACGAAAAGATTTAGATCGTCATTTAAGATCCGAAATGTTCAGCGTTTTACTAGGAGCCAAGAGCCTTTTATTCCATCCGCCGCAAATTCAAATCCACACGGTTTCCCATTCGGAAGGAATGGAGACCGTAAAGGCCGCCAGGGGGAAAACAACATGATTGTTTACGTTTTATATGAGAAAGTACCCATGAAGAAAATACTTAAATTGTGCATACTTTGCTCCTAACAGAATGAATGTGTTCTGTAAGGAGTTAAAAATGCTTTGGGGGGCTCATATTCATTCTGTATAAATTACAATGAGGAGGTATCAAATGACAGTAAATAAAGAAAAAATCAAAACCAGTTTCTGGAGTGCCATTATTGGTGCCATTATAGTCATGATTATCGGATTTGGTTGGGGCGGCTGGGTGTTGGGTAGTACGTCTCAGAGAACGGCTGATACAATGGTTGAAGAAGCTCTTGTCGCCCGTTTGTCTCCGATGTGTTTGGAACAATTTAACAAGGATGCGCAGAAAGATACGAAGCTTAAAGAATTAACAGCATTAAACCGCTATGAAAGAGAAAAATATGTCGAGGAGCAGGGTTGGGCAACCATGCCATTTGAGAAGGAACCGGACAGCAGTGTTGCAGAGCTGTGTGTCGAGAAAATCTTGAATGGCCAGTAAACATCCTTTGCCTGCTGATTCTGAGGGCCAAATGAGACTGGTCCTCTTTCTTCATGTGTTCTAATGTTCTAAGGATAATTGTCACGACACCTTTAAAATCTACATTCACACGGATGATCTAAAGCATATCCAACCCTTTAGCCTGAATACTTTTTTAACAGATTTAGGATCATAAATGGTTGTGCTGACCAAATTGTATTTTTCGGAAAGAAAGCTGCTGATCTCGCCATACCTTCAGATCATTGCTCTTTATGACCATCCCGGCTGATGGGTTAAGGCCGGGCAATCGTCCATAAAAGGATCCCTGTGTGTAACAGCACGGACAAGGGGTGAAAGGACTTGAAAATGAATGCGGGTAGCGAAAAAATATTGGTCGTTGATGATGATGATTCAATTCGTGACGTCGTTTCAAAAATGCTTTGCCGGCTCGGTTTTAAAGTCTCATCAGCTGATAGCGCCGAGAGTGGATTAGCCCTTTTTCTTAAAAATAAATTTGATCTGGTGATAACTGACTTTAGCATGTCGGGTATGGACGGTATCCACCTTGCCTATTACATTAAAGAAAAATCTCCGTCCACACAGGTAATACTTATGACGGGCGATGATAAAGAGGTCATTCTATCCAGAATCAGAGACACTGCTGTGGATCAGGCTCTTTTTAAGCCCTTTACCTTAACGGAGATGAATGTAAAGGTCCAAGGATTGTTGCATCCTTGAAAAATAAAGAACTTACCAGAGTATATTAATGTACTGTCTTATTCAGCGAAATTCATACAACCCACGCAGTCATTGCCCAAAATCCAATATCTTTAAATATTGCTGAAATAAGCATTTTTTGACATCACCAAACACCAAGTAACAGATTGGCATTGCTAAAAAAGGCTTTACCAATATAGGGAGGAGATTATGATTCAAAGATACGATATATCGATGAATGCTGAAACTAATCGTCTTTCAATCAAAGAATTTGCAGTCATCGAAAGACAATTTCGAAAACGTGATTCTTACGATCCTGCCAAACAAAACTTTTCACTTATGCACGAGGCGGTTTACGATGCTGATGACATTCGTGAGGCTATCAACAACGGCGACGGTGCTTTGATTTCAGCGCTTCGATCAGATAATTTTTTCCCCATTTCTGCCTGTGCGGAGCTTATCGCCGAAAGAGTCGTCGAATTATTCAACGGCAATTCAGATTCTTTTTCTGAACTTTTATTTGACGACCGAATCCTTTTGTCCAAAGAGGATTAAAATATATTGAAGTGAGTAAGATCATGACCGGAAAACTGTCTTACGACGAATTAGAGCGAAGTATTAAACAATTAGAAAAGAAGTTCTTAAATATTTGCACAAGGAAAATGAGTTTAATGAGGAGCGCAAATTGCTTAAATACAGCCATATTAAGCGCACCATAAGCCTTATGAAAATAAATGAGGAGCTGGAAAAGGAGATCAAATGGGCGACAAGGGAAAAAAAGATAAAGGCAAGCGAGAAGAACAGAAAAGAGGCAAGCAAACACTGAAGGAGAAGCGCAAACAAAAAAAAGACAAAATGAAATCGATTTGGGCAAATGGAAGATAAACGCAAATCAAAGAGTCAGATCGTAAAGGAATGGGTTGAAATGCGCTAACGGATAGGTGAATTGGAAGCATCGAAAATTGAATGTGCTCAGTCTAAGATCGAATCCAAGTGAGTACCGAAATAGCATCTTGGATACATTGCGTGAACCACCTCTGTTGCCAAACGCAGCCCTAAATATATACTCTCTGCCAACTGCTTCTTAATATAGTATTTTCAAAGTGATACCGAGGGAAACTGTTGGAAATCTCATCTATTCTGCATGGATTAGAAATCAAAAGCAAAAAAGGTAGTGGTTATGACATCTGTTATTAAGTATTATGAGGGAATCGAATCGGTTGCCGTAATCGGCAACTATCTGCCCCGCCAGTGCGGTATCGCAACTTTTACCACGGATCTGGTTGAAGGCTTATCAGCGGAAGCCCCCGATATTAAATGTTGGGCGGCTGCCATGAATGACAAACCTGAGGGATATTCATATCCAGAAAAAGTGCGCTTTGAGATCAACCAGAACAAGCTGACCGATTATACTGACGCATCTCAATTTCTCAATATCAGTCAGACGGATATTGTCTGCTTGCAGCATGAATACGGTCTTTTCGGAGGTCCAGCCGGCAGCCACCTGCTGAAACTATTGGGTGATCTGCGCATGCCGATAGTGACAACGTTGCATACAATTCTGAAAGATCCCGCACCGGAATATCGTGACATCATGTGTAAGCTATCCGATCTGTCCGATAAACTGGTGGTGATGAGCCGCAAGGCCTCTGATTTCCTGAAAGATATCTATGCGGTGTCCGAGGAGAAAATTGCCTTTATCCATCACGGCATTCCGGATACGCCGTTTATTGATTCAAGCTTCAACAAAGACAAGTTCGGTGTGGAAGGCAAAAAAGTACTGCTCACATTCGGCTTGCTTTCCCCAAATAAGGGCATTGAAAATGTATTGCAGGCGCTTCCGGCGGTCATCAAAAAACACCCTGATGTGGTCTATATTATCCTGGGTGCAACACATCCGCATATTTTGAAATTGCATGGGGATGCATACCGTATCATGCTGCAGCAGCTCGTGCGCAAACTCGATATCGGCGAGCATGTCATTTTTCAAAATCGTTTTGTTGAACTAAAAGAGTTATGTGAGTTTCTCGGCATCGCCGATATTTACGTAACCCCTTATCTTGAAGAAGCCCAGATTACCTCCGGGACCCTTGCCTATGCCATGGGCACAGGCAAAGCCGTCATTTCGACACCGTACTGGTATGCCACCGAGATGCTTGCCGAAGGCCGGGGCCGAATTGTACCCTTCCGCAATCCGGATGCCATAGCGGAACAAATTATCGGACTTTTGGACAACGATGTCGAACGGCACGCCATGCGCAAAAAAGCCTATACATTCAGTCGTGAAGCGGTTTGGAAGGAGGTATCCCGAAAATACCTCCAGGTTTTCAGTGAAGTGCGGCAAAACCGCACCCGGAAACCCCGTCCCCGGCATTCCTATGTTGAAAACATCAAGGCCATCACGAATTTCGAGCTCCCGGAGATCAAGCTCGATCACCTGAAAGCCTTTACCGATGATACCGGCATCTTGCAACATGCCAACTATACCATTCCCGATCGCACCCATGGCTACTGCACCGATGATAATGCCAGAGCGCTGCTGGTTGCCGCCATGGGTCAAAAATACCTGCCAACAAACGGCTTGGGACTTGATTTTCTCAGCGGTCATTATCTCGGCTTTCTTCTGTACGCCTTCAATGAAAAAAATGGGCGCTTTCGCAATTTCATGACTTATTCGCGGCAGTGGATGGAGGAGATCGGGTCCGAGGATGCACATGGCAGAGCGATCTGGTGCCTTGGCAAAGCGGTGGCTTTTTTTCAAAATCCCGGGCATCTCGCAATGACCACAACCCTTTTCAACAAGGCACTGAGAGCTGTCGAGAATTTTCGTTCGCCCCGCGCTATCGCTTTTTCCCTGGTGGGCATGCATGCCTACCTGCATAAATTTTCCGGCGACAGTGATGTGCGCAGGGTCCGGGAAATTTTTACTGATAGGCTTTTCAATCAGTTTAAAAACAATGCAACAGACGATTGGCTCTGGCTTGAAAATGTTTTGAACTATGCCAACGGTAAACTGCCCCATGCCCTGCTGCTGTCCGGCCACCGGATGCAACGCAACGACATGATCGATATGGGACTCAATTCCCTCAAGTGGCTGCTTGCCATCCAAACCGAAGACAATCACTTTGTGCCCATCGGCAGCAACGGATGGTATGAAAAAGGCGGATCCAGAGCCCGTTTCGACCAGCAGCCCGTCGAAGCCAACGCCATGGTTGAAGCTTGTGTGGAAGCCTTTAATTTGACTCGGGATAAATCATGGTTCGACCATGCAGTCATGTGTTTCAATTGGTTTCTCGGACACAATGACCTGAATATGCCGCTCTATGATCCCAAGACCGGCGGCTGTCGAGATGGGTTGATGGCGGACGGCATCAACCAGAATCAAGGCGCCGAATCGTCCCTTGCCTGGCTGCTTTCGCTGATGACATTGCAAAAGCTCTATGCCGACGAGGTTCTTAAACAATCATCGTCCCCGAAAGCAGCTTAGGTAAAGGATCAACCGTGCATATCGCAATGCTCTCGCCCATTGCCTGGCGCACACCGCCGCGACATTATGGGCCCTGGGAAAACGTGGCCTCCCTTTTAACCGAGGGGCTGGTAGCGTGCGGCCATGATGTAACCTTGTTTGCAACCGCGGATTCGCAAACCAGCGGCACGCTGCATGCTGTTTGCCCGCGCGGCTATGAAGAAGACCGCTCACTCATACCAAAAGTATGGGAGTGTCTGCACATTTCAGAACTTTTTGAGCATGCCGATGGGTGTGACATCATCCATAACAATTTTGACTATCTGCCGCTGACATATGCCGGCCTTACCACCATACCGGTGGTGACCACCATTCACGGCTTTTCATCGCCCGGGATTCTACCGGTTTACAGGAAATACAACGGCAAAGTATTCTATGTTTCCATCAGCGATGCCGACCGATCGCCGGATCTTGATTATATCAAAACTATCCATCACGGTATTGATATCAAACAATTTGATTTCCAGCCCCGGTGTGATGATACGCTGCTTTTTTTCGGACGCATTCACAAAGATAAAGGTGCCCGACAAGCTATTGAAATCGCCAGGGCCTGCAATAAAAAGCTGATTTTGGCGGGTATTATCCAGGACCAGGCTTACTATGACCAATATGTCGCCCCTCACATAGACAATGACAAGGTAATTTATACCGGCAGCGTCGGACCAGTTGAGCGCAACCGGATACTCGGCAAGGCTTGCGCGCTATTGCACCCCATACAGTTTGATGAGCCTTTCGGTCTGTCCGTTATCGAATCCATGGCCTGCGGTACGCCCGTGATCGCCTTTGATAGGGGCAGCATGCCTGAACTTATCGAAAACGGCAAAAATGGTTTTTTGGTCAACAACGTGGACGAGGCCATTGAGACTGTTGCACGTATTAAAGAGATTGACCGCGCAACCTGTCGTCGCCATGTTGAACGGCATTTCACAGTCGACCGCATGATCAATGAATACATACAAGTCTATGAAATGATTCTTTACTCTGAAAGACTGTAGAATGGCCTCTAAAAATCTGAAACACATAGCCGTACCGGTGGCCTAAAATTTTAAAATGATTTTATAGGACAGACCACAATGAAAACTCATAATCCAATAATAACACGTTTTAGGAAAAATCCCATACTGACCAGAAAGGATGTGCCGTATCCAGTTGCGACAGTTCACAATGCGGGCATCGTCAAGCACAACGATCGTTACATTATGCTTTTCAGGTCGCATCTGCTAAACGGGCGCTCCATCATCGGCAGGGCCGACAGCGAGGATGGTTTTTCATTTACGGTTCATCCCAAACCCTTTCTGATACCTTCAACGGACACTGTTTTTGCCGAATATGAAGCGTTCGGAGTCGAAGACATGCGGATTTCCCTGGTAGAAAACGAGTACCTGCTGACCTATAGCGCCTATTCCCGTCATGGCGTGCGGATTGCCCTGGCGCGCACCCGGGATTTTGAAAACGTGGAACGTATTGCGCTGATCACCCAGGCCGACCTCCGCAACGTGGTCATTTTCCCTGAAAAGTTTGGCGATCGGTATGCGCGTTTGGACCGGCCACATTCCGAAGTTTCTTCCTGGTCAATCTGGATTTCCTATTCTCCCGACCTCGTGCACTGGGGCGATTCCCGGATGATTATGAAGCCGGTGGCCTATCACTGGGATGAAATGAAAATCGGACCCGGCGCAACGCCATTTAAAACCGACAAAGGCTGGCTTCATATTTACCATGGGGTTTTTAAGACGATGTCCGGAACAGTGTATCGACTCGGCGCGGCCTTGCATGAGCTTGATGATCCGGCCAATATCATCGGCGTTTCCGATCAATGGATATTGCAGCCCGAGGATCCCTGGGAGGTAAATGGCTATGTCCCCAATGTTGTCTTTACCTGCGGTGCTGTTCCAGAAGACGATGGTACGGTAAAAATATACTGGGGCGGTGCGGATACGGTTATGTGCGCCGGTACGGCCGTGATCGATGATCTGGTATCGGTTTGCCTTTCGGTTTCCCGTCCGCCGCTGTAGATTATCCTTTCCGGCTGAGGGCAAACCGAGTCATCTGCCTTCGTTTTATGGACTGATTCAAATTCGTTTTGGAGGATAGACTAAAATTGAAAATCTGTCCTGATGAACAAACTTTTGATGCAGAGCATAAACTTTCAATCGACATTAAGGATACAGTGATATGCAAGCAAAAAATCGTCAAAGGGTGAAAGCTAAAAGAAAAGCAATTAAGATTTTAGGAGATACATCACGGGTAATTACCCTTCTTCATATTCCCGCTGACAGGCATCGCATATCCAGAATAATTCAGCGGATAATAAGCATACCTGAAACAGCAGCCAAGAATTTAATTACTCAAATAATGATTGACTTTTCCGGACGACACGAAGACATCGAACACATTTTTGAACGGCATCTAAATGAGGTGAAGGGTTATCTTCCCCGGGATGCTACGCTCAGCAATTTTCATAGGGCTCTCATCGGCGCTTATTTTACAAAAGAGTACGCGATTGAATCAGCCGCCCTTTTCAACCCTTCCATCGTCCCTCATCCTGACCAAAGCGATCTGAACAAAGGCAGCATGCGCTTTGTCATGAGTTTACGGGCAACCGGCGACGGCCATGTTTCGTCAGTTGTCTTTCGCAGCGGCGTCCTTGACCGGCACAATACGTTCCTTTTCGACCCGATCAGTGATTTTGTGGAAACGCCGGATCTCCAATTAAACCCTGTTTACAAACGCAATATTTTCCAGCGTAAGCTTAAAGAGATGGGGGCCAGCAATGAGATAATCGTTTATATTTTTAACCAGATGCCGGAAGATTTTACGTATAATGAATTAATAAAAAAAATTGAAATACTTCGCGCAAAACCGCAATTTTCTGAAACGATCCAAAACAGAACCTTCGAGATCGTAAGCCGGCTTGCGGATTCCAATTATGAGGTGGATTTTCACCCCGATCACCGCCTATCCGAACGAGTGCTCTTTCCCGTTTCGAAAAACGAAAGCAGAGGCATTGAAGATGCCCGTTTCGTTCAATTTTTCAATGACAACGGTGAGGTCGTCTATTTCGCGACCTATACCGCCTATAACGGCATTACGATTTTACCGCAGTTGATTGAAACAAAGGATTTCATCAAATTCAACATTTTAACGCTCAACGGTAAAGCAGTAAAAAACAAAGGCATGGCGCTTTTCCCGCGGAAAATTGGCGGGCGCTATGCCATGCTCTCGCGCCAGGACGGTGAAAACAATCATATCATGTTCTCAGACAATATCCATTTCTGGCAGAAGTCCCAAATCATCCAGGAGCCTGAAATTCCGTGGGAGTTCATGCAGATCGGCAACTGCGGTTCCCCCCTTGAGACCGATGAAGGCTGGATCGTGCTCACTCACGGTGTTGGGCCCATGCGCCAGTATTGCATCGGCGCCATGCTGCTTGATCTTGAAAATCCAACAAAGATAATCGCCCGCCTGGATGAGCCGTTGCTTGCCCCGCACGAGAAAGAGCGCGAGGGATATGTTCCCAATGTTGTTTATTCCTGCGGTGCGATAATTCATAACAACGAGTTGGTCATTCCCTACGCCATGTCCGATATCAATTCCGGTATCGCAACCGTTGCAGTCGACGAGTTGCTTAACTGTATGCGCGCGGTAGCCTAATGATTTTAAGACTGGCACACCAAAAACTTCACGCGCTTCATCATGAGGGATTAAAATGAAAATTTTCATAGGCAACCTGTCATTCAATGTCACCGGAGGTGATTTGCGCCAGGCTTTTGAGGCCTTCGGGGAGGTCGCGTCCGCAACTGTTATCAAGGATGAACAAAGTGGTCGATCAAAAGGCTTTGGGTTCGTGGAGATGCCGGTGCAAGCTGAGGCTCAGTCTGCAATCGCAGCTTTAAATGGACAGGCTTTTAAAGGAAGAACAATTACCGTTAATGAGGCTCGCTCTCAGTCTGACGACCGTAGAGGTAGAGACGGAGGAGGACGAGGAGACAGGCGCGGTAGCGGGCGCTACTAAAGAGTGACTTTGTGGCCCTTATGTGAGAACCTGTGGCAATTGTTTTGTATTTTTGGAGATCTTAATAATCAAGTTTTATAAAGTCATATATTTATGGATGAACTCATACTACTGACGGACGGAAGTGTAAATGCTCAGTCAAAAATTGGATATGGGGCTTACCTCGCTGTATCTGAACGCGGACTTTCCTTGGATTCATTGAGGGCACGCGTGAAAGTGAGGCGATTTGAGCATACGTCTTCAACGAAATTGGAATTGCAGACATTATTATGGGCGCTAAGCGATATTCAAGCATTGGGGAGTAAGGTGATTGTGTATACGGATTCTCAAAACATTATGGGGTTACAGGGAAGACGTGATCGGTTTGAGCAAAATGATTATCGTTCAAAGAAAAATATACGCCTTAACAATTATGAGCTGTATCAGAAGTTTTATAGAATGATCGATCAGTTGGATTGTGAATTGGTTAAAGTGCGTGGACATCAGGTATCGAATCAAAAAGATGATATTGATAGGCTTTTTACACTTGTGGATAGAGCTTCAAGGAGGGCGTTGAGAGAAGATAATGGGTAACCTGTCGTTTTCAACAAGCCGATTGACATAACGAGAAATAGTCCTCGGGCAGAAACACCGCTGATTTGAAGCGATGTGAAAATAAATAATTTATTACAAAAGGAGATCAAAATGAATATCTATGTAGGAAATTTGTCGTACGAGGCCACCGAAGAGGACTTACGACTGGCTTTCGAACCATTCGGGCAGGTTGAATCCGCCACTATTATAAAGGACAAGCATAGTGGTCAATCAAAAGGCTTTGGGTTCGTGGAGATGACCTCTAAAGCTGAAGGGCAGTCTGCAATCGATGGCCTAAATGGCAACGAGCTAAAAGGAAAAGCGCTTAAAGTGAATGAGGCTCGTCCTCGCACCGAAAGTCGCGGTCGTGGAGGAGGATACGGCGGTGGCAGAAAAGGACAAGGTGGTAGCAGAGGAGGACAAGGTGGTGGTAGAGGAGGGTACGGCAGTGGCAGAGGAGGACAAGGTGGTGGTAGAGGAGGGTACGGC
>ENA-OVUE01000011-OVUE01000011.1-sediment-metagenome-genome-assembly--contig:-NODE-11-length-13944-cov-1.992284_pt1 | contig 13944 bp, 12 predicted proteins | sample MGYA00250100_ERZ650196 | MGnify/ENA primary metagenome ERZ650196 (study PRJEB26732, sample SAMN07258975) | sediment metagenome | biome: subtidal zone; feature: saltmarsh; material: sediment | place: USA... | reverse complement strand
TTGCCTATCTGGTTCTGTCCCTGATTGATTTTTGTCTCCATATGGATCAGGTCCAGCCGCAATTCTCAGATCCGCAACGCCCCGAACGATTGCTGCGCATGGCTTTTAAGGGAATAAACAAAGGAACGGAAAATTAAATGCAAACCAAACGTTTATCTATATTTCTGGCAGTACTGTTGGGGGTCGGCTTTTTAACGTACGGCTGCGATGATAAGGCCGGGCTTGCTAATACCGGCTCCCGGGCAGACCTGCCCCCGGCGGTCCCGGTTACGATTATGGAGATCAAGGCGGAGCCCATACGGGATATTATATTTTTACCGGGCACAACCGAAGCCTGGCAGGATGTCAAGGTAGCCGCCGATACCGCCGGGCGCATCGAGTGGATCGGTCCGCGCGAGGGTGACCGTGTCAACAAAAATGATCTGTTGAGCAAAATCGATGTTTCCGCCCTCAAGGCCGCTCTGGATCATGCCAGGGCCCAGTATCGATTGGCCGATGATCTTTACCAGCGGCGGCAGCGCCTTTTCGAGCGCAAGATCATTGCCAAGGAGGAGCTGGATCAGAGCAGAACCCAGCGCACGTTGGCAGCCACCGATCTACAACAGATAAACGTCCGATATAATCATGGCTTTCCGCGTTCGCCGATAAACGGGATCATCAACCATTTATACGTTGATGCCGGCGAGTTCATCGACACCGGTAAACCGATCGCCGACATTATCAATATTGAACGCATTAAGATCAATGTCCGCGTTCCCGAGCTTGACATCCGCTATGTGCTGCAGGGCCAAGAAACACCGGTCAGGATCGACGCCTTTCCGGACAGGACGCTCAGCGGAACGGTTGATTTTGTGGCCTTCAAAGCCGATCCGGCCACCAAAACCTTCCTGGTGCGCACGATAATCGAAAACCCGTTTGGCGATGTCCGCCCCGGGATGATTGCCAGAGTGGTGTTTGTTCGCCGCGTCATTCCAGATGCGCTGCTGGCGCCGCTTTTTGCACTGGTGGACAAAGGGGGCGAGCGGCTCGTTTTTGTTGAAAAAGACGGCGTGGCGCAATCGCGCACCGTAGGCATCGGCGTAATTGAAGGCGATCGTGTCCAGATCACCAGCGGCTTGAATCCCGGTGATCACCTGATTATCAGAGGACAAACCGAAGTCGAAGACGGCATTAGGGTGCGCGTGCAATGATTTTCAATCAATATGCTCTCAAACGGCAGATAACAGTGCTGGCACTGCTGGTGGTCATTGTCATTGCAGGCCTGTATTGCTACATCACATTGCCGCGAGAATCATTTCCGGACATCACCATCCCTTATGTGTTTGTCACCACCACCTACGAAGGCGTGGCACCGGCCGATATGGAGGAATTGATCACGATCCCTATCGAGCGCAAGCTAAAGGGCATTGATGATGTCGAAGAAATCCGCTCCACCTCTGCCGAAGGCCTTTCCACGGTGGCCATCAAATTTTTGCCCAAAGTCAACCTGGACGATGCCTTACAGAAGGTGCGCGATAAGGTTGATCAAGCCGAGGGCGATTTACCGCCCGATCTGCAGGATGACCCCGTCATCAAGGAGGTCAATTTTTCAGACATGCCGGTCATCCGGGTGGTGCTGTCGGGTCCTTTCAGCCTCAGGCGCTTACAGAACCTGGCCGAGGATATGCAGGATCGGCTGGAGTCCATCGCCGGGGTGCTGGAGGCTCGCCTGACAGGTGGGCTGGAGCGCGAAATTCATGTGGAATTCGACCTCGATCGCGTGCGGGCTTACAACGTTCCTTTTTCCAGCATTGTCGGTTCGGTCAACAACAGCAATGTAAACATGCCCGGCGGCAGCATGGACATCGGCGAAGGCAAATACCTGGTACGCGTGCCGGAGGACTTTGAGCATCCCTCAGAAATATTTTCGATCGTGGCCTTCGTGCGGGACGGCAAACCGGTTTATCTGCGGGATGTTGCCACCATCAAAGATGCTTACAAAGACCCGCTGACCCGCTCCCGCATCAATGGAAAAAATAGTGTCACCATCGGGGTTCTGAAACGCAGCGGTGAAAACATCGTACGCGTCACCGAAGAGGTCAAGCAGGTCGTCGAAGATTTGCGGCCCGAACTGCCGCAGACCCTTCAAATTGATCTGACCGCCGATCAGTCCAACGACGTGCGTCTGCTGGTGGCCGATTTGGAAAACAATATCATTTCCGGACTGATCCTGGTGCTGGCGGTCATTTTCTTTTTCATAGGCGGGCAGTCCGCTGTCTTTGTGGCTCTGGCCATTCCCTATTCCATGTTCATCACCTTTATGCTGCTGACCGGATTCGATGTCACATTAAATATGGTGGTGCTGTTTTCCCTGATCCTGGCGCTGGGCATGCTGGTGGACAACGGCATCGTTATTGTCGAAAATATTTACCGCCATATGCAGCAAGGCAAATCCCGCCCGGAAGCAGCTGCCGTGGGAACCGACCAAGTCGCCTGGCCGGTGATAACGTCCACCCTGACCACCCTGGCGGCCTTTTCGCCCATGCTGTTCTGGCCAGGAATTATGGGTGAGTTCATGGGGTATTTGCCGATGACCCTGATTATGGCCCTGAGTGCCTCGCTGTTTGTCGCCCTGGTGATCAACCCGGTGCTGTCGGCCCGTTATCAGCGGATCAACGTCAAAAAACCCGCCAAGAACACCGAAGCCCGTGAGCCGATGGTCAAGCAGATCTATTTGATTGTACTCAAATGGTCGCTGAGACATCGCTGGGTGGTTATCCTTTCGGCCGTTGTCCTTCTGATCAGCGCCGCGCTGGCCTTTGCCATATTCGGCAAAGGCACGGAGTTTTTCCCGGAAACCGAGCCGCGCCGCGCCTATGTCAACATCAAAATGCCGGAAGGCACCAATCTGGATACCTCCGATCGCCTGGTGGCCCAGATCGAAAAAATTGTGTCCGAATATGAAGATATTCGCTATGTCATTTCCAATATCGGGGCCATCGGTGGAGACCCCTTTTCTCAAGGCGGCACCGGCACCCACATCAGCCGGGTGGTGCTGGACTTTAAAAATTTCCACGACCGATCCCGGCCCTCATCGGAAATAGTCAAAGAGGTCCGGCAACGGATTTTAAGCACTGTTCACGGGGCAGAAGTACAGGTGGAAAAGGAGGAAGAAGGCCCGCCAACTGGCCCGCCGATCAACATTGAAATTTTCGGCGACGATATCTTGATGCTCGGCGACCTTGCCGCCCGCGCCCGCAAATTCATTAAAGACATTCCCGGACTGGTGGATTTAAAGGATAATTTTGTCAAAGGCAAACCGGAAATCCGCGTGCGGGTCGATAAAGAAAAAGCAGCCCTGATGGGGCTGGACACTTACACCATTGCCTATACGGTAAAATCAGCCATCAACGGGGTTAAAGCCGGTGTTTATCGCGAGGGCAAAGATGAATATGACATTCTCGCGCGTCTGCCCGAGCGCGATCGCCAGTCCATCAAAAGCCTGGAGCGCATCACGGTTTCCGGGCCGCAGGGCGAGCCGATCCCTTTAACCAGTCTGGCCGAGGTGAAGTTGGGCAGCGGTATTGGTGCCATCATGCGACTGGATCAGAAAAGAGTGGTTACCCTATCCGGTGATGTGTCGGGGCGCCTGGCCAATGACGTGATCAAAGATATCGATGCACGTCTGTCTCAGCAAGTCGACTGGCCCAGGGGTTACCGCTACCAGTTTACCGGTGAACAGGAGGAGCAGGCCAAAGCCCAGGCCTTTTTGAGCAAAGCTTTTTTTGCCTGTATCGCCCTTATTTTGCTGATTTTGTTAACCCAGTTCAACTCCCTGATCACCCCCTTGATCATTCTGGCGTCGGTTGTATTTTCCCTGATTGGCGTATTTTTGGGCTTGTTGATTACCGGCACCGCTTTTGGGATCATTATGACCGGCATTGGCGTCATTAGCCTGGCAGGCGTGGTCGTCAACAACGCCATCGTACTGATTGACTACATCAACCAGCTAATGGCCAAAGGCCTGTCTTCAACCGATGCCCTGCTGCGGGCTGGCACCGTGCGTTTTCGCCCGGTAATGCTCACCGCCGTGACGACCATCCTGGGGCTGCTGCCCATGGCCACCGGCGTCAGCTTTGATTTTCGCAAAATGGCTTTCGATATCGGCGGTGAATCCTCCCAGTGGTGGGGCCCCATGGCCGTGGCGGTGATCTTCGGTCTGGGGTTTGCCACCCTGCTGACCTTGATTCTGGTGCCGGTGCTGTGCTCACTGGCGCACAGCCTCCGGAAACAGCGGTCGGCGTGATACAGAAGACCCGTCTTTGCCTTATCAAGCTTCGCCGAGGCAAGCAAAGATCAGAAGGCAGAGGACATGTGACGGAAGTCAGAAAGAACAAGCCAGAGGACAGAAGCGAAAAATTAGAAGAAGACGCATCGCCGGTTTCTGAAGATCGGAACTTGATTGGGTTTTCCAAACCGGGTGCTTCGTACCCGGTTCCACCCGCAACGACTGGGGCCCTTTGCGCCCCTGTCTTGTGCCGCCTATGGCGTTAAAATCCAAGCCACCCGCTATGCGGGTGGGCGTAGACTCAAAAAAGTTAACTTTCTCTTTAGTTTTCATGATGGTATGGTCTGATATTTCCGTTCTGTGCCCAAATACAATTTGACCGTTGGGGCTCCAATAGGATATAACATCAAAGATCGAAAAGAGGATCACCGGCATTGCACATAATAAACATCTAAAATATGAAGTGATCAAATGAAAAGAAAAAGCCTATTTTTATCGGTTGCCGTCATCCTGGTTCTTGTGGCCGTTTACATCATCTGGCACTACAGCCCGCTTCGCTACCTGACTCAATCTGGCTCCGGATCCAGGCAAAAGTTAGCCGCCGCTGTTGAGAACCGCAGCCGGCCGGTAATCGTCAACAAGAAAATTTCTCTTGAGCCGGAAAATTTTCAACAGAAAAGCGATCTGCTCCGGCCGGTGGTCGTGCTAAAAAAAATTAAGCCTGAGCAGGCGCCTGAGCCGGTTCAACCGCGGGTGGAAATCGAGATTCCGGCTGCTACGGAAAAAAAGACGGCCCTGGCGGCGCCCGGGGTTTCATCATCTACCCAAATGGCTCCCCAACAACCCGCAGCGACCGAAGAGCCGGTCGTCGAGCCGCCGCAACAGGCAGCCACAGAGGTCGCAGCGGCCGATAAACCGGTCGAGCCGCCTCAACCAGCAGCCAAAAAGGTCGGGGTGTTACAGCCGGATTCTTACCATCCCTATTCGATCATGTTGTCCAGCTGCCGCTTGCCGCAGAGCGCCCGTAAAATCGTATCAGATTATAAAAAGGCCGGGTTGATGCCCTATGTCGTCAAAGTCAAATTTGAAAGCGGCGACGAATGGTTGCGCGTTTTGGCCGGACATTACCAGACCCGCCGGGAGGCCTTGCAGGCCAAAGCGGAACACCAGCTCTCAAAAGCCATCGTTAAGCGAACACCGTATACCAACCTGATCGGCACCTATGCATCCCTCGATGCAATGCAGCCCGACCTGCAACAGATCAAAGAATTGGGGTACTCGCCGTATTTTCTCAAAACTCCGGCAGGTCAGTTGAAATTATTGGTCGGCGCATTTGTCAACAAAGAAGGTGCTCAAAACCTGCAGGCGGAATTACAGGCCAAAGGCATTCAAAACACAGTGGTCATCCGCTAACCCATCCAGCCACCAGCCGGTCTTCTGTCCTCTGCTTGCCTCGGCGAAGCTTGATAAAGCGAAGACGGGTCATCGATCTTCTGCTCTCAGCGCTTTGTCTTCCAACCATTTTACCGTTCCCCGGTTGATTTGCACGCCAGATGGATTACATTTAAAGATCTATAGAAGTGGTTTTAAAACCGTCGATCAGGTTCCCCGCTTGAAAGCGGGAGATGGGATTTTGAAACCACTCCTAGTCACATTCATTTCCGCAGGCGGTGATCAGTCAGATGGCCGATATTTTAGTCATTTCAGCACATCCGGATGATGAGACCCTTTTTTGCGGCGGAACCCTGGCGCGGTACGCCCGACAGGGTCACGCGATATACATCCTGGAAACCACGCGCGGTGAGGGCGGCGAGGTCGGTGAGCCGCCATTGACGACCCGCGAGAACCTGGCCGTCTTACGGGAGCAGGAGGTGCGTGAGGCAGCCCGTATTCTGGGTGCCCGCGATATTTTTTTCCTGCCCTATATCGACCCTTACATGGAAATCAACGGCATTGCGCGTCGCATCGATATCCCCCTGGCGGGGTTTGCTGGTGCCATCGATAAATATATACGCAAAATCCGCCCCGACCTGATTATCACCCATGGTTCAAATGGTGAATACGGTCACCCCCAGCACATTTACACCCACAAGGCCACCCGTTTGGCTCTCGGCAATGGCCACTCGCAAACCGCGCTGATGAGCTGGTCGGCCTGGCATGCGCCTTTTGAGCGCGAGCGCGTTTTAAACCTGGATGATAAAGCCGATATCATCGCCGATATCAGCGCATGGCACGATATAAAGGTCGCCGCCGCCCTCTGTCACAAGACCCAGCACGCCATGTTTTTACGCAATTCCGGCGCACCTTCGGTCGCGGACATGGTCTGGAAGACCGAAACCTTTCACATCTGGCAGGGCCCCATGCCTGATGATCTTTAGATCATTTGTTGATCATAGCGCTTGATAAAACGACCTCTAGCCGCATAAAATCCTATGGCGGGTGGATCACAGGTGAGATCGTCGGACCGTTTAAGGGCGAGGCGGGAACAGGGCACTGGTAAGGATAACGCGGGCATTTTCTGCAGGTCCGCGAAGAAAGGTTCTTCAGCAACGCACGCGCCGTATGTCGCTGAAGCTGATCTGAATGGTCCCGCCCGGTTGGATAAAACGCTGGTCGCTTTCGGCCGGAAATAGGATGTGGCCTTATGCCTGTCAAGCGGTCGCCGGCTGCAATCTTGCCATTCCCTGAAGCCACAGAAACAGACATTATGGGTTGATTTTTTTACCTTTATTGAATATTAAAAAAAGCCTAAAGGACACTTAATGCTCAGAATCATTATTTTTTATATTATTTCCGTATCTGCGCTGACCATTTATGGCGGACAGGTCTGACCGTTTATGGAAGAAATGCCCCCCGTGCTTTTGGGGGTAATCCTCATGATTCCCTTCCTGGCGGCTCTGGTGCTGCACCGCTTCCTTGAGAACCGCCTGGTTGACTCCCGGCCGTTGATGGTCCAGCCCCGGAAGCAGTTCTTCCTGGAATTGGCGCTGTGTATAGCTGCGGGTGCTGTGGCGGTCGTATACAACACCATTGCTTACGGCTTTCCGGCCACCAGCGGGCTCAGTCTACTGCTGGGCTGCGCCGTGGTCGGCTTCTTCCTGGGTTTGGATATGGCGCTGGCCCGTGAGCGCAAAATCATTACTGACACCATGGCTGAAAATAAGGCACTGCCACCCCCTTCCCGTCTGTATTCAATCACGCGTAAATTTTCGCTGGTGGCTCTGACCACCATCATATTTGTGGCTATGGTTTTGGGGCTCGTCATTTCCCGCGATGTGGTATGGCTTTCGAACATTAAAGAAAGCAACACGTCACTCTTGCAGGCGCAATTGTCCGTTATGCGAGAAGTCTTTTTTGTAATGGGAGTCCTTCTGGCCGCAATCATCAATTTAATCTTTTCATATTCCAAAAACCTGAAGCTGTTATTCCGAAATGAAACCGGTGTGCTGGAAAAAGTAACCCGAGGGGACCTTTCCAAAAGGGTGCCGGTCGCCACCCATGATGAGTTCGGCGTGATCGCCGGTCACACCAATACCATGATCGATGGGCTCCAGCATCGCATGCAGCTTATCACCGCTTTGAAATTGGCCGAAGAAGTCCAGCAAAATCTCCTGCCCGGCAAACCACCGGTCATCCCCGGTCTTGATGTCGCCGGCATCAGCAACTACTGCGATGAAACCGGCGGTGACTATTTCGATTACTTCAGCCTTACCAACGGAGATCTGGGGATCGTGGTGGCTGACGCTTCCGAGCACGGCGTTAGCGCCGCCCTGCTGATGACCACCGTACGCGCGCTTCTCAGACAGCGGGTGACCATGGAAAGGGACATCGCCCGCATCGTCACCGATGTCAATCACGAGCTGGCCAGGGATGTGGCCGCCAGCGGTCGCTTTATGACCATGTTTTTTTTGAAAATCGAGCCCGCAACGGGCACCTTGACCTGGGTTCGCGCCGGTCACGAACCGGCCATCCTGTATAATGCCGAAGACGATATGTTTTTAGAGCTGGCCGGTGAAGGCATGGCCATGGGGGTGGATGAAAATCTGGGTTATGAAAAGAACATACATGAAGGCTGGAGTCCGGGCAGCATCGTGGTCGTGGGCACCGACGGTATCCGCGAAACCCAGAATGCAAATGGAGAAATGTTCGGCATCAATCGATTCCGCACCGCTATCCGCAAGCATGCCGCTGAATCCGCCGAACAGATAAAAAGCCGTATCATTGCTGACCTCAAGGAATTTCAGGGCGAGGCCCCCCAGGAAGATGATATTACCCTGGTGGTGGTTAAGTTTTTATAAATAGATATGTAAAAAAATACTGAGTAAAAATAGCAGGCCGATATTGATGTGAACGTTGCCCCACTGACTTTTGGTCAATCCCCATAAGCGCCAGTCGGCCCAGTAAGCCACCCGTCCCTGCGGCACGATATACAGCACAATGATGGTGATCAGCAGCAAGATAAAGGACAGCAGCGCTGTCAAGGAAGTCACTCGTCTGATATTCATGTTTTATCCACCCCTGAATCTGTAAAACACAAAGGGGGCCTGTTTTCAAGGCCCCCTGCATTGTGATCCGTATCTTGCATGACAATTACGGCGATAAAATGTTTTATCGCAAAAAGCATGAAAACCTCAGCTGCTAAGCGGCCTTGGCTTTGGTTTTATACTCCCAGTCACCCACTGATTCTTCATCTGCGACTTCTTCCCAGCCCGTGATCATCGCCCGGGTGTGGGCAAAGATGGTGTGACCGGTTGTGATCATGTACACATGCACGACAATAAAAGACAAAATTGCAAAAGCACCGGCTGTGTGGATCAGCGCCACTACCTGCAAAGACAGCCAGGACAGTCCCCAATTACCCCATGAGTTGTAGCCCCAGTATAAAAATCCGCTGACCATTTGCACCGGCAGCAATATGGCCGCCAGAATCAGATAGACGATGCGCTGCAGCGGATTGTGCTTGGCCTCTTTGCGCTTGGGCACCGGATGGGGTTCACCCCGGAAGATGCCGTACATGTAGTAGCGCATCACCGCTAACATCTTTTTAGTGGTCGGGATATATTGCCGCCATTCTCCGGTGGTAAATATCCAGAAGGCAAAAAAGGCAAACGCAATCAGCCAGGTCAGCCCGACAAAATTATGCACCTCCACCGCATTCCAGAAACCGAACAGTGCAAATGCGCCATGGACTTCAAATCCGGTCAGCAAAAGGATGATGATCAGCAGTGTCTGCAGCCAGTGCCACAGCCGTTCAAAGCGCGCATATAAATATATATTTTTCATTTTTCCGTTGGTTGTCATGATCTACTCTTCCTCTTTTTTTCTGTTGCGGCCATTGCCTCTGCTCAAAAACCGCCCGAGCGCATGAATCAGAACCCCGATCAAACTGCCCAGGACCGCACCCCATCCGGCAAAATTGAGGAGTTTGGAAGCATCACGGCCGGGCATGTAGAATCCTTTCAGATCTGCCAGCCGGCTGTCGGTTTTGGAATGACACTCCCGACAGGACAGCGGTTTATCTTTGGGGGCTACCATGTGCGTGATCGGAAAAACGTAGGCGGTTTCAACGAAATCAAATTCGCCCGAAAAAGGCAAATCCATGGAAGTCTGGCCGACCGTCAGCGCTTTGTCCCAGTCGAGGTGGTTCCAGTAGCCTTGCTTTCCGGAAAGCAACGGCATCAGTAAGGTCTGATTTACTTTGTCATACGGCTGATTGCCTTTGTGCACCTTAAACGGATAAATGCGCGAATTGGCATCCTGCCGCTCGCCCTCCGGCCAGGAAACTTTTACGATTCCGGACGGATCGATCTTGTCTCTGGCGGTAACGGATTTTATCACACCGTTATACCAGTGATATTCAGGCTTGACATGTTTGGCCCACTTCATCTGACCTTTGATGGACATATAGTCAAATTTACCAAACTCATCTTTGGTCTTAAATTTTTTGCCGTCTTTTAACTTGCCGGCCTTTGCCCAGTCCCAGGACATTTTGGTAGGATTGACTCTGGCAAAATCGGGTATATGGCAACTCTGGCAGGCGACCTTATCGGTATGCTCATTCATCTTTTGGCCGCTTTTGTGCGGCTGGCTGGTATGGCAGGATTCACAGGTAATCTTATTGGCCAGATCATCCTCCACCAGGCTTTTGCGATGGGTGGCCGCCGGCTGGGTGTAAACGCGCCCGGAAATGTTGTGTAAAGATGTCGTGTGGCAGCGGGTGCAGGTAAAGTTCTGGCCGTCCACCCCCATGTGAACATCCAGGGTTTTGCTCGGCTTGACCAGAGAGGTATCCAGATCCCCGTGCTTGACACCGTCACCGCCGCCGCCGTAAAAATGGCATGAACCGCAATTCTGGCGTGCCGGCAGACCGATATCCTGGGCGGCAGCCCGCAGCTCAGCCTGAATTTCACGCGCCATCTCCCTGGACTCATCATCACCTTCCGCTAAAAAACCTTTGATGTCGGTGATGGCTTCATCAAAGTTCATTTTCGTCTGGCTGTGACAGACCAGGCAGTTGACCGCCGTTTCTTTCGTCTTACCCCAGCCGGGATGACAGGATAAGCAGCCGGCATCTTTTGTTTTATTGGTTGAAATGCAGAAATTGTTGAGGGAGTTGCCGGCTTTGCCGTATAGCCTTTCTTTTTCAGCCGGGTCCGCCAGCCACGTCCAATGAATGGTCTTGTGAAATTGGGTCTCTGCCTCAGAGTGGCAGGAGATGCACGCCTGGGTTAATTCGGCACCGGATATAAAATCTTTTTGCAGGACTTTGTGCTTGGAATGATCGGAGGTCCGCCACAGCTTTTTGGATTTGGTGGCCTGCTGGGCCATTGACCTTCCCGGCGCCTGATTTTCTTTTGGCGCTGCCGCTTCGGCAACAGCTGCCATCAGCATAACCCCGCATGCCAATAAAACCAAACATATACAAAGCGAATTTTTCTTTTCAGCTATTTCCATTTTTCGCTCCAACTTTCGGTGGGCACTATCGTTGATGTGCAGGCATTTCGGCTGCAGCCGCCCCCGCAGGCGCGGCTGCACTACCGATCATGCAGACATGCAATCTATCAGGATGCCGGCTCTTTGATTTCAAAAGAACCGTCCTTTGTAAATGTCAATTCCCCTTCCAGGTAATAGACATTTTTCATATCCGGTCGCAGATCCTGAACCATATAGTAGGATTCGCCGCTGCGGGCACCGGTGCCGCAGACAAACACGATCGGTTTATCGGCTGGCAGCGTCGTAATTTTAGCTTCGAGTTGATCCACCGGGATATTGACGGCGGTTTTAAACGAACCCGCTTTGAACTCATCTGCGTCCCGCACGTCGATCAGCATAATTTGTTCCGGATTTTCCTTGACGATCTTTTCAAAGGTGGCGGTATCGACACTGCCCTCCTCTTTGCCGGCTTTGAGCTGACTCGAAGAGGCCTTATTAGCGGACGCCGCGACAGTAGCATCACCTTTGCCATAAGCCGCAACCCAGGTCGGATACCCTTCGGCAAATACCTTGACCTGGGTATATCCCAGATCGATGGCCTTTTTGGCGGACTTGTGGCTCAAGCGGCACTTCAGACCGCCGCAGTAAAATACCAGCGGGGTGCTCTTATCCGCCGGCAGCTGATCCTGCAGTTTGGCAAACTGGCTGTCTGGGATGCTCAGGGCCGTCGGGATATGGCCTTTGTCATATTTTTTACGCTTGGGGCGCGAATCGATCAGCACCATATTGGCTTTGTTGTCGAGCTGCTTCTTGACCCAATCTGCGGAAACGGCCGGGTAATTTCCGGCAATTTTCATATATTCAGGGAATCCGGCGGCGAAAACTTTGGCATTGGTATATCCGAGTTTTTCCGCTTTGAAAGCCGATTTGTGACTGAGCTTGCATTTAAGACCGCCGCAATAAAAAATGAGCAGCGCGTTCTTATCCGCCGGCAGTTTGTCAGTCATCTTGTCAAACTGGCTGTCCGGGATACTAACGGCCATCGGGATGTGCCCTTTGTCGTATTTGGCCCGTTTGGGTCGGGCGTCAATGATCATCACATTTTCCGGCATCGGCACCTGAACCTGCTGCATCACAAAATCGACATCAACGATGGTGTGAAACATCCAGTCGGCCGGTGCGTCCGCCTTGGCGGCATCCTTGGCCAGGGTAGTCGTGGCATACCCGAGAACCAGCGCCAGGCACAGCATCAGGGATATAACGGTTAATCTTTTGGTCTGCATAACGTTCTCTCCTTTCAGGTTTATCATTTGCTTGCGATTCGTTGACTGAGAGGCCGTCTGAACGAATCTGGCACGTATCTATTTGCATTTGGCCGGCGTCGGCGAATCCGATGCGTGCTCATATAAATAGGTGTAGATATCGCTCACCTGGGTGTCATTCAGGTTGCTCCACTCCTCCTCACAGCCGAACTGCGAATAATCTTTGCTGGTAAAGAGCGTTTCCCATTCAACCTGAGTCTTATCCGCCGGGCTGATGGGGGGCGTCTGCGTGTCAACCGCACCGCGCTCAAAGCAGGCTTTATAAACTTTGCGATAGGTGTACTTGCCTTTGCGCTTGTTGCCTTTGTCCAGAGCAAAGCTCAGGCCTATGGTAGAAAATACAAAAAACAATGCCATTACGGTTACAATTATCTTGCGAATCATGATTTCTCCTTTCTAATTGCTGTAATCAATTGAGTGTATTGGGTTAAACGGTTAATTCCAATTTCATAATTCTGAGTCGTTCGGTTGGAAGATTTATTCAGGTTATGTTAAGAGCAAACCTTGTGCCAAACCATTAAAGAAAGTTTTATAAAATTTATAATATACTGATATAAATACATATTTGTTTATTTAGAATTTTGGGTAGACGGTTTTTGCAGGCAAGTGTTAACCATTTTTGAGTTAACAGGTTAACACTTTGAACAAGCTGTTCGCATGCTGAGCGAAATCAATCTTGCAGGCAACCACAGGGCAGAACAACACACCAGAAACGTTCAGCTTTGTCGCTTTGAGGGCAGGACCTAATTTTAATCTCATAAATTCTGCATCACCGCTTGTGGCTAAAAGTTATATAATGCTTTTCCATTTTCCAGGGCCGGGGCGCTGTTGTCCCCGAAGGTCGCTGCACGCAACCCCGGAATTAAAATAAATTAATAATAAAATAGGTTACTTAAAAATGTGCGCCGTGCGGGTGCTGCAAAGCATATCCACTAAAAAATCGAAGCACCGTATTTTTTGCATTGCAATTGTTAACATTGAGTATTAAGTTAACACATTAGAGGTTAACATAGTTAACAATTTACGCATGACGTTAATACGCCACATCATACCACCAACAATATTGATGCAATCGAGTAAATGGTTGAATCTGTAGGCCGGAAGGCAAATGGAATAGATCTTTTGGTGTTACGGGCCTGCTGAATAATGAACGCTTCATATGATTTAATCAGCGCATGATTTTTGCATCAAGGGAGCACATGCTGATGGAGCTAGGCAAATACTGGAAAACCATTGTCGACACCTTGCAAGACGGTTTAATGGTTATGGATCCGGAGGGCAATATTCTGGCAATGAATCCGGCGGCCGAGAGGCTGACCGGCTACTCGGCCGATGAGCTGGTCGGTCAAAACTGCCGGATTCTAAATTAGATCGGAAGAGCGGTTCAGCAGGAATGCCGAGACCGGTATACAATCTCGTATG
>ENA-OVUE01000010-OVUE01000010.1-sediment-metagenome-genome-assembly--contig:-NODE-10-length-13971-cov-2.370951_pt1 | contig 13971 bp, 16 predicted proteins | sample MGYA00250100_ERZ650196 | MGnify/ENA primary metagenome ERZ650196 (study PRJEB26732, sample SAMN07258975) | sediment metagenome | biome: subtidal zone; feature: saltmarsh; material: sediment | place: USA... | reverse complement strand
TTTCACACCGAGATCGCGGAGAACACAGAGAAAAGAAATTCATTCGCGACCTCCGGACAACCTTCAAGCCTCCGTGGTCTCTGCGGCCTCGATGTGAAGTGATTCTTGCAGTTCTAATCGCTGTACATGCGCGGGTAGTCGAAGCGCGTCAGCCGCCCCGCGTCCGGGTGCACCGCCTGCCAGCTATCCAGCTCGAACTCGATCACGGCGACTGCACAGGTGGGCAGGTTGTCTATGCCGGCACCGCTCAGGTCATTGCACAGCTGGGTGAGGCCGGGATTGTGCGCCACCAGCGCAACGCTGTGCCAGCTGTCATCCAGGCTCTGCACACTGCGCAGCAACTGCTCGGCGCTGGCGTCATACAGCTCATCCAGCGTCTGAATCTGCTGCTCGGGGTAGCCGAGTTCCGCCGCGATCAAGCGTGCCGTGGTGATGGCGCGTTCCGCCGGGCTGCTCACCATGCGGTCGAAGCTCAGGCCACTGCGCTGGATGACCCCGCCCATCAGCGGCGCGTTGTGGCGGCCGCGCTTGTTCAGGGGGCGCTCGAAATCCTTCAGCGTCGCATCCTTCCAGCTCGATTTGGCGTGGCGAATCAAGGTGAGCTGCCGCATGCTGTGCTCCTTTGCACTGCCAGTCTATTGTGGTGCGCGGGGTAGCGCCGCCGCGCTGACAAAATAATCACAAGCCGTTATTACGAAAAGATACAATATGAGAGAGCTTGTTGTGAATCTGACCCTGCGGCAGCTGAAGATTTTTGCGGCGGTGGTAAAGCACCTCAGCTTCACGCGCGCCCCGGAAGAATTGTGCACTCTTCCTGTGCTCCGTTGGCGCTGTCTTTGTGGCCTGCGCCGCACTGCTCACTGCCGCCGAAGAACGATTGCATCATTAAGGCGTGCTGGGGCAGACGACGCCAGATTGCTTCTTCTCTGGACCGCAACTCGCAAGCCGCAAGGGTTCGAGTGATGGGCGCAACGCCACACAAGCTGCGCTGACTACGCGCGACAACGACAACAAGATCCCCCCCCTTTGTGTGCCTTTGTGTTCCTTTATGCCCTTCGGGTATGCGTGGTTTAAGGCTGCTGGCAGACCTCTCAAACCTGCCGATGCAGGGCCCCGCGGATCTGCTCGGCTATGGCGATCGCCGTGTCCAGGTCCTTGGCCAGGCAGTTGTAATGGCCCATTTTGCGCCCCGGGCGCGCATGGCGCTTGCCGTACAGGTGCAGCTTGGCCTGGGGATGGCTGAGCAGCTGCTGCCAGGGGGGAGTGCCCGGCTCCCACAGGTCGCCGAGTATATTGACCATCACCACCGGTGACAGCAGGGTTGTGGCGCCGGGCGGCAGCCCGCACAGGGTGCGTACCTGTTGCTCGAACTGCGACGTCAGGCAGGCATCGACGGTGTAGTGTCCGCTGTTGTGCGGCCGGGGTGCCATTTCATTGATCAGCAGCTGGCCGTCGCCGGTCAGAAAGAACTCCACCGCCAGCACGCCGCAATAGTCCATGGCATCCGCCAGCGCGCGCGCCATGTCGTTGGCCTGCTCGGCAACCGCGGCCGGGACCCGCGCCGGGACGTATGTGGTGTCCAGGATACCGCCCGCGTGCACGTTTTCGCTCACCGGGAACAACGCGGTTTCCCCGTTCGCGCTGCGCGCCAGTATCACCGACAGCTCCAGCGCCAGCTCCACGCGCTGCTCCAGAACACAGGGCGCCTCCTGCAGCTGGGTGAAACCCTGTTGCGCCTCGGCCAGGTCGGTAACCGGCACCTGGCCCTTGCCGTCGTAACCCAGCTGAGCGGTCTTGAGCAGTGCCGGCATGTCCAGCTGCGCACAGGCCGGTTCCAGCTCTTCGGGCCGCCGGATGGGGACGAAGGGCGCCGTGGCCAGCCCCTGCTCGCGGATGAAGGTTTTCTCGCGGATGCGGTCGCGGGCGGTCGCCACCGCAGCGGAGCCTGGGCGCACCGGCAATCGGGCTTCCAGAAATTCCAGCGTTTCGGCGGGGACATTCTCGAATTCGGTGGTTACCGCCGCGCAGGCGGTGCCCATTTCGCTGAGCGCCGCCTGGTCCCGGTAACCGGCCTGAAGGTGGCGGTCGGCCATCGCCCCCGCCGGGCTGTGCGGATCCGGGTCGAGCACCCAGACCCGGTAACCCATGCTGCGCGCGGCAATGGTGAACATGCGGCCCAGCTGGCCGCCGCCCAGCACCCCGAGCACCGCATCTGGAACAATCATGATTTGGGCGGCAATTCCATGTGCAACGCCATGTCGGTCTGGGCGGCGCGGAATTCGTCCAGCTTGCCGGCCAGTTGCGGGTCGTGCAGCGCCAGCAGGCTGACGGCGTACAGGGCCGCGTTGGCCGCGCCCGCCGCACCGATGGCGAAGGTCGCGACCGGGATACCCTTGGGCATTTGCACAATCGACAGCAGCGAGTCCATGCCTTTCAAATGCCGCGACGGCACCGGCACGCCCAGCACCGGCAGCGTTGTCTTGGCGGCGAGCATGCCCGGCAGATGGGCCGCCCCGCCGGCGCCGGCGATAATGCACGCCAGGCCGCGCTGGCGTGCGCTGGCGACGTATTCGAACAGCAGATCGGGGGTGCGGTGGGCCGATACGACCCGCGCCTCGAAGTCGATGCCGAAGTGTTCCAGCTGCTCGGCGGCGGCTCGCATCACTTCCCAGTCGCTGCTGCTGCCCATCACCAAACCGACTCTTGTGGCGCCCATGGTCTGCCCCGGAACTGAAGAAAACCGCGATTGTACCATCGCGGCAGGCGCCCGCCACTTGAGGTCCATTTCTCGGCGCACCCGCTGCCGGTACAATGGCGCGCTTTGCGGGAGACTAAAATGCGCGATGTGCTGTTCGAGTCCGATCTCAAAAGCCTGCCGCTGGTGGGGCGGGGCAAGGTGCGCGATATCTATGCCGTGGGTGACGACCATCTGTTGATCGTCACTACCGACCGCCTCTCGGCCTTCGATGTGGTGCTGCCCGATCCGATTCCGGGCAAGGGTGCGGTGCTGACCGCGGTATCGAATTTCTGGTTCGACTGGAGCCGCGAGCTGGTGCCCAACCACCTGGCCGATATCCGGCTCGAAACCGTGCTGCCGGATGCCGCGGAGCGCGCCCAGGTCGAGGGTCGTGCCATCGTGGTGCGCAGGCTAAAGGCCCTGCCGGTGGAGGCCATTGTGCGTGGTTACCTGATCGGGTCCGGCTGGAAGGACTACCAGCACAGCGGTGCGGTGTGCGGTATCCGCCTCCCGCCGGGACTGCGGCTGGCCGATGCCCTGCCGGAGGCGATTTTTACCCCTTCAACCAAGGCGGAGGTCGGAGGTCACGACGTCAACATCGATTTCGCCCGCGCCGAGGCCCTGTTGGGCAAATCGGTCGCGGCGCAGGTGCGCGATGTCAGCCTGCAGATCTATAGCCGCGCGGCCCGCTACGCGCGGCAGCGTGGCATCATCATCGCCGACACCAAGTTCGAGTTTGGGCTGGACGGGGACGGGCGGCTGGTGCTGATCGATGAAGTGCTGACGCCGGATTCATCCCGCTTCTGGCCAGTCGAGGACTACCGCGTCGGCGTCAGCCCGCCGAGTTTCGACAAGCAATATGTGCGCGACTACCTGGAAACCCTGGACTGGAACAAGACCGCACCGGGGCCGCACCTGCCCGAAGAGGTGATCCGGCGCACCGCCGAGAAATACCGCGAAGCGCTGCAACGGCTCACCGGCCATGGCGCCGCGGGCGGTTGAACGCGACGGGGCGCCGGGCAGCCCGGATCGGGCCGCGCTGCGAACGAAGCCCGGTACCTACGTGCTGTGGCTGCAGCTGGGCACGAGCCTGCGCCTGCCGGTGGGTGGGCTGGGACCGGTCGAGTTGCTGGCGGGACATTACGCCTATGTCGGCAGCGCGTTCGGCCCCGGGGGCATTGCCGCGCGACTCGGTCGCCATCTGCGGACGAATAAATGCCGGCGCTGGCACGTCGATCACCTGAGCGGCGTAGCCCGGCCGCGCGCTGCCTGGGTCAGCTACGATGCCACCCGCTACGAGCACCGCTGGGCGGCGGTGTTGGCGGCCCTGCCGGGGGCCCGAGTCCCGGTCACCGGGTTCGGAGCCTCGGACTGCCGTTGCCCGAGTCATCTGATCTGGTTCAGGCGGCCGCCGTCGCTACACAGATTCCGTACGGCCTGCGCTCCGGACACACCTGGAATCGGCGCCCTAACCCGGATTTGTGGCTGAATTCATTTATTTTTTGCCGAAGCCGCCGCTAACGCTGGCAGACGGGAGTTCGGCAGTGCCGGTCTGGGAAAAAATCCCGCACGGCGTGCCCTATCCCGTATAATCGTGTGCAACCCGGGACAGTCTTTGACAGGAGGTACGAGTCATGCGGATGATCCCTAAAAAACTGACAAGTTATCTAGTGGCTGGTGCATTAACGGCAGGCTCCCTGGGGTTTCCCGTGGCCGCTAATGCCACCAGCTTTTCGTACGGCTACGACAGTGCCGAACCGACGGGCGGGGAAATGCTGGCCGATGCCTTCCTGGTGCGGCCCTTCATGCTGGTCGGAACCGTGCTGACCACCGCGACCTTCATCGTGACACTGCCCTTCAGTGCCTTGGGCGGTAATGTCGACGAGGCGGCGACCAAGCTGGTGTCCGAACCGGCCAGCTATACGTTCGTGCGACCGCTGGGCGAAATGTAGCGCTGCACAGCAAGTACTGCGCATAGCAACACGGGGCCTCTGGCCCCGTTTTTCATTGCCCGAACAGCCAGAAATAGCCGCTGTTGTAAAACACGTGCAGAATGATGGGCGCCGCCAGCTTCCCCGTCCTGTCCTTGAAAAACCCGAACACCAGCGAGGGAAAAAACACCGCAGCGGCCCACAAAGGCGCATGGTTGATGAAGTGCAGCGCCGTGAACAGCAACGAGGTCAGCAGGTTGGCGTGGCTCAGCGGACCCAGGCGCCAGGGACTGAGATGGCGGTGGGCGAGATCCTGGACCAGGCCGCGAAATACCAGCTCCTCGACCACCGGGTATAGCAGTGCCGGATACAGGAAACGCAACGGCTCGCGCAACGGCCAGCCGGGCTCCGGCACCGCTTGTGTGACCAGGTACAACACCAGCCAGTAAGCCAGCGCTGCCGCCAGGGCGGCAAAAAACAGCGGATCAGCCCAGAAGCGGGATCTCATGCTCGGCATGCGCGCAAGTCTACAGGGATAGCCGCGATCCGGTACAATTGCGCGAGAACCTATCGCATAATCCCGCGCGATGGGCCAAAAGCGCCACGGTCGCGGCCGCGCGCGATTATGCGCTAGGTTCTGATGACTGAAACGAGGAGTGGATCGATGTACGGATTTAGTGTGCAGATGTCGTGCGGGTTTGACGAAGCGGTCGAGCGGGTCACCGAAGCGCTCAAGACCGAGGGCTTCGGGGTGCTGACGGAGATTGATGTCAAGGCAACGCTCAAGAAGAAACTGGACGTCGACCGCAATCCCTACAAGATTCTCGGTGCCTGCAACCCGCAGCTGGCCAACCAGGCGCTCGAGGCCGATCCCGATATCGGCCTGTTGCTGCCCTGCAATGTGGTGGTGCGGCAGGAACAAGACGGCGCCATCACGGTGGCCTTCATGGATCCCAACGCGGTTCTGGCGCTGGTCGACAAGAGCGGCGTAGAGCAGCTGGCCGGCCAGGTGCGGGCCAAGCTGGACAAGGTCCGCGACCAGCTCGCCGGCCAGTAAGCCCGCGGCAGGGCTCAGGCCGGACGCGCTCCGGCAGGGCGACAAGGGCGCTGTTGTGCTGGCGCCCCGAACCCTCGACCGGCGCGGCGCCGTTGGACGCTCATCGACACGTGTCCTCTGAATTTGTCTGGAGAACCTTATGAGAAACAGTCTGTCGCTTGCACTCGGCGCTGTGTTGCTGATGGGCGGCGCGGCGGTGGCGGGTGACATTGCCGCCGGAAAGACCAAGGCGGCGAGCTGCGCCGGCTGCCACGGGGCCGACGGTATCAGTGCCAACCCGCTGTGGCCGAATCTCGCCGGCCAGAAGGCGCCCTACCTGGTGAAACAGTTGAAGGCCTTCAGGGATGGAGTGCGTCAGGATCCGATGATGTCGGCCATGGCAAGGCCGCTCAGCGATGCGGATATCGAAAACCTGGCTGCCTACTATTCCAGCCTGAAGTAAGCTGTTGCCGCGCTGCGGCGGGTGAGATAGTCCCACCGCCCGCTAGCCCTTGCGCAGGCGATGCAGCACGAACAGCGCAACGCTCAGCAGCGTCAGGGCGCCGGCCTGGTGAGCGGCCGCCAGTGCAACCGGGACGTGCAGCAGCAGGGTGCCGATGCCCATGCCGACCTGAATGATCGCGACCAGCAGCAGCACGTGCACGCCCGCGCGCGCCGGGCGCCCCATGGGCCGGCCCCTGGCATAGAGCCAGAATGCGAGTACCGCTACCAGGGTCAGCAGCGCCAGCAGCCGGTGATCGAACTGCACTGTGGCGATGTTCTCGAACAGATTGCGCCAGCCGGGCTCCAGCATCCAGCCCGCGGGCGGCAGCCACTGATCGCCCATTTTCGGGAAGGTGTTATACGCGTAGCCGGCTTTCAGCCCCGCCACGAAACCGCCCGATACGATGGTCAGCGCAACCAGGCCAAGCACCCCGAGCGCCGCCCGGCGCGGTCCGCCTGCCACGGGCTTGGCTGCCGGCGCCGGAAACAGCAGATCTAGCAGCAGCCACAGCAGGTAAGCGTAGATCAACAGTGCCAGACTGAGGTGCGCGGTGAGGCGGTACTGGCTGACGTGCGGCCGATCGACCAGCCCGCTCTTGACCATGTACCAGCCGAGCACACCCTGCAGGCCGCCCAGCACGAACGCCGCCGCCAGCCTCACCAGCAGCGGCCGGCCGAGCATGCCCCGCAGCCCGAAATACAGCAGCGGCAACAGGAATGCCAGGCCGATGGACCGGCCCAGCAGGCGGTGCGCGAACTCGAACCAGTAGATGGACTTGAAACCGTGCAGATCCATCCCGAGGTTGATTTTCTGGTATTCGGGCGAGGCGCGGTATTTGGCGAATACCTCTTCCCACTGCTGCTCGTTCAGCGGCGGTACTACCCCGAAGATCGGATCCCACTCCACCATCGACAGGCCGGAGCCGGTCAGCCGTGTGACGCCGCCCAGAATCACCATGGCAAAAATCATGGCGCAGCACAGCGTCAGCCAGGTGGCCACCTGCCTGCGTGCCGAGTCGTCCATGTGCATCGAATAGTCTGGCATCATCGTGTTGCTGCGCGGTTGCAGGGGGCATTGTAACGGATGTGCCTGTGCTATGCTGCCATGTACACCCCGGGTCCGAACCCGCGATGGATTTTATCGATGCTGCGACAGGTTGTTATTCTGACAGTGGCCGCGCTGCTGTTGTGGATAGTTGCGGACCGCGTGCTGCTGCAGCCCAGCGACACCGCTCCGGCACCGCAAAGCGGGGTTCCGGCGCCGGCTCCCGGCGAAGCGCCAGCCGGGTTCGTTGCCGACATCAGCTTGCACACCGAGGCGGAACTGGAAACGCTGCTGGGCCGCGTCGAACAGTTGCTGGAGCGGCCGCGCAAGTCCGGTGAAGCGCCACTGGTATCGCTGGTGCTGCATGGACCGGAAGTCGAGTTCTTCGCCCTGAAAAACTATCCGCAGTACCGTGGGGTTGTGGACCATGCCGCCAAGCTGGCCGCGCTGGGTGCCGTGGATATCAGTATCTGCCAGACGCAGATGCGTACCCGGGGTATTGGCGAAGACGAGGTCCCCGGTTTTCTGCGACAAGTGCCCTATGGGCCGGAGGAGGTGCAGCGCCTGCGGGACAGCGGCTATGTCTACATGTAGAGCCGCGATCGCGCGCTACAGCTGGCCGCGTCTGTGCAGGATTGCCAGCAAGGGTCCGGCCAGTGGTGCCTGCAGGAACAGCGAAAACACCACCACCCCGTAGGCAATGGATTGCACCGTCCACCAGCCCTCCAGTTCTACCGGCAGCGACAGCGCCAGCGCCAGTGTCACAGCGCCCCGGACGCCCCCGAGTGTCATCATCAGACGATAGGCCGTGGGAATGGGCTCCTGGCCGGGAACAAGCGAAGTCAGGCCGCCGGCAGTCCACACTCCGATGAAGCGTGTCAGCAGCACGGCGGCGATGCCGAGCAGCATGGCGAGCCAGCGTTGCTCGAACATGGCCAGGGTGATGGTGGCGCCGGCGAGCAGGAACAACGCGCTGTTGGCGATCCAGCCCAGCTGCTGCCACCATTCCTCGAGCTGTTTCAATTGCTGTGTCTCGGCGCCGCGCATGCTGCGGCCGATGATCAGGCCGCAGGCGAGGCTGGCCATGACACCTGACACGCCGACGCGGGTTTCCGCTACCAGGTAGCTCGCATAGGCGGTCAGCAGCGTGATAATGCTGGCGCGCTCCCCGAGCCAGCGCAGCAACAGGGCGGCCAGTACGCCGCTCAGGGTGCCGATAGCGGCACCGCCCAGCACCAGGCGCATGAACTCGATGCCTGCGGCGCCCGGATCCGCGGCCGTTTCGACGCCCGGCGCTGCGGCCATGCCCAGCAGCAGCATGAACAGCACAATGGTGGTTGCGTCGTTGAACAGGCTCTCGCCTTCCATGAGGGTGATCAGGCGCCGCGGCACCGGCAAGCGGCGCGCGACTTCGGTCACTGCCACCGGGTCGGTGGCCGACAGCAGGGCGCCGCACACCAGCGCAGTGAGCCAGGGAAAACCCTGCGGGCTGGCGATGGTCACAAACAAAAGCGCCGCGGTCAGCAGGGTCGCCAACACCAGCATCGGCACTGCCAGCAGCAGGATCGGCACCAGGTTACGCAGCAGAGCGCGGGGGTCGAGGCTGAACGCGGACTGAAAGATCAGCGCCGGCAGAAACACGAAAAACACCAGATCGTGGAAATGGTGCCAGCGCAGGCCGGTGTCGATTCCCAGGCCGACCATAAGCTCGGAGCCGGCGAAACCGCCGGCCACCAGGACCGCGCTGAGGGGCAGGCGTAACCGTCGTGCCAGCGGTTCCAGTAACAGGGCCGCGAGCAGCATGGCCATGAACAGCAGCACGACTGCGCTCAGTGACATAAGCGCTCCGGTGCAGGATCCGGTCAGGCGGGCGGGGGCTGGCGCCCGGAGTTCACAGCAACTCGGAGTGGCTGACTCGTCCGTAGCGGTCGAGCGTCAGGCGCAGGCGCCCCTGGCAGGGCACGCGGGCGGCCGCGCATCCGCTGCCCTGGGTCAGCACTTCCTCGAACTGTACCAGCGCGATGACGTACTGGTCGTTCTGTTCGATGACTTCGTAGTAGAGCGATTTGGTGTCAATCCACCCGTTCTGGGAGCAGAATGCAGTGAGCTCCCGGCATGACATCAGGTAGCGCTCAATGTCCTGCATCAGGTAGTGCATAATCAGGCGTGGAGCCGTGCCATAATGTCAGGGATCCTTGTTTGCTTCGCGGCTGCCGGGGTGCCTGCTGCGTTGCGCCCGGCGCCGACTGTATCCGTCACAGTATAGATCGCCTGAACGGGATGGCAAGGCGATGCCCGGCAGGGTCTGCGGCTCGAATCAGGTACCAATTATCGAGACCTACACCAATCGGTGACAGAACCGTTCCGGTCGCGCCAGGTGTTCTGCAGGGATGTATTGATGGCGTTCCATGCAGCAGACCTCGCCGGACCGGAAACAGCCGTATCGCTTTTCACCCATTCAGGTAAGCCTCAATAATCGGAGTTTCCCTGGGTAAACAGGACCAGTACACCGGTATAGCCGTACAGGCGCTGGTTGGATATTTCGCCGTTGGCAAAAAAACCGACCAGCGGGAAATCCCCGAGGGTGTGGCGAATCATGTCCAGTTCCGCCGACTCTGCGCCGAACAGTTCGCGTCCACGCCCAAGGCATGAGAAATACAGGCCGCCGCACGCTGGGCCGGACAGCCGCTGCTTGAGGCTGTCGAGCATGCGCTGCATGTCCTCCAGAGCGGTCTGGCCGTCGCGGCGGCAGAACTGGATCTGTTGACCCTGGTGAACCATGTCGCCGATGGCAATGCGCTTGCCCTGCATGTCGATACCGATCAGGTTGCGCACCAGGTAGTCAGCGGTATCGGAGCCGCGCACGGGCAGCCCGGCAAAGATGTAGCCCGCGGCGCGGTTGAGGTCGCGTGCCAGTATTTCCCCGATGTCCTGGTTGAACACCTCCAGCGCCGGGCGGTCGTCGATAGCGTTGATGATGTTGCCGTCGCAGTGGGTGATGGTGTGTCTGCCAGCGATCGGGCTGCAGCCCTGGGTCAGTCCGGTCAGCAGACCGGCCTCGCGGTTGAAGACCACCCCCGACAAGCCGCCGTCCAGCACCTCGTCGGCGACCTGCGGGCGGCTGCCGTGCGATGAGGTCAGTCCGCCCACCAGGTAGCCGCCCGGCAGCTCATCGCTCAGCCGGGTGAGCAACTGCGGCAGTATGCTGTTGGCCGGATCACCGTGGAGCACCGCGATATGGCTGCCGGAACGGCTCAGCCAGGTGTCCCAGCCGCCGGGCAGGGTGTCGGCGGAGCGGTTGTAGAACGGCAGGATGCGAAAGCTGTCCGCGGGCAGCGCGCCGATCATGACCGCCAGTGCCGGACTTTCGTAGTACTCCCTGCCGGTGGTACAGATAGCGACCCCGACCGTACCCACCCAGTGGCGAACACCGCTCGCATCGCGCAGCTGCGCGACAATGGATTGCAGCTGCTCGGCGTGGATGTCGGTGGCGTAGACGAAGCCCAGGTTCGCGTGCGCAGGCACGGCGCCGATCTGTTCCAGGCACTGCCCGGCTGCCTGCCGCCAGTCCGGGTCCTGACTCTGGCCGAGTAGAAAGTGCGTCCCGCTGTTCATGGCTTGCGGCCCGAATGAATAAAGGGAGCGTCAGCCCGTCCGGCCCGACGCTCCCTTTTATTTAGCACACAGCGCCGAATCAGGCTGTGTTCCTTTCGCGCATCATCCGTTCAATGATCGGTGCCAGGATGATCTCCATGGCGAACCCCATCTTGCCGCCCGGTACCACCAGCGAGTTGCGGCGCGACATGGACGAGCCGTCCAGCATGGCCAGCAGGTAGGGAAAGTCAACTTCCAGTTTGGCCGGATCGCGGAAACGAATCACCACGAAGCTCTCGTCCGGCGTAGGAATGTCGCGGGCGATGAACGGGTTGGAGGTATCCACCGTCGGCACGCGCTGGAAGTTGATGTCGGTGCGCGAAAACTGCGGCGTGATGTAGTGCACATAGTCGTACATACGGCGCAGAATGGTGTCGGTCACGGCCTGCGCCGAATAGCCACGCTGCGCGCAGTCGCGGTGAATCTTCTGAATCCATTCCAGGTTGACGATCGGCACCACGCCGATCAGCAGGTCGACATGTTGCGCGACGTTGGTGCTGCCGTCGACCACGCCGCCATGCAGGCCTTCGTAAAACAACAGATCGGTGCCGGTCGGAATTTCCTCCCAGGGCGTGAATTCACCCGGTTTCTGGCCAAAGGGTTCAGCCTCCTCGTCGCTGTGCAGATAATAGCGACGCTTGCACGCGCCCGTTTCGCCGTAGACCCGGAAGGTTTCCTCGATCTTGTCGAACAGGTTGGCCTCGGGGCCGAAATGGCTGAAGTGCGGATTGCCCTCGTCTTCGGCTTTTTTCATCGCATCTCTCATGGCGACGCGATCGTAGCGGTGGTAGCTGTCGCCTTCGATGACGGCCGGGTTGAGACCATCGCGCAGAAAAATGTGCTCGAAGGCGACCTTCACCGTGGTGGTACCAGCGCCAGACGAGCCAGTCACCGCAATGACAGGGTGTTTCTTGGACATGCCAGTCTCCTCAAAAACCGTTACTGAAATAAAGTGTTTGCACCACGCCAGTAAGCCCCTGGCGTGGTGCCGGAATGCTGTGTTGCCACGAACGGGATATCGGTGAAAATTCCGTGGCTACCGGGCGTCGGCCGGAACGGCGTATTGAACCACTTTTCCGCGGCGGGCGACAACTGCGCGCTATCTTGATGTAACAACCGAATATTGTATTGGTTTTCGCGGCTGTGCTGCAACGTTGGTGGGTGGCTGCGCAGGCGAGCATTAGAGAATAATGATGCATTCCGCTATAATTGGCCATTTCCTGTGCGTAGGGCAGCGGTGCAGCGACCGCAACGCCGGCGCGAACGGATGCCTTCCAAACTCGTACCGCTGGGGATTAACGTATGGCTGACGCACGCCAACTTGTGACCGGCTTGCAGAGAATGCTCGTGCCGTTTTCAGACTGGATCGGGGAGATCCGCCGCGCGGATACCTTGCGGGCCGACCTCATCGCCGGCATCACGGTGGCCCTGGTGCTGGTACCGCAGTCCATGGCCTATGCCCAGCTCGCCGGTCTGCCGCCCTATATCGGCTTGTACGCCTCCTTCATCCCGGTGATGATTGCCGCTTTCTGGGGCTCCTCGCGCCAACTGGCAACCGGACCGGTGGCGGTGGTTTCCCTGATGACGGCGGCGGCGCTTGGCCCCATGGTCATGGGCATGGACCTGATGCCCGAGCAGCGCGTCGCGGTGTATCTGAGCCTCGCGGCCCTGCTGGCCATCATGGTGGGTGTTTTCCAGGTGCTGCTCGGCGTACTGCGGCTCGGTGTGCTGGTGGACTTCCTGTCGCACCCGGTGGTGGTCGGGTTCACCAACGGCGCCGCCATCATTATCGCCACCTCCCAGCTCAGCAAGCTGTTCGGGGTCACGGTGGAAAAATCGGAGCACCACTACGAAACCGTGTGGCGGGTGGTGGTGGCCGCCACTACCGAAACCCACGTGCTCACCCTGATCATGGGTGTCGCGGCGCTGGCCATCATGATCCTGATGAAGAAATACCTGCCGCGGATCCCCACGGTGTTGACCGCGGTGGTGATCACCACCCTGGCGTCCTGGCTGTTCGGCTTTCAGGCAGCGGGCGGCAAAGTGGTCGGCGAGATTCCGGAAGGGCTGCCGGGCATCAGCTTCCCGGAATTCGATCTGCAGGTGGCGAGCAAACTGGTCGCCGCCGCTATCACCATCGCGCTGATCGGTTTCATGGAGGCGATTGCCATCGCCAAGGCCATGGCTGCGCAGACCCGCCAGCGCCTGGATACCAACCAGGAACTGTTCGGCCAGGGGCTTTCCAATATTACCGCCGGCCTGTTCGGCGCCTATCCGGTGTCCGGTTCCTTCTCCCGCTCTGCGGTGAACATCAGTGCCGGTGCCAGGACCGGCTTCTCCTCGGTGGTGACCGGTTCGGTGGTCGCGATTACCCTGTTGTTCCTGACGCCGCTGCTGTACCACCTGCCGCAGGCGACCCTGGCGGCGGTCATCATCATGGCGGTGATCAATCTGGTGAAGATCGAGCCCATCAGGCATGCCATGAAGGTGCAGCCCCAGGACGGCTGGGTGGCCATTATCACCTTCGCCCTGACGTTGATCCTGGCCCCGCACCTGGAAAAAAGCATTATTGTCGGCGTGCTCCTGTCGCTGGGTCTGTTCCTGTTCCGCACCATGCGCCCACGTATCTCGGTGCTGTCACGCGACCCGGACGGGACCCTGCGCGATGCAAAAGTAAGGCAGCTAGCGACCTGTGAAAATATTTCGCTCATCCGTTTTGACGGCCCGTTGTTTTTTGCCAATACCGGTTACTTTAACGACAGCTTTGGCATCTTTTTCTGAAAAAAAATCCGAGTAATTCAGATTGTCGATAATCTGCTCGGGTACTGCACCAGCTATGCCTGCTATTTCAACGTTATTCCAAAAAAGCTGAGTCATGCTATTTTGATATGATTTAATAGTGAAGGTATTTTAGGCTTCGCGTTGTAAAAATAAGAAAAGTAGTGAAAAATCAAGCTTTGTTTATTGCAAGTTAGGCCAGGTACACACCTAATGCTAATATTGTCAAATTACAAGCCCTTCTAATTTCTCTTAATGATTATATCCCGTTTTGTTCGGTAGGTAT
>ENA-OVUE01000009-OVUE01000009.1-sediment-metagenome-genome-assembly--contig:-NODE-9-length-14435-cov-2.176139_pt1 | contig 14435 bp, 16 predicted proteins | sample MGYA00250100_ERZ650196 | MGnify/ENA primary metagenome ERZ650196 (study PRJEB26732, sample SAMN07258975) | sediment metagenome | biome: subtidal zone; feature: saltmarsh; material: sediment | place: USA... | reverse complement strand
CGACCAGCACGTAGTAGTCGAGAAAGTCGTCCTCCACGGCGACCTGGACGTCCGCCGCACACAGGCTTCCCAGCCAGCAGGTGATGCGGCTCGAGTGGTTGAGGAAGACGCCGTACCCGCGAGTGCTCATGAAGAAGGGGATGTTCTTGTAGCTGCGCGGGGTGGTCGTTCCCAGCGACTCCAGCATGTTGAGGTCGATGGTCTGCCCGACCTTGGCAAAAGCCGGCAATCGGGCGTGTATCGAAACTGCAGCGATATTCTTGGTTTGCGGCGTCACACCCGGTGGCAGGGTGATGCCGAACTGCTTCAACATGTTCTCCAGACTCTGCACGGTATAGGGTGTCTGGCTGGTCTGGTCACCACTGCCGTCCAGGCCGACCACCAGTCCATATCCGACCAGCTGGTTGTCCCGCACTCCGGCCAGACTCGCCAGATCCTTGATGCGCTCGGCCCATGCCGATCCCGAACAGGCCAAAAATATCAGAACAAAGGTTAAGTTACGCATGGTCTCTCGCTACTGCTGGATCAGAATGGCCAGATCGGGCTGTTAAAGAAGCGCGCCAGCCATCCCATTCGATTGCTTTCCGCCAGGGCCCCCTTGCCGCTGTAGGCAATCCGGGCATCCGCAATCTGCGTCGACAGAATGGTGTTCTGGGGACTGATGTCCTGGGGCCGTACGATGCCGGAAATCTGTATGAACTCTTCACCCTGATTAAGAGTCAACCATTTTTCGCCACGCACAACCAGGTTGCCGTTCGGCAGGACGTCAGAGATGGTCACCGTAATCTCCCCCGACAGGCTGTTGCTCTGACTCGAGTCCGCCTCACCCTCGAACGACCGCGTGGCGTTCAGGTTCTGCTCCAGCGTGTTATTGCGATTGCTGTCGAGCGGTATGATGCCGGGCAGATTGAATGTGGGCGTGGCGCCGAAAAATGTCGGACTGGCGATCTCGGTGCTCTGGTCCTTGTCGGCCGAGGTCTTGGCAGATTTTGACGCCGACGTGCTCTCTCTGAGAACGACCGTGATCACGTCGCCGACACGGCGCGCCTTGACGTCTTCAAACAGGCGTACATCCTGAGACGCCTGGTAAATGGAACCGTTCTCCGGCTCCGCGTAGGTGTAGGCAGGCGGCAGCGTCGGTCGATAGTTCTCCTGCTGCCGGACAGGCGTTGCACAACCACCGAACATCGACACGGCCACCAGCATCGACCACGTTCTCAGCCCAATTCCTGTCAGCCCCTTCATATGCGGTAACCTGCTCGTTCAGACCTAGAGGTTGGAAGTAACGAACTGCAACATCCGGTCGGTGGTCTGTATCGCCTTGGAGTTCATTTCATAGGCGCGCTGCGTTTCGATCATGTTTACCAGCTCTTCCACCACGTTCACATTCGAGGTTTCCAGGGCCCCCTGAACAACCGAGCCCAGACCATTGAGACCGGGCGTGCCGGTGGTGGGCGAGCCGCTGGAGGCGCTTTCCAGAAACAGGTTCTGCCCTATGGGTTGCAGCCCGCCCGGATTGATGAAATCGGCGAGCTGAATACTGCCCAGCTGAGTCGGGGACGTGCTGCCCGGGGTCAGCGCCGAGACAACGCCATCGGAGCCGATCGTGACACTGGTGGCATTGCTGGGAATCGTGATGGCGGGCTGGATGACGTATCCGCTCGCGGTTACCAGCTGACCGGTCTCGTCCATTTTGAATGCACCGTCACGACTGTAACCAATATTGCCGTCCGGCAGGAGCACCTGCAGAAAGCCGCGCCCCTGAATGGCCACGTCAAGACTGTTCTCGGTCTGCACAATATTGCCCAGGGTATGCAGCTTCTCTGTCGCCACGGTGCGCACGCCCGTGCCCAGCTGCATCCCGGAGGGCAGGCGCGTGTCCTGTGAGGACTGGGCACCAACCTGACGCACGTTCTGATAGAGCAGATCCTCGAACACCGCCCGATCTCGCTTGAACCCGGTTGTATTGACATTGGCCAGATTGTTGGAGATCACGCTCATGCGTGTCTGCTGGGCTTCCAGCCCGGTCTTCGCCACCCATAATGCCTTGTCCATATCGCTACCTCGTCAATCCCGTTGCACCTAGCCCAGACTCATGAGCTGGGCGGTTTGTTCGTCCATTTCTTTGGCGGTCTGCATGATTTTCACAGACATTTCGTATTGCCGGGCCAGACCGATCATATCCACCAGCGCTTCGACGCTGTTGACATTGCTCAATTCCAGCGCACCGCTGAGCAGCGTAACGTCGGTGGCTGCCGCTGCCGCGGCACCCGTACGCATACGCAACAGGCCGTCCTCACCTTTAACGAGTTCCGTCGGTTCCGGTGCAACCAGTTTAATGCGCCCAACTTCCGCGAGCGTGCTCGGTTGCTGCCCGATCGGGCGCACACTGATAGTCCCGTCGCGACCGATTTCCAGCTTCTCGAACTCCGGTATAACAATCGGACCGGATTCGCCCATGACCGGGTGACCGGCGCCGGTCAACAGCTGACCATTGATGTTGACGCGCAGATTGCCGGCGCGCGTATAGGCTTCGCTCCCGTCCACCGCCTGCACCGCAAGCCAGCCATCACCGTTTACGGCCACGTCCAGCGTGCGGCCAGTCGACTGTATGGCTCCCTTTTCGAAACGCGCCCCCGCGTCCTCACCCAACGCATACGCACGACTTTCGTGACCCGGCCCGTCGACCAGCTGGGCACGAAAGTTGGCGATGTCGGCCTGGAAGCCGATGGTGTTTACATTGGCAAGATTGTGGGCGTTGACAGCCTGCGCGCGCATGAGCTGCTTCGCGCCACTTGCCATAACAAACACGACCCGGTCCATGATCAGCTCCTAGTCAGACCTATCGAATATTGATAATGGTCTGGGTTATGGTATCGGCGGTGGTGATCACCTGCGCGTTGGCCTGGAAATTGCGCTGCGCCGTAATCATGCCCACCAGCTGCTCGGTCAGATCAACGTTCGATCCTTCCAGCGCTCCGGACTCGATCAGACCGGCGGCGCCGGCTCCCGGCGCACTCACCAGCGGCGCACCGGAATCAAAGGTCTCCGCCCAGCTGGTGTCTCCCAGCTGGCGCAGTCCCTGCGAGTTATTGAATGTGGCCACGGCGATCTGACCCAGTGTTCTCGACTGTCCGTTGGTAAAGCGCGAGGTGATGACACCCGCCTCACTGATGTCGATCCCGCTCAGACGCCCGGTGGCAAACCCGTCCTGCGCCAGCTGGCTGACATTGAAGGGACTGCCATACTGGCTGGTATCGGTAAAATCGAGGTCCAGTGACATGGTTGCTGCACCCGTGCCCGGGTTGATGCCGCCTACGGTGTAGACGCCGGGAAAAGTCGTGGTATCGATGGCACCGCTACTGGTGAACCCGATCGTGTTGGCGCCGCCCTGTGGGTTGCCATCGACGTAGAGATGCGCATCCCACTGATTCGGTGTCGCGCTCTTGACGAAATACAGCGTCGCCAGATGCGGCGCGCCCAGCGAATCGTAGACGGTTAACGAGGTTGAATTGTTATAGCTGGTGGCGTCCGTCGGATCCAAGGGCGCCGTCGTCGGCGGACTCTGAGACGCATCCAGATTCGCACCCACCCCGATCTGGGTGCTGGCCTGCGGCGCGATGTCCGAGCGGTCGAGCTGCAACGGACCCGTGGCGCCGGTGATGTTGCCGTTCAGGTCCGACTGGAATATCGTCAGCTGCTGCTGCTGATTATTAACGACGTAGCCGTCACGATCCACGCCGAACTGACCGGCCCGCGAGTAGACATTCACGCCGTTGTCGTTGAGCATGAAGAATCCCTGCCCGTTGATAGCCAGGTCCAGGTTGTTATCGGTAAACTCGACATTACCCTGGGTAAACTGCTGTGATACCGACGCAACGCGCACACCGGTACCAATCGCATTGGCGGTGACGCCCAGGTTCGACGTCGCGAAGATATCCGCAAACTCTGCCCGTGATTCCTTGAAGCCGGTGGTACTGGCGTTCGCCACGTTGTTACCAATGACCCGCAGTTCTGCGGAAGATGCGTTTAACCCACTTAGAGCTGTACGAAACGGCATTGTGTTTCTCCCTCAGCCAAACTGTTTAAAGAATCTGCTGCACTTCAGAGAAGTCCAGCGATCCCACACCATCAAGATCGAGCAGCAAGCCCCCGCTGTTGCTCAGCGTGACGCTGCGCACCCGTGATTCGAGCAAGGTGTCAACCGCCTCGGTGCGACCGTCTACGCTTGCTTCGCCACTTACAAAGTAGGTACCTGGCGGCGCAAACTGGCCGTCGTCCTTAAGACCGTCCCAGCGGAACGAAACCGAACCCGCGGCCTGTGATCCCAGATCAACACGCCGTACCAGCTGCCCGGCCTGGTCGTAAACATTGACCACCACGTCATTGCTGGCAGCGGGGAGTTCAACTGCGCCGGTGATGCTGCCACCCTGACTCAAAGCCGCCAGCCCGGTGGGAGCGAGGACGCTGCGTCCAACCAGGTTGGCAGCCTGCAACGCCTGATTCGAGACCAGAGACTCACTCAGTTTTCCGAATGACTCGTTCAGGTCGCCCACCCCTTCGACAGTGGAGAACTGTGCGATCTGAGTGAGAAACTCACCGCTTTCCATGGGTTTCATCGGATCCTGGTTCTGAAGCTGCGCGGTCATCAACTCCAGGAATTCTTCCTGACCGAGCTCCTTGCGTGACTTCTCCACACTGAGATCCTGGATGCTGCGAAACTCGAAACCCTGCAGTCCATTTTCGGTATTGATCATCTCTATGTCCTGTTCAGCCTTGACTCGTTTACTGGCCCAGTTTCAGAGTGGCCAGCATTAACTGCTTGGAGGTATTCAGCACCTCGACGTTACCCTGGTAGGAGCGCGACGCTGAAATCATGTTCGCCATTTCATCCACTATGTTTACGTTGGGCAGGAAGACATAGCCCTCTTCATTGGCCATCGGGTGCTCGGGCTGATAGCGCTGTTCCAGCGGCGCCTGGCTCTCGACGATCCCGCTAACTGCGACGCCGGCACTGGCGGCATTGTCTCGGAGCGACCCCATCACTGCCGCAAACACAGGATGCCGCGCGTGGTAGGTGCTCTGTTCACTGGACCCGACGCTCTGAGCGTTGGCCAGGTTACTGGCAGTGACGTTGAGGCGCACGGTCTCAGCGCTCATGGCGGAACCGGCAATATCAAACACGTTGAATAAGGACATTGACTACTCTCCTTTTATCGCCGAGCGCAGGCCGCGGAATTTGCCACTGAGGAAAGTCAGGGTTGCCTGATAACGCACGGCGTTTTCTGCGAACTGTGCCTTTTCAAGCTGCGAGTCCACGGTGTTGCCGTCCAGAGAGGGCTGCATCGGGACGCGGTACAGAAGTTCGGGATCTGAAATGGACGCAGCGCGACCACCGAGGTGGCTGCGGTGTGTCCTGGTCATGTGCAGCTGGTCACCGTTAGCGCGCTGGAGCGCAGCCTGGAAGTCAATATCGCGCGCCTTGAACCCGGGCGTATCGGCATTCGCAAGGTTTGAGGCCAGCAGGGTAGACCGCTTGCCGTACAGCGACAGGTGTTGCGGAAACACGCCCAGCGCTTTGTCGAAATTGATTGGCATTTCGCCACCCTCGTTCACTCTCTAACGGAACCAGAGCAAAGGCTGTGCCAATACAATTATCGTAGTTCAATCAGCTTATTATCGAATGCGCGGGGAGGTCGATCGCGGCATCAGCGGCAAACACTGACCGCCGGGCGGCAAACACTGGCAGCAGTGGGGCGATGCCGCAGTCACTTCTTTCGGTATACGACGCCGGATTTGCAGCGCAGCATTTCGAAAGCCTCGGAATATTGGGATATTGACTCGGAGGCACCCAGAAACAAATAGCCCCCGGGATTCAGGGCTGCTGCCATGCGCTTGAGAATATCGACTTTCGAGGCCACCGAGAAATAGATGAGCACGTTGCGGCAGAAAATGACATCGAACCGACCTAGCACATTGTAGCTGGACAGCAGGTTAGCGTGAGTGAAACGCACGCGCTTACGAATGTCTGCTCCTACCTGCCAGCGTTCTTCCCAGTGCTGTTGATCTTTGTGAAAGTACCGCCCCTTGATGTCGGGTGGCAATCCGCGCGCCACGGTCAGTGCGTCGTAGTATCCGGTTTTTGCCTCTTTCAGAACCGCCGGCGAGATATCCGTTGCGACAATCTGCACATCGGATAACGAGCCGGGATTTTTGCTCAAAAACTCCTGCACCGTGATACTGATCGAGTAAGGCTCCTGACCGGTCGAACACGCCGCTGACCAGACCCGGGCGGAACGTTGTTTGCGTTGCGTGTACTCGGGAAGAATGCGCTCGGACAGGATCTGGAACGGGTGATTGTCGCGGAACCAGAACGTTTCGTTGGTGGTCATCGCCTCGATGACCTTTTCGCGCAGCGGACCACCACTGCGTTCGCGACGCAGCTGCCCCACCAGATCACCCAGCGATGCAACGCCGTTATCGTTGACCATCCTGCCGAGACGGCTCTGCACGAGATAATGTTTGTTATCGCCCAGCAGAATACCGCAGGCTTCCTCGAGAAAACGCCGGAAGTCTTCGTACTCAGTGGAGGTAATGCGTACCAGTGTCAAGCCAGCGAATCCTTTTCTTCACGCTTGCGGCGCACGGAAGCTTAGCACAGCGTTCGACGGTCCGGCACAATGCGACCTGACCTCGAACGGATACAGTAAACCGCTGTGTCAGGCCGCCCGCGCGCTCCTCCAGTGCCTGAGTCGCTCGAGTACCGTCTTGGCCAGTACGTCGGGCTGGAATTTGGCAATAAAATCGTTGGCCCCGACTTTCTCCACCATGGCCCTGTTGAAAACACCGCTCAGGGACGTGTGCAGCAGGATATGAAGTTCACTCAGACGGGAATCCTTTCGCACCTCGGTGGTAAAAGTGTAGCCATCCATTTCGGGCATCTCGATATCGGAAATTACCATGAACAACCGGTCGTGGAGAGCAATGCTCTGCCCGTCGTCGGCCCACTGTGTCAGCTGATCAAGCGCCTGTCGACCATCCTTTGCCAGTACACATTCGATTCCCAACTGGTCGAGCGTACGTTTTATCTGATTACGCGCAACAGACGAGTCGTCAGCGACCAGAACTACCGGTTGGTATTCGTCTTCGTCCCCCGCTGACTGCTGAACAAACTCCTGGGACACTTCATCTGCCCAGCCCACGACTTCAGACAACACTTTTTCAACATCGATGATTTCCACCAGTTCCCCGTCGACCCGGGTAACCGCGGTAAGGTAGTTATCATTCCCGATCCCCTTTGGGGGTGGGAGGATATCTCCCCAGTTCATATTGACGATACGATCCACACCATCGACGAGAAATCCTTGCACGTGCTGATTGTATTCAGTGACAACCACGAATTTGTCCGCGGGCACGGCGATTCCGGTACCGCCAATCGCTTTTCCCAGGTCCATGACGGTGATGGTTCGACCGCGCATGTTGGTGATCCCCCGCACCACCGGATGGGAGTCCGGCACCTGCGTCAGCGGCGGGCACTGAATGACTTCCTGTACTTTGAAGACATTGATGCCGAACAGCTGCTTGCTGTCCAGCCGAAAAAGCAACAACTCCAGCCGGTTGTGGCCGGCTAACTGGGTGCGCAGGTCGACATTTGCCAACACGCCGCTCATGGCTCTCACTCCCTGGTATCGTTCGGTAATTTACCGACGGGCTATCGGCGTCTGACAAGCAAGCTTGATGCCGGAAAACTGCTGGCATGGCACTTGCTAACAGCAACTTAAAAGATCTCCGAAATGGAAAAGCTGCCATGCTGAAAACGACATTTTACTGTTTCTCCCTACTGCTGGTGATCCTGCACGGGCAGGCGACACCAGCGGTTGCCGCCACAGCGGCAACCCAGTGGCAAGATCATGCCGTAATCCGCCAGACTGCACAGACGTTTCTGGACGCGTTTGCCGACAACCAGCACCAGGGCCGAAGCGAAGTCCGGCTGGGCCAGCTGGATCCCCGCTTGAGGGTGAAGTCCTGCCCGCTGCCAGTGGAAGCGTTCATGCCACCGGGCAGCCGATCCATGGGGAATACTACGGTGGGCATCCGCTGCCCGGACACGGACGGGTGGAGCATCTACGTTTCGGCGCGAATCGACGTCTTCGGCCCTGTCCTGGTCGCGCGGCAGCCGCTGGCGCGCGGTGCGGTGATTCAGGAAACCGACCTCGATCTGGTAGAACGGAATCTCGCCAGCCTGCCTTATGGTTACTACCAGAACAGCCAACCGGTTGCTGGCATGGTCACCAAACGCACTATTGCGGCGGCAGTTGTGATCACCCCGAATATGGTACAGGCTCCCAGACTGATCCAGCGCGGGCAACGGGTAACCGTTATCGCCGAAACGGGGGCGCTCAAAATCCGCACGGTCGGCAAGGCCCTCAGCGACGGCAAATCGGGCGATCTCGTGCAGGTCCAGGCCGAAGGATCCAAACGCGTGGTCGACGGCATCGTAGTTTCACAAGGCGTCGTAAAAGTGACGCTTTAGTGACAACCCGCGAAAAAGCGCCTAAAGATGTTGATGTTCCGGGCGATATCGGGATTGTAGCGACTGTGAAACTAACCCGAGGATCCTTGCATGGAGATAGAAAACAACCGTATAGCACCGGTGGTGACGCATACCGGCGGTCAGGGTGCACCGGTTGATGGCAAGAGGACGGGCGGGTCCGGCGCGCCTGCGGCTTCCCAGTACGCGAGGAGCGCATCCGACCAGTTGAGCCTGACCGGAGCAGCACGCCAGCTCCAGGGACTGGAAAACCAGATCGCCAGCGCTCCCGTTGTCGACACCAAGAAAGTCGAAGCAGTGCGCAGCGCGGTCGAAAACGGGACTTTCACCGTTCATCCCGAGCGTATCGCGGAACGACTGATGAGTCTGGAACATGCGTTGACTGACGCGAGGTAATCCGGAATATGCATGCTGAAGGGATGCCGCACGGGCTACAAGCCGTGCTTATGCAGGAAGTGGAATGCACCGAACGCTTATTGGCAAGCCTCGAGACGGAGCGCTCGGCGCTGGCACAGCGCGACATGAATGCCCTGGCCGGGAGCACCGAACAGAAACTCGCACTCACCCAACGGCTCGAGACACTGGAACAGGAAAGAGAGCGACTCCTCGCGGGGATGGGTTTCAGCGGCCAGAAGTCCGAATTGAGCGCCTATCTGACGACCCACACCGGAGCAACGCAGGGGCTGCGCGACCTCTGGGCGCAGGTGCTTGCCAACACCGAAGCATGCCGGAAAGCCAACCTGACCAACGGTGGTATCCTCGAAGCGAGCCGTCAGCACGTCGAACAGGCCCTCTGTATTCTGCGCGGCCAGGCCGGCTCGCCTTCGCTGTACGATCCGAACGGCGCAACAGCGCCCCATCTCGGTCAGCGGGAACTCGGCAAAGTCTGACCCGCGGCTCAAGCCGAACCGCAAATCAACCGATCTAGCGCTGGTAGCAGGTAAAACCGGGCAACTTTCTGGCGCTCTTGTTCGCGCGCCGCGGGGCACATGTTCGCATCACTGAAGCACGTTTTAAGAGTGCATCGTCATCGGGCGCGGGACGCGGTCTCCGGTCGCAAACGTATTATTGCCGTGCTCGAGCAGCTTAAGGCCAGTCATGAACTCCTCAGCGTATCGGTGGCCGGCTGCCAGACCGCTGCAACGAGCGCCATTCTCAGCGTGAGCGACGACCGTAACTGCTTCATGCTGGACGAACTGAGTGTTCCGGAGCTACACCGGCGCTTTCTGGAGCAACGCAAAGCAGTCGTCCGGGGCCGCCTGCATGGCATGGAGCTGCGGTTCGCCTGCCGGTTGCTGAGCGCCGGAACCGAAGGCGGAATCGCCCTGTACGAAGTTGCCATCCCGGCACGGGTGCAAAGTGTGCAGCGACGAGCCCATTTCCGGCTTCCGCTAATTCCGGATCTCGCTGTACCGGTGAATGTTCCCCGGCTGCAGGGTAAGCGGGTAGCGGGCCAGGCATTTGATCTTTCGGCCGGCGGTATCGGCGCTTTGTTACAGACGCGAAGCATACCGAGCCGCGGCGAGATCGTGTCCGGATGGTCCATCGCTCTGCCGCAGTCGGGGCCGCTTTCGGCCAATGTTGAAGTCCGTTTCGCCCGACTCGACGCAACCCGACACTCACTTCGGTTAGGCGGACGGTTCGTGGGGCTGGACAGAAAACAGGAGAGAAAACTCGCCCTGTTTCTTGCCGAAACGCAACGCAAGCGACGGCGCTTCGAACCGCGGTGACACTAGCACCAGTGTCGCGGCTCGGACCATGAGCCAGCAACAAGCGTCGTAAAGGGACCGGACCAGGCCGACGCAGCCTGGCGGTCACGAACCGGTTTCGCTCAGCGGAACAACCGACCGTTCCGTATCATTTTGTCGGTGCCGGACTGGCGGCCTGACCAAAGGCGAGGTAAACTTAACCGCGTTCACACTGGGGCCGTAGCTCAGCTGGGAGAGCGTCGCGTTCGCAATGCGAAGGTCGGGAGTTCGATCCTCCTCGGCTCCACCAAATCCCCCTCACTCGCACCGCCCCCCGTATCCTCACAGGTGGGATACGATACGCGCGCTTGGAATGCGCGATCGCAGTGCTTCGGATATTTCGAACCGAAGTCCGTCAACCGGGCGCACAGAAACCCAGAGCAGATTGATCGCGACGTTTAACTCGGCAAACACCACGGTGTCGCCGAAGCCCGCGAGGACGCGGTGAATTTCCTGGGTAATCTCATGAATGAGGAGCTTTGGCTTCTGCTTGAGGCCGGGAAATATCACCATGAAATCGGACAGCACCTCACCATTTTCGTCATAAATGGGTGCCCTTCTCCGGAGCGGTTCCGAAGCATCGAGGATAGATAAGGTGACACGCGGTGGTTTCACGGTTGTCGCCAGTGTTAGTGCAGCAGTTGTGCGCCTACTCCAATATACATTGGTATCCTGATCCCGCACAGACGCTGCTCCGGGTCCCGCAGCCCCTGTCGGGCGTCATAACGGCAGCCGCGGTGATCCGGTCGCCGCCGCAGATACTGTAGCGTTTTGCCAGAACAAACAATACGTTGGCTCGGACGCACGACTGGCCGCCCGTTTCCCGCTTTGTTACTATGTGCATCTCGGCACTGTAACGTCCCGGTAGCTCAGCAGGATAGAGCAAGCGCCTCCTAAGCGCTAGGTCGGAGGTTCGAATCCTCTCCGGGACACCATTGTCGCGATGCAGCGCAATCCACCTGGCAGCGCGCGGTCATACCTTCCGCTTGACCTCAATGATATTGGGCAGCTGTCCGATCCGACTGAGAACACGGCTCAACTGGCCCATGTCGGTTACCTCGGCACTCAGCTCCATCGTTGCAATCATGTCGCGCTTGTCGGTCAGGGTGTGCATACCCAGCACATTGATTTTATCGTTCGCCAGAACCGCAGACACATCCCGCAGCAAGCCGGGCCGATCGTAAGCCTGTATCTGGATGTCCACCGGGAAAAGTCGATCCGGGGCATCGCCCCACTCGACGTCAATAAGGCGCTCACGATCCTCATCCTTGAGACGCAGAATGTTGGCGCAATCGCGACGATGAATAGTCACACCTCGCCCGCGGGTGATATAGCCAACAATCACGTCGTTGGGCACCGGGTGGCAGCAGCGTGCCGCCTGGGTTAGCAGATTACCGACGCCGAGTATCCTGAAATCGTCGCCCGTCTTGCTGTGTGCCGGGTGCCGCGCCTGCTGCCTGGTAAAGGTTAGCGGCTCCTCCTGGTCGGCGTCCCCCAGCCCCATGACCGCGCTTACCACCTGATGTGTCGGCAGATCACCGCGCCCGAGAGCCGCCATCATGCTGTCCGGATCAGCAAACTTGAGACGCTCCGCGACCTCGGCCAGTCCGCTGCTGGACAAGCCGAGACGATGCAGTTCACGCTCAAGTGAGGATCGGCCGGCGGCGATATTGATATCGCGATCCTGCTGCTTGATCCAGTGCCGCACCTTGGCGCGTGCTCGGGAAGTCTTCAGGTAACCGAGGTGCGGATTCAGCCAGTCCCGACTGGGCGCCACCTTGCGTCCGGTCAGCACTTCCACCTGCTCACCGCTGCTCAGCTCATACGCAAGCGGCACGATACGGCCATTGACTTTCGCACCACGACAGCGGTGTCCAACATCGGTATGAATGTGATACGCAAAGTCCAGCACCGTTGCACCAGCCGGCATGTCGATGACCTGGCCCTGGGGCGTCAGAACATAGACCCGCTCTTGAACCGACTCCGATTTGAATCGGTCAACAAACTCGTCGGCAGACGGCTCCTCTTCCTTCCATTCCAGCAACTGGCGCAGCCAGGCGACTTTTTTCTCGAAGCCGTGATCGTAGCGTGCACCTTCCTTATAACGCCAGTGGGCCGCAATGCCGAGTTCCGCATGCTCGTGCATATCCCGGGTGCGAATCTGCACCTCAACAGCGCGGCCCTCGGGCCCGATGACTGCGGTGTGAAGCGAACGGTAGTTGTTCGACTTGGGGTTGGCAATATAGTCGTCGAACTCGTGGGGCACGTGGTGCCAAAAGCTATGCACGATACCAAGCGCCGCGTAACATTCGGCCGTGGTTTCGACCAGAACCCGCACCGCCTGAACATCGAAGATTTGATGGAAATCGACATTTTTGCGCTGCATCTTGCGCCAAATACTGTAGATGTGTTTCGGGCGACCGCTGATCTCGGCACGGATACCGGCGGCATCGAATGCTTTGGACAAACGTTCCTTTACCAGCTCGATGTGACGCTCGCGGTCAATGCGCCGTCCGTCGAGCAACGCGGCGATGCGGTGATAGGCGTCGGGCTCCAGGTAGCGTAAGGACAGATCTTCCAGCTCCCATTTGACCTGCCAGATGCCGAGCCGATTGGCCAGCGGAGCGTATATGTCCAGTGTTTCACGCGCAATACGGCGCTGTCGCTCGTGGTCGAGAAACCGCAGGGTGCGCATGTTGTGCAGGCGGTCGGCCAGCTTAATCAATACGACGCGTACATCTTCGGCCATTGCCAGCAACAGTTTGCGCACACTCTCCGAGTGATGTGGTTGTGTTGCATGCCTGCCGGCCGCGGGTTCACGTATCTCGCCAATGCGGCCCATCTTGGTGACGCCGTCGACCAGCCGGGCGACCTGTGCGCCGAAGGTCTCTGCCACTTCCTGCAAAGTGACATCGGTATCCTCGACGGCGTCGTGTAAAATCGCCGCTGCAACCGCCTCGTGGTCAAGCTTGAGATGATGAACGATTTCCGCCACCGCGAGACAGTGCAGGAGATAGGGCTCGCCGGAAGCACGCGTCTGGTCTTTATGGGCCGCCTGGGCACGCGTGAGCGCCAGACGGATAATGCTTTGCTCGGCGTCACTGCGTCCCTGGCCTACGACATTCAGCCACGCATCCAGGTCCAGCGACCGGCCATGCGAAGGGGTTGTGGTTTCCGCGCGTGCAACCATAGGTGCAATTCTAGCCCCTGAACCCGCCCGTAGCCATCACGGCACGGGGCCTATTGCCGCAAGATCCTGTACCATTGACGCAAATATATTAGCCAGTGCCATTTGCATAGCCGCAGCTGTTGCGTGCATGTCACCGGCGTCGCTTTCCTGCTGGTGCAGGTAGTTGTTTTCCCACACCGGCAGTCCGGAACCATTGGCGTAGACGGTCGTCTGCAGCTCGATCTCCACCTTCGGTCGCCCGGCACCGACCACTCGATCGAAGCGCTTCAAGTGCGCCCTCAAGGCGTAACTGCCATTGGCGCGACGACTCTCGCCACCCGTCGGGTCAGCAATACCGCTTGCGCGCAGGTAGTCGACCAGTGCCTGGTGCACCATTCGGGTCGGCTGGTCTACCCAGTATTCGTAGTGGTAGCGTCTTACTTCCAGCGGTTTACGGCTGTCCCGGTACAACACCGCGCGCCCGCTCCGCAGCGGATCCGCGCTGACCTTGTCAACGTTCAGACCTTCGGAGAACACCGGTCGCGGCACCGATATCGATGGCGCGATCGCTTCGATCTGATAGAACCTGTCTTCCGGAATCTGGCTGGTGGTGGCGCATCCGCTGAGCATCAGCACAGCGCCGGGCAACCAGTGCCTGAGCCTAATCACGCCGCACCCCCGCGTCTGTCGGAACCGGACCACCCAGAAGACGGGCAGGGTTTTCCCGAATCTGCCTGCTGAACTCGCTCATGTTGCGACTGGTGCTGTCCAGATTGAGCAGAATGTCATTGCTGTAAGCCGACAGGCGCTGCAGGATGTCGGCCAACTGGATCCGCCAGGAGGCATACAGGTTGGCGATGCGCCGTCCGGCCTCCATGGGCTCTATCTGGCTGGCCAGCTCCCGGTCGGTAGTCGCGATGCCGAACGGGCAGCCCTTCTCCCGCTCGCAGGTGCCCAACCGTATGCA
>ENA-OVUE01000008-OVUE01000008.1-sediment-metagenome-genome-assembly--contig:-NODE-8-length-15433-cov-2.388643_pt1 | contig 15433 bp, 11 predicted proteins | sample MGYA00250100_ERZ650196 | MGnify/ENA primary metagenome ERZ650196 (study PRJEB26732, sample SAMN07258975) | sediment metagenome | biome: subtidal zone; feature: saltmarsh; material: sediment | place: USA... | reverse complement strand
GATTCGATGGAAGGCTCCGGAAAAGCAAAATATCTCCAAAAACGGAAGATCGGCATCGTGTTTTCCGGCGGGCCGGCCCCTGGGGGGCACAACGTTATCGCCGGTCTTTTCGACGCAGCGAAAAAGGCCAATATCAATTAAGCAAAGCCGATCTGGAAACGGGTTTGCAACGATGTCTGGCGATCCTGATCCCTGAGCCGAATACCCATGAGTCAACCTGTCTCGAGAATGCACAATGGCTGAGTCGCGTCTTTGCACAACGCGCCTGGCTGGCTATGGAGCTGTTTTACGGCCCGGACGATCACAGCCAACGTAAAAAACTGATCCGTGTGTCCCAGCAAACCAATCTGCCACTGGCCGCCTGTGGCGACTGCCATATGCATCAGCGGCAACGCCGCGGTCTACAGGATCTGCTCACCGCTATTCGTCTCAACCAATCGTTATCTGACTTGGGCAAGGCCGTATTCCCAAACGGCGAACGACACCTGCGTACGCGTCAGACACTCCAGCGTCTGTATCAGCTGGACTGGTTGAATGAAACCTTACGCATTGCCGAGCGCTGCCAGTTTGATCTGGATAGCCTGCGTTACGCCTATCCCGATGATATTGCGCCACCGGGTGAATCGCTCACCATCTATTTACGCCGCCTGACGTATGCAGGGCTGAAAACCCACTGGCCTGACGGCGCATCGGACAAGGTGATCCGGCTGGTGGAACATGAACTGGCGATTATCGCGGAGTTAAACTATGAGCCATATTTTCTCACCGTCTACGACATCATTCAGTTCGCCCGTTCGCACGACATCCTCTGCCAGGGTCGCGGCTCGGCAGCCAACTCGGCGGTATGTTTTTGTCTCGGCATCACGTCGGTGGATCCCAGTCGCATGGAAATGCTGTTTGAGCGCTTTGTCTCACGGGAACGCGACGAGCCGCCAGATATAGACGTGGACTTCGAACACGAACGCCGTGAGGAGGTGATTCAATACATATACAAAAGGTATGGCCGGGATCGCGCCGCCCTCGCCGCCACTGTGATCACCTATCGGCGTAGAAGCGCGTTGCGCGACGCCGGCAAGGCCCTCGGCTTTAATCTGGATCAGGTGGATAGCCTGGCCAAGGCCGTCGCCTGGTGGGACGATGGCATTCCCGCCGAACAGATCCGCGATTCCGGTTTTGATCCCGACAATCCCCGCATTCGCCGCCTGTTAACACTGGTAAATGAATTGATTGGCTTTCCTCGGCACCTGTCACAACACGTGGGTGGCTTTGTGATCGCCCGCCATCGCTTGTCAAAACTGGTGCCCATCGAAAACGCCGCCATGCCGGATCGTTCCGTCATCCAGTGGGATAAGGACGATCTGGATATCATGGGCCTGCTCAAGGTCGACTGCCTGGCGCTGGGCATGCTGAGCGCCAACCACCGGTGCTTTGATCTGCTGCAAGATCACTACGGTATACGGATGGACATGGACAGGGTGCCGGCTGAAGATCCGCGGGTCTATGGCATGATAGCGCGCGCCGACACCATGGGGGTATTCCAGATCGAATCGCGCGCGCAGATGTCCATGCTGCCGCGTTTGCAACCCGCCTGCTTCTATGATCTTGTTATCGAAGTTGCGATCGTACGGCCCGGCCCCATCCAGGGCAACATGGTGCACCCCTATCTGCGCAGGCGGCAGGGACTGGAACCGCTAAGCTACCCCTCCGAAGCCGTGCGCGGCGTGCTGGAGCGAACCCTGGGCATCCCGATTTTCCAGGAGCAGGTCATCAAACTCGCCATGGTCGCCGCGGGCTTCACACCCGGCGAGGCAGACCGGCTGCGCCGCTCCATGGCGGCCTGGCGCAGACACGGCCAGATACTGGAGTTCGAGCAACGCCTGGTCGATGGTATGCGGGCACGCGGCTACCCCGAACAGTTCGCCCGGCAGCTGTTCAAACAGATTCTGGGATTCGGCGAATACGGTTTCCCGGAATCGCACGCCGCCAGTTTCGCTCTGCTGGTGTATGTCTCTGCCTGGCTCAAATGCTATTACCCGGCAGCCTTCACCTGTGCGTTGCTCAACAGCCAGCCGATGGGCTTTTACACCCCGCGGCAACTGGTAGACGACTTGCGCCGCCATGGGGGCGATGTGCAGCCGGTGGACGTAACCTACAGCGATTGGGAATGCACCCTGGAGAAATCCGGGCTTTCCCTGCGGCTCGGGCTGCAAAGGGTCAAGGGTCTGTCCCGACGGGGTGCGGAACGTTTGCTGACGGCGCGCTCCCGGCTGCCGTTCAGCGACATCGCCGACCTTGCACACCGCGCCCGACTCGAGCGTGGCGATCTGGAGGCGTTGGCGGCGGCCAACGCTCTGGCCTCCCTGGCCGGACACCGGCATCGGGCACGCTGGGCCTGCGCCGGTATCGAGCCGGAACGCCCGCTGCTGGAGAGAATTCCCCTGCCCGAGACGCCACCACGTCTGAGAGCTCCCGACGAAGGCGAAGAGCTGATCGCCGATCATGCCAGCATCGGACTCAGTCTGGGCAGACACCCGCTGGCGCTGTTGCGTACCAGGCTGACCGGCCTGGGTCTGCGGCCTGCACGGCATATTCTTGATTGTGCCCACGGCAGCTTCACCCGCACAGCCGGCATCGTGACCACCCGGCAAAGCCCCGGCAGTGCTTCCGGCGTCATGTTCATCACCCTGGAAGACGAAACCGGCGTGACCCAGATCATTGTCTGGCCCGGGCTGGTACAACAGCAACGCGCCGTTTTGCTGCAGGCCAGGCTGCTGGCTGTGGCAGGCAAGGTGCAACGCGAAGGCGCCGTCATACACCTGATTGCCAAACGGCTGCGGGACTACAGTCATTTACTGGGCAGGCTGGTCACTCAGTCCCGGGATTTCCACTGAGGTGGCGGTATAACCGCGAAGGACGCGAAGGAAAAACAGCCTCTTGCACGCAGAGACACTTCAGCGCTTGCTGGCCAAGCCTGACCTTTGTGGAACTGCACAGACCCAGAGGAGCGAAAAACAGACTCTGACGGCGTGCTTGGAAGTGGTTCGGGCCCACTAAAAAGCCGTCAGCCGAAATGTAGATCTAACCGCAAACAGCTTCGCGCCCCTGGCGTACTTGGCGGTTCAAAGCCCGTCAGCTCACCAGCTGATTGAGGTTGAAGATCGGCAGCAGAATCGCCAGCACGATAATCAGCACCAGCCCGCCCATAACCAGGATCAGCACCGGCTCGAACAGACCCATGATGGCCGAAACCAGGGTTTCGATCTCGCGTTCCTGGTTGACCGCCGCGCGTTCCAGCATTTCTTCCAGCTTTCCGCTCGACTCGCCGCTGGCGATCAGATGCACCATCATGGGGGGGAAGTAACCGCTTTTGTCCAGTGCAGCGTAAATACTCGCGCCTTCTCTCACCAGGCGTGTCGCTTCATCGACAGCCTCACGCATGGGCAGGTTGGACATAACCTGGGCGGCAATACGCAGCCCCTCCAGCACCGGCACACCACTGGCGGTCACTATGCTGAATGTACGGGCGAACCGCCCTGCATTGATACCCCGCGCCAGACGACCGATCAGCGGCAGACGCAACAGAGCACGGTGGAAACGGCGCTTGGGACCCTCTTTGCGCAGCACCCAGGCAATGCCGCCACCGGCGGCCGCCAGCAGCAGCAGAGCGGCGATTCCGTGGTTGCGCAGAAAATCGCTGACCGCGATCAGCGTCTGTGTCAGCCAGGGCAGTTCCTGACCGATATTCTCGAACACCTGCACCACCTGCGGCACCACATAGGTCATCAGCGCAATCACCACGACGACCGCGACCAGCGTCAGGAGGGCCGGGTAAAACAGGGCCAGCTGGATCTTCTGCTGCATTTGCTGGCGGCTCTCGGTGTAATCCGCGAGGCGCTCCAGCACCACATCGACGTGCCCGGACTGCTCGCCGGCAGACACCGTGGTTCGATACAGCTCCGGGAACACATGCGGAAAATCGCCCAGTCCGGTGGCAAGGGTATGCCCTTCCATGACTCGGGAACGGACCGCCATCAGCATGCTCTTCAGACGCGCCTTCTCGGTTTGCTGGGATGCGGCGCGCAATGATTCTTCCAGCGGCAATCCGGAACGCACCAGCGTGGCCAGCTGGCGTGTAATCAGCGCGAGATCGGTAGCGCTGACCCCGCGCCGTATTCGGATAGTGCGTCGCTGCGACTTGGATTCGCGCTGACTGGCCTCCTGCACATCCAGCGGCATCCAGCCCTGGTCACGCAGCTGCTGGCGCACCTGGCGGGCGGTGTCACCCTCGAGCACGCCCTTTTTTTCCTTGCCGCCGGAATCCAGCGCGACGTATTCAAAGGCTCCCATAGCTAGCCTTCCTTGCTTACCCGCAGCACTTCCTCGACCGTGGTGACTCCCGCCAGCACCCGGCGCCAGCCGTCGTGGCGCATGCTGGGGGCGTGCTGGCGGGCATAGGCTTCCAGCGCCTGCTCGCCGGCACCGTCGTGAATCCTGCCGCGCATCTCGTCGTCCAGCTCGATCAATTCGTAGATACCGGTACGCCCCTTATAACCCAGCTGGCTGCATTCCGGGCATCCCGCGGCGCGATACAGCGTAGGGGGGTCGCCGGCGTCGATACCGAGTTGCTCGCAGTCCGCCGCCGACGCGGGATAAGGCTGTTTGCAGTTGTCACACAGCACCCGTACCAGGCGTTGCGCCAGCACGCCAATGAGACTGGATGACAACAGAAAGGGTTCCACGCCCATATCGCACAGACGTGTCACCGCACCCACAGCGCTGTTGGTATGCAGGGTGGAAAACACCAGGTGGCCGGTCAGACTGGCCTGCACGGCGATCTCTGCGGTTTCAAGATCACGAATCTCACCCACCATCACCACGTCAGGATCCTGACGCAAAATGGCGCGCAGGCCGCGCGCGAAGCTCATCTCGACCTTGAGGTTGACCTGGGTCTGGCCAATGCCATCGAGATAATATTCAATGGGATCTTCTACGGTCATGATATTCCGGCGCTTGTTGTTGAGGCGCTCCAAGGCGGCATACAGCGTGGTTGTTTTGCCCGACCCGGTAGGTCCGGTGACCAGAATGATTCCGTGGGGACGCTGGATCAGCCGATCCATGGTATCGCGGGTTTCAGCCGCCATACCGAGATGTTCGAGATCCAGCCGCCCGGCCTGTTTGTCCAGCAAGCGCAGCACCACCCTCTCACCGTGCCCCGAAGGCAATGTCGAAACGCGCACATCCACCGCCCGCCCCGCCACCCGCAAAGAGATGCGTCCATCCTGCGGCAGGCGCTTCTCGGCTATATCCAGCTTGGCCATGACCTTGATGCGCGACACCAGCAACGGCGCCAGCACCCGCTGCGGCTGCAACACTTCGCGCAGCACACCGTCGACGCGAAACCGCACCACCAGGCGGTTCTCGAATGGCTCGATGTGGATATCGGACGCGTTCTCCTTGACCGCCTCGGTAAGCAAGGCGTTGATAAGGCGTATGATGGGCGCGTCGTCCTTGCTCTCCAGAAGGTCCTCGGTTTCCGGCAGCGCCTGCGCAACCGTGAACAGATCCAGGTCGCCGCGCAGATCCTCCATCATCTGCATAGCCTCGTTGGAACCCTGTTCATAGGAAGACGCCAGCAAAGCATCGAACTGCTCGTCGCTGATCTGCTGCACCTCGAGCGGGCAGCCCACGAAACGACGCACCTCGATCAGCGCCCCGGCATCGGCGCGCGAACACAGCGCGACGCGCGCGCGACCCTCCTGCAAATCCGAAACCAGGATGCCGTGGCGTTTCGCGAACACGAACGGAGGGCGCCAGTCACGCACCGGTCGGTTTTCCGTTTCGCTGCTCTCCGGCCCGATTTCCAGTGTGTCTTCAGCCATCTCCATCGCCACCGGTTGTGGTGCCCGTGGTGGTCCCTCCCGGGGTCGCCTCGAATGGGGGCGGCAATTCCAGCAACTCCCGCATTTCCGGCAGCTGCGGCCCGTATTCACCCGGCATCAGCGGCAGGCTCTCTGTGCCGTGCGTATCCATCTGCAGACCACGCACAAAGTTGTACTTGCTCGAGGTGTAACGATCGGCCGTCCCGGCATCGCGCAGAATGGTGGGGTGGAGAAATACCATCAGATTGACCTTGTCCTTGTTGGTCTGCTTGGCGCGGAACAGATAACCCAGCAGCGGCAGATCGCCCAGGAACGGCACCTTCTGCTCCGACTCCCGCACCCGATCCTCGATCAATCCGCCCAGCACGATTACCTGCCCGTCCTCGGCCAGAATGTTGGTCTTGATGGAGCGCTTGTCGGTGATGATATCCGAGGCCTGACCCGAGCTGGAAATGCTGGACACCTCCTGTTCCACCTGCATGACCATCGCATTGCCTTCGTTGATCTGGGGCTTGATCCTGAGAGTGATACCCACGTCTTCACGCTGGATGGTCTGGAACGGATCAACCGAGCCGGTGGCAGCGCCGGTATTCGTAAAGGAACCGGTGACGAAAGGCACGTTCTGCCCGACAATGATTTCCGCCTCCTCATTGTCCAGCGTCAACAGCGAGGGCGTCGAGAGGATATTGGTATCACCGTCTCCTGCCAGAGCCTGCAATACGGCGGCGAAGTTCAGGCTGTCACTGCCGAGCTTGCCGACACCGAACGCGAGGCCCGGCGTCAGGCCAACCAGCTGCTGGTCGATGACGCCCTGTGCGATGTCAACCAGATTGGTACCGACATTATTGAAGTTGGTACCACCGATCGGAGCGGTCTGCGCAGAGCGGTCGAAAACCACCCACTGGACACCGAGTTCACGCACTTTGCGTTCGGCGACCTCCGCAATGATGGCATCGACCAGCACCTGGGCGCGGCGAATATCCAGCTGTCGAATCACGCCCTCCAGCGATCGCATCAGTGCCGGCGGCGCGGTAATGACCAGAGAATTGGTCGCTTCGTCAGCCTGAATGTCCAGCTGTTTTTCGATAGCAGTCGCTGCAGTCTTGGCCTGCGCCTCTTCACCCTGGGTCTTGCCGACCCCGCGCAGCGTTTCGACGATATCCATGGCTCTGGCGTACTTGAGATAGATCACCTTGGTATTGCCGTCGCGCTCCAGCGGCGTGTCGAGATGCGAGATGATGGCCCTCAAGCGCAGGCGGTCGGCGCGGTCGCCGCCCAACAGCACGCTGTTGGTGCGCTCATCGGCTACCAGCGTCTGTGCCCCGGCACCCGGTCCCTTGCCAGCCGCCGGCTGAGACCGGCTGATCGCATTCAGAATGCGCACCACTTCGGCAGCCGAAGCGTGCTCGAGACGAATCACCTCGACCTCGCTGTCGCTGACCTTGTCGACGCGCCGGATGATATCGACCAGACGGGCAACATTTTCCGCCCGGTCGGAAATGATCAGCACGTTGGTCTCGGGGTAGGCGGCCAGATGCCCCTGCTGCGGCACCAGCGGGCGCAGAATAGGGACCAGCTGAGCGGCCGCGACATTATCGACCTGGATCACCCGGGTGACCATTTCGTCGCCGCGCCCCGGAGTCTCGTCGCTGACATTGGGAATGCTGTCCTGCTTGGCGCTCACCGCGGGCACGATTTTCATTACCTCGCCACTGGGCACCACGGCGAAGCCATGCACCTTCAGAATCGACAGGAACACCTGGTACACCTCGTCGGCGTTCATGGCACGCGAAGAGATCACCGTGACCTTGCCTTTCACCCGCGGGTCGACAATGAAGTTCTTGCCGGTGACTTCGGCCACGGTACCGATCAGGGCATTGATGTCCGCGTCCTTGAGATTCAGAGTGACGGTCTGGGCTAACAGGGGGCCGACCCACAACAGGCACGCCATCCACAGCCAATGGTGCCTGGATTTTCGCTCTTCAATTCGGGGTATCACGGAACCTGGCTCCTGTTGTCACTGCTGAGTCGACGGCAAGGTGAGGCTCAGCGACACCTCCTGCCCGCCGCGCAGCAGTGTGACATCGATCGAATCTCCCTCTCCCAGGGCCTGCATGGCCTTCATGCCGTCTGCCGGCGATTCGATCGCCACCCCGTTGATGCCGGTAACAATATCGCCCGGACTCAGACCGAGTTCCTCGAACGCGCCGGCCTGCGGCCCCTCCTGCAGCGCAAACCCGATGAACCTGCCGTCCTGTTTAGCGGGCGTCGCACGCACATAGTTGAGAAAAGATGCGGGATTCTGCTTGATTTCGTTTCTGTAGCGGGTGAAGGCCTCGACACGACTCGCACTGGTCGACGGATTCAGCTGCGTGGCGCTGCGATGGCTGTAGCTGCGCGGGGCGCTGGAAACCCCTTCTTCCCTGGGCAACCGCAAGGTCTCAAAACCGGAGCCGCGCTCGAGAATGATGCGGTCCGGATAGATTTCCGACAGTTTCGCGCCCCCGGGGAGCGGATCGCCCACGGCATAACTTTGTTCATTGCCGCGCGGGTCGCCGACAATGGCGCGCGCATTAGCCGGGTCAGCGCTGGCAAAAACGCCACTGAGAGTCAGTTTGAGACGGGTTTCAGGGGCATCCACGGGCGTCGCCTTCTTGACCGGCGTTTCGTTGCCGGCTTCGCCGAACACATGCCAGCTGGCGAGCTGCCGCACGTCAACCCGCGCCTGACCCGGTTCGACACTCGCCGCCGGCGCCACTGGCAGCGGCGCCTCGGTATGCTGTACCCCAGGCACCAGCAACCAGGTCAGCCGCGCCAACTGCCAGGCCAGCCAGACGATCAACAAGACATTGATTATCCTGGCCGCCTGAGCCGCCCGCTCGGGCCGGAGCACATATTGTAGCGCATTCTGCGGTATCGCGAGACTGACCATCGTTGTTAGATTCGCAATGTTCCTGAGATGTTAACCGCGACCGGCTGGCAAAGAACTTAAACGGTCAGACCTAATAAACTATTTTATCAGCAGTTGCGATTGTAGCCCATTTTCGGCTGCCGGTGTCTCGCTTGCCAGGCGCGGCATAAGCAAGGCGGCTAGGTCCTGACACCCCTGGGTCTGCGTCCGCCACTGCGTCCGGTTTTCGCGCCCCGGGGGCGTCCCTTGGCAGGCACCTTTCTGCGCGGCCTCATCGCCGGTGGTTTGGGCTCGACCAGCAGCTCATCGGTGACCCGCTCGACAGGTATCGAGTGCCCGATAAACGCCTCGATATCCGGCAGGGAGTAGACATAGCGCTCGCAGGCAAAACTTATCGCGTCACCGTCCGCCCCGAGGCGGGCGGTGCGCCCGATACGATGCACGTAATCCTCCGCGTCCTGGGGCAAATCATAGTTGAACACATGACTCACATCCGGAATGTGCAGGCCACGCGCCGCCACGTCGGTCGCCACCAGTATCGCAAGCTGGCCATCCTGGAATCGCTTCAACAGCGACTGGCGTTTCTTCTGCGGCACATCGCCGGAGAGGATCGCGGCACTGTAGCCGTTGCCCTCCAGGTAGGCCCACACGCGTTCCGCGTCCCGCTTGGTGTTCGCGAACACGATACTGCGGCGCGCATCGATACTTTTGATCAACCCCAGCAGTAGAGGAATCTTCTCGTCGTTGGAGGTGTGGTAGAGCAGCTGGCGCACCCGCTCGGCGGTGACGCGCTCGGGTTCCACCTGCACCACCTGCGGATTGTTCATGTGCTCATAAGCCAGCTCGCTGACACGCAGCGACATGGTTGCCGAGAAGAGCAGGCCGAGACGCTCCTGCGGCGGCGGACAGCGCCGCAGCAGGAAGCGCACATCCTTGATAAATCCCAGGTCAAACATGCGGTCCGCCTCGTCCAGTACCACCACCTGCGCCCTGCGCAGGTCGAAAACGTGCTGTTTGAAATAATCGATGATGCGACCGGGTGTTCCAATCAGCACATCCACGCCCTCGGCGATCTGTTTGCGCTGCAGGTCGTAATCCGTGCCGCCATAGGCTATCGCGAGTCTCAGCCCGGTGTGCTGCCCCAGTTTCACCGCATCACGGTGAATCTGGATGGCAAGTTCACGGGTCGGTGCGAGAATCAGGGCACGCACCTGGGTCGGTTTGCGTTGTTCTGCGGGCGGATGCCGCAACAGGTGGTTGAAGGTTGCGACAAGGAATGCGGCCGTCTTGCCGGTACCGGTTTGCGCCTGTCCCGCAACGTCGCGGCCTTGCAGAGTCAGAGGGAGGGTCTTCTCCTGAATCGGCGTACAGACCAAAAACCCCGCTTCCTCAATGCCTTGCATTAGCTCGCGCGGCAAATCGAAGCTGCTGAACTTAATATCGGTCAAGTGTTCCTGGGACATGATTTTCCGGCGTATTGAATTTAAGTGAATGTTCGGACTTGCAATCACGCGGCTTTTGGGCTGAAATTACCCGGGCTGCATGATAGGCGAGAGGCCGGAGCGCCGCGTCAACCCAAGAACGCCTGTCGAAGAGCGGCAATTTCCGAGAAGGTCTGCGTTCCAACTTCAACACTCCCGTTTGCTTTATCATCTGTATTTTTGGTGGTCAGGAGGCCCGTAGCGTGAGCGATAATATCGTTTATCTGACAGACGAATCATTTCAGACCGAGGTACTGGATTCCACTGAACCCGTGCTGGTGGATTATTGGGCTGAATGGTGTGGTCCTTGTAAGATGATCGCTCCAATACTAACCGAAATCGCCGATGAGTATCAGGGCAAGGTTAAAATCGCCAAACTCAACATCGATGAAAATCCGCAGACGCCCCCAAGATACGGAATTCGCGGCATCCCCACACTGATGCTGTTCAAGAACGGGAACGTTGAAGCAACCAAAGTAGGCGCGCTGTCCAAATCCCAGCTTACTGCATTTATTGACACGAATCTGTAACCCCTGAATAAGGCCCGAGGTATCGAGGCTATACGCTATAACCCTGAGGATCGACTCCAAACCGGCGATTACCCTTTCCAGCCAACATTGCTGCAAAAGCAATGTGCCGTCATCCGCCCTGCAGGCGGCGCGGTTCCTGCCAACCAAATGAACACAAACACTTATGAATCTGACTGAACTGAAACAAAAACCTGCATCCGAAATCATCCAGATTGCGCAAGAAATGGGCATCGAAGGTGCCCGCTCACGCAAGCAGGACGTCATCTTCTCCATCCTGAAATCACACGCCAAGAGCGGTGAAGATATTTTCGGCGATGGGGTGCTGGAAATCCTGCAGGACGGCTTCGGTTTTCTGCGTTCGGCCGACAGCTCCTATCTCGCCGGCCCGGACGACATCTATGTGTCGCCCAGTCAAATCCGGCGCTTCGGACTGCGCACCGGCGACACGGTTTCCGGCAAGATCCGCCCGCCCAAAGAGGGTGAGCGCTATTTCGCGCTGCTCAAGGTCAACGAGATCAACTATGAAAAGCCGGAAAATGCCAAGAGCAAGGTGCTGTTCGAGAATCTCACCCCCCTGCATCCCAACGAGCGCCTGAAGCTGGAACTCGGCAACGGCAGCACCGAAGATATTACGCCGCGGGTGATCGACCTCGCGGCCCCCATCGGCAAGGGGCAGCGCGGCCTGATCGTGTCGCCGCCCAAGGCCGGCAAAACCATGCTGCTCCAGAACGTCGCGCAGTCGATAACCGCCAATCACCCGGAGTGCTATCTGATCGTGCTGCTGATCGATGAGCGCCCGGAAGAAGTCACCGAAATGGCGCGCTCCGTGCGCGGCGAAGTGGTTTCTTCGACTTTCGACGAACCGGCCAGCCGCCACGTGCAGGTCGCCGAGATGGTAATCGAGAAAGCCAAACGCCTGGTGGAACACAAGCGCGATGTGGTGATACTGCTGGATTCGATCACCCGCCTGGCGCGCGCGTACAATACCGTGGTTCCGTCTTCCGGCAAGGTGTTGACCGGTGGCGTCGACGCCAACGCCCTGCACCGCCCCAAACGCTTCTTTGGCGCAGCGCGGAATATAGAAGAAGGCGGCAGCCTGACCATTCTGGCCACCGCACTGGTGGAAACCGGGTCGCGCATGGACGACGTGATCTACGAAGAATTCAAGGGCACCGGTAATATGGAAATCCACCTGGACCGCAAGATTGCCGAGAAACGCGTCTACCCCGCTATTAACATCAACCGCTCCGGTACCCGGCGCGAGGAACTGCTGACCAAACCTGATGAACTGCAGAAAGTCTGGATCCTGCGCAAGCTGCTGCACGCCATGGATGAAATTGCCGCAATGGAATTCCTGCTCGACAAGCTCAAGGACAGCAAGACCAACGACGAGTTCTTCGAGTCGATGAAACGCTAGCGGTGGCAATCATTCCCGAAGCAGCGGGATCACCGCACAGCAGCGCAACAGGACCTCTGGCGCAGTAACGACGCCTGGCAAAGCGACCGGCGCGCAGCTCGGCAAGAGTTCAGCCCGCCCCACGCAACAAAGGCGCAGTCGTCGAGTCAATAACGGCACGCCATTGCTCGGCGCCTTACTGGGGAGCGGCGGTGTTGTTCTGATGGCGGTTTTTCAGGCGCACGTAATGTGCGGCAGAGTACTGCAGGTAGCGCGTCTCTTTGTGCGTCAAGGCCCTCACCCGCCGCGCCGGAGAACCCAGATACAGGTAGCCCCCCTCCAGCCGCTTGCCCGGCGGCACCAGGGTTCCGGCTCCGACCATTGCTCCGGAGCTGATCACGGCGCCGTCCAGAACAATTGCGCCCATGCCGATCAGGCACAGATCCTCGACTGTGCAGGCGTGCAACACCACCTTGTGACCGACGGTCACTTCGTCACCGATGACAAGCGGCAGACCACCGGCGGCGTAGTCGCTATCGTGCGTCACGTGCAGGACCGAGCCGTCCTGAATATTGCTGCGGGCGCCGATACGAATCGAATTCACGTCACCCCGGACCACGCTCATCGGCCACACGGAACTGTCTGCGCCGATCACCACCTGTCCGGCGACCAACGCCTGCCGATCGACAAACACGCTGGGATGCAGCTGCGGGAACACGCCTTCAAAGTCGCGCACGCTCATGCAACTGCAGCGCTACAGCCGGTAAGCGGCCCGGGTCATCACCTTTGACGTCAGGCGCATCAGCTGCCTGATCGGCGCCGGAAGTTGTGCGCCTCCGGCCGCCTTGGCCATGGCACCGTGGTGAGCCTCGTCGATCTTCATCTGTTCGAGCACCGCCCGGCTCTTGGTGTCGCCGGGCGACATGCGATTCAGGTGGTCGTCCAGGTGGGCTATGACCTGCTTTTCAGTCTCGGCGACAAAACCCAGGCTCCATTTGTCGCCTACGGCCCCGGCGGCGGCACCTATCGCGAACGACCCCAGGTACCAGAGCGGATTGAGGTAACTCAGCCGGCCGCCGAGTGCCTTGACGCGGCGCTCGCACCATTCCAGATGGTCGTTCTCTTCGCGCGCCGCCTGCTCCATTCGCCCCCGCACGGTCTCGAGCCGCGCGGTCAAGGCCTGCCCCTGATAGAGCGCCTGTGCCGCGACTTCTCCGGCGTGGTTGATGCGCATCAGCCGCGCTGACTCCCGCTGCTCGATCTCGCTGAGCGGCGCTTCGTCAACGTCATCCGCAGGGTCCGGCCTGCCGCTCACCAGCGGTTTACCGGCCAGGGTCCGAAGCGCCTGGTCGAGGTTCATGATCAGTCGGTCGAAGGGGGTATACTGGCGTGTTTTCATCGTGGGGACAGTTTCCATAATTCCCGGCCGAGTTTCAATATCAGCCCCTCGCATCCCATTCCCACCGCGCACCGGCGCGCGACGCCCGACCACCACCCAGTCGGGCTGAATCGGGACAGCTCGCGCCCCGTGCCTGTCTAACTGCGCGCCAGGTTGCGTTCCGAGAATATTTCCCTCATCTCGTGCTCGACCCGCTAGCCGATCTTGCGCTTCTCGGCCACGCTCTGCGCCTCCTCCCCCATGCCGAACAGGTAGTTGTCCAGTTCGAACTCCCTCAGCCGCATCTTGGTATGGAAGATGTTCTCCTGATACACGTTTACATCGACCATCTGATAACGCTCACGGGTGTCCTTGGAAAGAAAATTCTGGATCGAATTGATCTTGTGGTCGATAAAATGCTTCTTGCCGCGCACATCGCGCGTAAAACCACGCACCCGGTAGTCCATGATCACAATGTCAGATTCGAAACTGTGAATCAGGTAGTTCAGCGCCTTGAGCGGCGAGATGCGTCCACAGGTCGACACGTCAATATCTGCCCGGAAGGTGCTGATGCCATTGTCCGGATGGCTTTCCGGATAGGTGTGCACGGTGACGTGACTCTTGTCCAGATGTCCGACAATGACATCCGGCAGCGGACCCGGGGCGGGCGTGTTGGGAATGTCCGGCAGCTTGACCGCTTCCTCGGCAATCAACATGGTAACGCTGGCACCCTGCGGGTCATAGTCCTGGTGAGCGATATTGAGAATATTGGCACCGATGATGTCGGACACGTCGGTCAGTATCTGGGTGAGCCGCTCGGCGTTGTAGGCCTCATCGATGTATTCAATATACTCACGGCGCTGGGCTCGGGTCTCCGTATAGCAGATATCGTAGATGTTAAAGCTCAGCGATTTGGTCAGGTTGTTAAACCCGTGCAGCTTGAGCTTTTTCAGCGAGGAACGAACACCCATCCATATTCACCTTGAGAGAAAACTAGCAACTGGCGATCGGCGGATGATAAATCATCTGCACCGTCACCCCCTCAGGACCAAGAAAATAGAAACTGCGCGCTCCATCACGGTGAGTGCGCGGTTCGCTTTTCATTTCGACATGGTTGGCACGCAGGAAGGCATACCAGTCATCGACCTCCTGCGGCGTGCGCAGAATAAAACCGATATGATCCAGCACCTGCTGCGAAAGCTCAAAATCCGCGCCCGAGCGGTGCAACGCGAGGTTATCGGTGCCCGAGGTGAGATAGACGTTATCCGGATCCGGCCGCCACTCGACCCGCATGCCCAGCAGGTCAACGTAGAAGCGCTCGGCTGCCTCCACATCACGGACGTGCAATGCCACATGGCGCATTCCGGCCGTGGGCTTGGGATGCTCCATTTACGCCTCTCGTAGTTCGTAATCGTGACTTATTTTCGCCGTCTTCCCGAGCATGATCGAGGCGGAGCAGTACTTCTGAGCCGACAGCTCAACAGCGCGCGCCACATGCTTTTCACTCAGTCCCCGCCCGGTGACGATAAAGTGCACATGGATCGCCGTGAACACCTTGGGGTCTTCGGCAGCACGCTGGGCCTCGATGTGGACTATGGCAACGACAAGGGCGGCTACGCGATCCTTCCGGTTTCGCAGCAAATGGTGTTGAACGACGAAAAGATCATTACATGGAGCGACTATAAGAGAGATGATGGCGAAGGTACCTTCGGCCTGCTTTCCCAGGTGTCGCCCGACGGCCGCTACGTAATCAGTACCGTCAAGGACCGGGCAGTGTTCGTGGCGACCCCCGGAATCGAATTCTCGCAGCTCTTTTTCCCGATCAAGGGCATCCTGGTTGTCTACGACACCGAAACCG
>ENA-OVUE01000007-OVUE01000007.1-sediment-metagenome-genome-assembly--contig:-NODE-7-length-15582-cov-2.591745_pt1 | contig 15582 bp, 19 predicted proteins | sample MGYA00250100_ERZ650196 | MGnify/ENA primary metagenome ERZ650196 (study PRJEB26732, sample SAMN07258975) | sediment metagenome | biome: subtidal zone; feature: saltmarsh; material: sediment | place: USA... | reverse complement strand
TCAAAAAGCACTCACCGAACAGCTTGTAACGAAAGAACAGCTTCGCGAAGCCTCGAGGCGACAGCGCATCCACGGTGGCCGACCTGTCCGAGCGTTTCCGGCTATGCCCGTTTGAATTGTCGCTGGACCTGTCGGATTGGGCCGATGTCATCATTTGCGACTACAACTACCTGTTCGATCCGCGGGTGGCACTGCAACGGCACTTTGCCGATCCCGGCGGCCATCACCTCTTTCTGGTGGATGAGGCGCACAACCTGGTGGACCGAAGCCGCGAGTACTACTCCCCTGAGATCACGACCACGGCCCTCGAAAAGGCGATCCGTGATGCCATCGAACGACTAGGCATCAGGGCGACACTGGCGCTCGAACCCCTGGAAGACCAGGACTGGGAACGTGCCTGGATGGAAAATTTTCATCCCATGCGGTTCGGTGAGCGTCTATGGATCCTGCCGCATGATCGGCAACTGCCGGACGATGCCGTGGATCCCGTGGTCGTTTTCCTGGACCCGGGCCTTGCATTCGGCAGCGGCACGCATCCAACGACAGCGCTCTGCCTGCGGTGGCTCGACAGCCAGGATCTCGCAGGCAAAAGCCTTGTCGATTTCGGTTGCGGGTCCGGCATTCTTGCCATCGCGGCTCTCAAGCTTGGCGCCGCGTCGGCCCTCGGCATCGATCATGACCCGCAGGCACTGATGGCGAGTGCGCAAAATGCAAAAGACAACGGGGTTGCAGACCGCCTCACTCTCGCTGGATCGAATACGCCCGTCGGCGAGCAGGCAGACATCGTCATCGCGAACATTCTTGCCAGCATTCTCATCGAGCTGGCGCAGGAGATAGGCTCACTCGTGAGGCCTGGCGGCCAGCTTGCCCTCTCCGGCATACTCGCAGAACAGGCCGGGGCCGTCATGGAAGCGTTTACAGACATGTTCGAGCTTGAGGAGCCCTGTCAACTGGATGACTGGATCCTGATCGCAGGCGTCAGGAAAGCCTGATCTGCCAGTTTCCCGAAAGGCCGGTCTACAGGCTTTCGGCAACCTCCTGCATGGCCCCCGTGACCTGCACCAGCTCATCGTCACTGATCACATACGGCGGCATGGTGTAGAGCAACTTGCCAAAAGGGCGCAACCAGACCCCTCTCTCGATAAGCCTGGTCTGCACCTGCGCGACATCCAGTTGCTGATTCATCTCGAGAACACCGATAGCGCCGAAGACACGCGCTTCCCTGACTGCCGGAAGTTCGTTCAGGGGCAACAGCCGCTCGCTCAGTCTCTTCTCGATCCGCTTCACGGATTGCTGCCACATGCTGCCGAGAAGCAGATCAATGCTCGCAGATGCCACGGCACAGGCCAGCGGGTTACCCATGAAGGTAGGGCCATGCATGAAAACATGACCGTCCGCACAGACACCTCGCATGACCCTGTCTGTCACCAGTGTCGCGGCCAGGCTCATGTAACCACCGGTCAGCGCCTTTCCGACACAGAGGATATCCGGCACAACCCCTGCATGCTCGCATGCAAAGAGTTTACCGGTGCGTCCAAAGCCTGTTGCGATTTCATCGGCGATGAGCAACACGCCATGGCGATCGCAGAGCTCTCTCACATGACGCAGGTATGCGGGATGATAGAAGCGCATACCACCGGCTCCCTGTACGACCGGCTCAAGGATAACCGCAGCGATCTCGTCCGCATGTTGTTCGATCAATGCCGCGAAAGGCGATATCTCGGAGTCATCCCACTCATCACCCGGAGCGATACCCGGAGCAGGCGCGAACAACTGCTTTGGCAGAATCCCGCTGAAAAGATGATGCATGCCATTGACCGGATCACAGACCGACATGGCCGCAAAGGTGTCTCCATGATAGCCATTGCGAATCGTCAGGAAACGTTGCCTGTCCGGCGCCCCCTGTCCCTGCCAGTACTGGATTGCCATTTTCATGGCAACCTCGACACTCACAGATCCTGAATCGGACAGAAAGACATGCTCCAGCGGTTCGGGCGTCATCCCGACGAGGCGCCGGCACAGTTCAACGGCCGGCTCGTGGGTCAGTCCGCCAAACATGACATGCGCCATGCGGTCCAGCTGCTTCTTCGCCGCACTGGTCAGGTCCGGGTGATTGTAGCCATGTATGACACACCACCAGGAGGCCATACCGTCGATGACTTCGGTCCCGTCGGCAAACCTCAGCCTCACGCCCTCGGCTGATTCAACCGCATGGGTAGCCAGTGGACTGGTGAGGCTCGTGTAGGGATGCCATATATGCTGGCGATCGAACTGAAGGTTCTCTGGAAGCATGGTCTTTTCAGGTAGCGGTGAGCCGTCATTATATCCCTGCCCGGGCAATACCGCTGCATGCCCCGCCTGACCGAGCACTGACGCAGAACAGCCGTAACTGCAAAGGAAATGCACAAGGGTCATGACGAGCAGTTTGCGACGATGCCAGATATAAGTATATTATTAGAGACTTATATTTTATTTCCGGTGATGACGATGACACCAGACCAGGAAAGTACCAGGCAACTCACCTCCCTGCTGAGAGAAGCAATCCAGGTGCTTGATCACTGGAAAGTCCCCTATGAACAACAGCCCGTGCTGCTGGGACTGGGCGACAAGCTCAAACCGCGGGAGTACAACCGATACAGGATGGGCACCACGCTGTGCAAGGATTCAGCCGTGTACCACCTTGCGAAGAAGATACTGCATATCGACGATGCAACACAGAAGATCTTTCCCTACAGCCTCGAGTCGGCCCGCCTCTGGGTGACTGTCGAGCAGCCGCTGCTCGGTGGCAAATCCTCGCTCGACATCATCATGGAGCAGGGTGACAACGGACTCGAGCAGATCGCCCTGATGATCGACAACCAGTTCGACCCCTATGCAGCCGCACTCAATCCGCGTCCGGCTCGAGATCCAGAGAAACTGAATTGATGCAGTAACGCAGTCCCGTGGGCTGCGGGCCATCCGGGAAAATATGACCGAGGTGTGATCCGCACTTGCGGCAATGCACCTCTGTACGAATCATGCCGTGGCTTTGATCCTGTTCAGTTTCAACGGCATTCTCGTCCATAGCCTGGTAAAAACTCGGCCACCCGCTTCCCGAGTCATACTTGTGATCGGAGCGAAAGAGAGGCTCTCCGCAACAGGCGCAGCGGTAAGTACCGCTGGTTTTCGTCTGGTAGTACTTTCCCGTGAATGGGCGCTCTGTCCCCTTCTGCCGACAGATATGGAACTGTTCTTCACTGAGTTCGCGACGCCAGTCTACATCGCTTTTTCTGATCTTATCGTTCATTGGCCCTGTGCTATAATGCGCGGCTGTTAAATCATCCAGACTTGTTTATCGCATGGCGAAAGAAGACTTTATCGAAATGGAAGGGACTGTCATAGACACCCTGCCAAACACCACGTTCCGGGTGGAACTGGAAAACGGACACGTTGTAACTGCCCATATTTCCGGAAAAATGCGCAAGAACTATATCCGCATCCTCACCGGAGACAAGGTCACGGTCGAGCTGACACCCTACGACCTGACGAAGGGTCGCATCACGTATCGCGCGCGCTGATCTCGAACTCCAGTTTGTCTCCCGGACGGCTGATCTTCACACTGCCTCCATTCGCCAGTTTCCCGAACAGCACCTCTTCCGAGAGAGGACGCTTGATCTCATCCTGGATGAGACGAGCCATCGGCCGCGCACCCATTTTCGGATCATAACCCTCCCTGGCGAACCATTCGCGAACCTCCTGTTCGACCGTCATTGACACGTTCTTCTCGGCAAGCTGTTGCTCGAGTTCGAAAAGAAACTTGTCGACAACCTTGCTGATCGACTCCTCACCCAGTGGTGCGAACTGCACGATCGCGTCCAGACGGTTACGGAACTCGGGCGTGAAATACTTCTTCAATGCCTCTATACCGTCGCTGGAGTGATCCTGGGTCGTAAAGCCGATCGATGAACGGCTCATCTCGTGGGCACCCGCGTTCGAAGTCATGACGAGTACGACGTTGCGGAAATCCGCCTTGCGACCATTGTTGTCTGTCAGGGTGCCGTGATCCATGACTTGCAGCAGCAGGTTGAAGACATCCGGATGTGCCTTCTCGATCTCGTCAAGCAGTAGTACGCAGTGGGGCGTTTTGTTGATCGCCTCGGTCAGCAAACCACCCTGGTCAAAGCCCACGTAGCCGGGCGGCGCACCAATCAGGCGCGAGACTGTATGGCGCTCCATGTACTCGGACATGTCAAAGCGCACCATTTCCATGCCCATGATGCGTGCAAGCTGGCGCGTCACCTCTGTCTTGCCCACGCCCGTTGGTCCGGTGAAAAGGAATGAGCCGATCGGGCGTTCCTCGGTGCCCAGGCCGGATCGGTTCATGATGATGGCGTTGGTCAGGGTCTCGATCGCAGGATCCTGACCGTAGATAACAGCCTGCAGGTCACGCCTGAGGTGACGCAGGGTATCGGTGTCGGACTCGGAAACCTTGCGCGGCGGAATACGCGCGATCTTCGCCACAATATTCTCGATAAGCTCGACGCCGATGATCTCGGGGCGTTCCTCTTCGGGCAGGAGTCGCGTGCTCGCACCAGCCTCGTCGATGACATCGATGGCCTTGTCGGGCAGGTGCCGTTCGTTGATGTACTTCTCCGAGAGTTCGGCTGCAGCACGCAGGGCATCGAAACTGTACTCGACCTCGTGATGTTCCTCGAAGCGACTCTTGAGTCCCTTCAGGATATCGACAGTCTCCTCGACCGTCGGCTCGTTGATGTCGATCTTCTGGAAACGACGAGCAAGGGCGCTGTCCTTCTCGAAGATGTTGCGAAACTCCGTGTAGGTTGTCGAACCGATACAGCGCAGCTGCCCCGACGCAAGCGCCGGCTTCAGCAGGTTGGAAGCATCCATGGTGCCACCCGAGGCAGATCCTGCCCCGATGATGGTATGAATCTCGTCGATAAACAGGACGACATTCTGCTGTTGTTTCAGCTCGGAGAGTACGGATTTCAGGCGCTGCTCGAAGTCGCCGCGATACTTCGTACCGGCAACGAGGGCGCCGAGGTCAAGCGCATAGATCAGGGCATCGGCCAGCACCTCGGGCACTTCGCCATCGACAATCTTCTTGGCCATGCCTTCCGCGATCGCGGTTTTGCCGACACCGGCCTCGCCGACGAGCAGCGGATTGTTCTTGCGCCTGCGGCACAGAATCTGGATGGAACGCTCCACCTCGAGGTCCCGCCCGATGAGCGGGTCGATGCGCCCTTGTGCGGCCTCTTCGTTGAGGTTGACGGCAAACTGTTCGAGTGCGGACTTTTTCCTGCCGCCCTCTTCCTCTTTCTCCTCGAGCAGGAGGGGATCGCCCTCATCGCTCTCGTCATCGAGGATCTTGGAAATGCCGTGAGAAATATAATTGACCACATCAAGCCTGGTCACATCCTGCAGTCCCAGCAGATAAACGGCATGTGATTCTTGCTCCCCGAAGAGAGCGACCAGCACGTTGATACCGGAAACCTCGCGTTTTCCGGATGACTGGACACTGTAGACAGCACGCTGGAGAACGCGCTGAAAGCCGAGCGTTGGCTGAGGGTCACGCTCCTCGTCCGTGGGAATCAGGGGTGTGGTCTCCTCGAGAAAGGCTGCAATCTGCTTGCGGAGCTCATCCAGATGCGCACCACAGGAGAGCAGCACCTCTGCAGCCGACGGATTCTCCGTCAGGGCATAAAGCAGGTGCTCCACCGTCATGAATTCATGACGTTCCTCGTTGGCCCGGTTAAAGGCCTGATTCAGGGTCAGCTCGAGTTCTGCGTTCAACATACCGGGTTTCCGTTCTACTCACCGGGTGCGGCACTCGGTCCGCTGTACCCGGGGAGTTACTATCACTAGGCCTCTTCGAGGGCACAGAGCAGCGGGTGCTGATGCTCCCTGGAATAGGAATTGACCTGCTGAACCTTGGTTTCAGCGACATCCCTGGTAAAAACACCACAGACACCTTTTCCGCGGGTATGGACATGCAGCATGATCTGGGTTGCCTTCTCATGATTCATGCGAAAAAAGCGCTGCAGCACGTCCACGACAAAATCCATCGGTGTGAAGTCATCGTTCAGCAGGATGACCTTGTACATCGGTGGCTTCTTGAGCTTTGGTTTCGCCTCCAGTGTGGCGAGATCCTGATCCGAGTGGTCCTGCGAAGACATACCGACAATGCTACTCTTGATGAATAAAATAAATAGTGCGCCTTCAGCCTGATTTCAAGCGCACCGGAGAACCTTCATCATTCTACTGACAAGTCTCTCCAGATCAAACGTGTCCGGGTGGTGGGATTTCCCCCGCCACGGAGAGTCGTGAAAAATTGTCCCGCAGGAACAGATCAGGCTATTTGACCTGAATTGACGCAGTATTATAATTCAAGAACATGGGGGAACCTCGCGGCAAGGTTCTGGACTTTGCAGCAGGGTACAACGCGATCACCGAAGGCCCGCCCATTCTGGCGATTCGTAGCTGAAAAACCTGCTTCAACACCTGGCCAGCGTCTTGCAAGGAGCTCGCACCGGAGATATGGCCAACCGCAACGGACAGTTGCCATTGGTCAGCTCCCGGGAAATATTCCGGGTGTCGGAGCAGGAGCTTCAACTTTTCAAGAACAATCGGGGCCGCTGACCGCAAGAATCAAGAAGAAGCGGGTTATTGTAAATACGGCAACAGGAGGAATGAATATGCCAACCGGCACAGTCAAGTGGTTCAACAATCGCAAGGGGTACGGCTTCGTTGTCCCTGACCAGGGTGACGAGGATGTCTTCATCCATTTTTCTTCAATCCAGATGGATGGGTTCAAGACCCTCAAGGAGGGGCAGAAAATCGCCTTTGAGATCTCTGAAGGGCCAAAAGGATTACATGCCACCAATATCCAGACGGATATCAGTTGATCGAACGGGCAGCATGCCCTGGACAGGCCCGTGAAAAAATAAAGCCGGAAGCCCGTTCAAAACGGGCTTCCGGCTTTTCGTTTGAATGACAGCAAACGGGTTACATCTTGCCGATAACAGCATCGCCAAAACCGGAACAGCTCAGTTCGGTTGGATTGTCCATGAGTCGCGCAAGATCATAGGTGACTGTTTTGGCCGAAATCGCTCCGGAAACGCCCCTGATGATGAGATCGGCGGCCTCCGTCCAGCCCATGTGGCGCAGCATCATCTCGGCTGAAAGGATCACCGAACTCGGGTTGACCTTGTCGAGACCCGCATATTTGGGTGCCGTGCCATGGGTGGCCTCGAACATGGCGACCGAATCAGAGAGATTTGCACCAGGCGCGATACCGATTCCCCCGACCTGCGCAGCCAGCGCATCGGAAATGTAGTCACCATTGAGGTTCATGGTCGCAATAACCTCATAATCCTGCGGACGCAGCAGGATCTGCTGCAGGAAATTATCGGCAATGACATCGTTGATCGTGATGGTGTTGCCTGACCGGGGGTTCACGAGCGTACACCAGGGACCGCCATCGAGCTCGGTCGCACCGAACTCGTTCTTCGCAAGCTCGTACCCCCAGTCCTTGAAGGCCCCCTCGGTGAACTTCATGATATTGCCCTTGTGGACAAGCGTGAGGCTCTTCCTGTCGTTGTCGATGGCATACTGGATCGCCTTGCGCACCAGCCGCTCGGTGCCCTCCCGGGAGACCGGCTTGATACCGATACCGGAGCTTTCGGGAAAACGGATCTTGGTAACGCCCATCTCGTTGATCAGGAAGTCAATGACTTTCTGTGCCTCGGGTGTACCGGACGCCCACTCGACACCTGCATAGATGTCCTCGGAATTCTCGCGAAAAATGACCATGTCAGTCTTCTCCGGCTCCCTCAGCGGACTCGGCGTACCGTCAAAATAGCGGACCGGGCGCAGGCAGACGTAGAGATCGAGTTCCTGGCGCAACGCCACGTTCAGGGAGCGGATACCACCACCGACGGGGGTTGTGAGCGGTCCCTTGATCGAGACGACATAGTCGCGCACTGCTGCCATCGTCTCTTCCGGCAGCCAGATGTCACTGCCATAAACACGGGTGGACTTCTCCCCGGCATAGACCTCCATCCAGGCGATCTTGCGGGAACCGCCATAGGCCTTCTCTACGGCCGCATCCACAACCTTTTGCATGACTGGTGTGACATCAATGCCGATGCCATCGCCCTCGATAAAAGGGATGATCGGCTGATCCGGAACATTCAGCGAAAAATCGCTGTTGAGGGTAATTTTGTCACCTTCTGCCGGAATCTCGATTTTGTCGAAAGCCATGGATTGCATCCTCCAGTAGGGTATAAAGACAGACTGGTGCGAAATTCTAGCATAGTGCAATGCACAAGCTGATCCTCTTTAACAAGCCGTGGGGGGTGTTGAGCCAGTTCACAGCCGAGCAAGGCCATCCCGGCCTTCGCGACTATCTTGACATGCCTGGCATCTATCCGGCAGGTCGCCTCGATCGTGACAGCGAGGGCCTGTTGCTGCTGACCGATGATGGCAAGCTGCAACATCGCCTGAGTCACCCGAAACACAAGAAGTGGAAAACCTATCTGGTTCAGGTTGAAGGCATCCCCTCGCGGGAGGCTCTTGAAAAACTGCGCCAGGGCGTCGAACTCAGGGACGGCCTGACACTCCCGGCAAAGGTCCGTGCCATCCCGGAGCCAGAGTCACTCTGGCCCCGGGATCCTCCGGTGCGGTTCAGGAAAAAGATTCCCACCAGCTGGCTTGAGATCACCATCCGGGAAGGAAGAAACCGCCAGGTTCGACGCATGACGGCTGCAGTCGGATTCCCGACCTTGCGGCTTGTCAGGGTTCAGGTGGGAAAGTGGAAACTGCGAGGATTGCAGCCCGGGGAGTACGTTGTAATCGACGTCTGATCAGGGTCCGGAGCACCTGACAGTCAATCCTCGGACGCTTTCTTTGCCTTTTTGATTTCCTTTTCAATCAGCCTGGTAATCCAGTTCGAGAGTGAACGCCCATCCTCTTCAGCAATCCTCCTGGCTGCCTTCTTCAGTTCTGGTGATATCCTGATATTAATTATTTTCGACTTTGACATATTTCTGCAAATATTTGAGATTAGGCTAGATATTCAGAAAAGGATGTAGTATGTTTGTATATACAAAAACAATACGATGTACTTCGCAATATTATACACGCACAACGAGGTGGCAGATATGACGATTCACGACGCACAATCCGAGCTCCGCTACCCGCCAAAAATGACATGGACGGCTGTTGCTGTCGAAATCTGCGTTATCGCATTTGCCCTCGTCATTTTAATGGTGGCAACCGGATAAGATGTCGGACCGGCTCCTGCCGGTCCGGATGACACGCCCCGACTCCTTCCCTGCCTGATGGGCAGCAAGAACACCTTGACCCACGCAAAAACAGCGCTGGAAAAACCCCATGATCTGGACACCCCGCACGACTGTTGCTGCCATTATCGAGCGCAACAGTGAATTTCTCATGGTACGCGAAAGGAGCGAGGCCGGCGCCATCGTCCTGAACCAGCCTGCCGGACATCTCGAGGCATCGGAAACCCTGATCGATGCCGTCATTCGCGAATCCCTTGAGGAGACCGCGTGGCATGTCGAGCCGGAGGCGCTGGTCGGCATCTACAAGTGGCGAATTCCGCCCGATGGTGTGACCTACGTGCGCTACTGCTTTGCAGCCAGGCCGCTGTCACAGGATTCGGCAAGAGATCTCGACGGTGGTATCCTGTCGGCGGACTGGATGACCGCCGCAGAAATCATGCAACTCGCACGGTCACATCGCAGTCCGATGGTCCAGCGTTGTATTGATGATTACCTGACCGGCAGAAGCTATCCGCTGGGATTGATTCATGAGATTGACTAGATTACTGATACTGCTTTTATCTGTTTATCCCGCCGTCCCGGCGGTCGCTGATGTCCAGTACGATCTTCTTGGCCATAAAAAACCCCGTGAGCATATAAACAATCCCACGCCGGGCCGCTTCTCTGTCTGCTTCCAGCATTCATGCGCGAGGGTCGAGCATGTTTCCCTGACATCCGACCAGTGGCGCAAGGTCGGCTCTTTCTTCTCGCCGGAGGCTGTCACCGCGGAACAGGAACGTCGCCAGATTGCAGATGCCATCGCCTGGCTCGAAATCGCGGTCGGCTCGGAGATTGATGCACTCGATGACCGGGGCGGCAACCTTGAGGGGTTCATGGCCAACGGCAACCAGCTGGATTGTGTTGACGAATCCACCAACAGCACGACCTATATCACCATGATACAGAATGCCGGCTTCCTGAAGTTTCACCGGGTCGAAAAACGTGCAACAAGAGGCGGGATTTTTTTCGGCGGGGTGTGGCCCCACTCGACCGCCGTGATCAGCGAACTCGACACTGGAAAGAAGTGGGCGGTGGATTCCTGGTTTTTCGATAACGGCGAGAAACCGACCGTTGTGCAGCTCAGAAAGTGGCGTACGGGCTGGAGACCCGAGGGCGCAAAACACTGACCGTGGCAAAACTTCGCCAGCGGTTCCTCGGTCTGTTCCTGCCATTGCCGGCTTGCGTACTGGCGCCCGTCACGCATGCCTATACCCTCGATACCTGCGCGGACTACCACTGCGACATCATCATCCCCGTCACCCTCGATGACCGCGAGAAGCAGCAAATCAGGCAGCTTTTCAGCGATGTCGGAAATCCTGCCGAGGAACGTGACCGTATCGCACAGGCCATCGGATTGTTCGAGCGACTGGTCGGACCAAAGAACGGCACCAACGACGACCTTGGCAAGAACCCGCCCGATGCCCCCTATAGCCCGCTGGGAGGGCAACTGGACTGCATCTCCGAGTCGACCAACTCCACGACTTACCTGAAACAGCTCGAAGCTTCCGGTTTGCTGAGGTGGCACAGCGTTGACGAGCGCGCCGTACGCCGTCGCTGGCTGTTCGGAGTCCACTGGACAGCCGTAATCAGCGACCGGGAAGGCGCGCAATATGCCGTCGACAGCTGGTATGGCAGGAACGGCGAACCTGCCATCATATTGCCACTCGAGGAGTGGTACGAAGGCGAGGAGCGCTAGCATGAGCAAGGTGATCGTGGGTCTTTCCGGAGGCGTCGATTCCTCGGTGGCAGCCCTGCTCCTGCTCGAGCAGGGTTACGATATCGATGGCCTCTTCATGAAAAACTGGGAGGAGGATGACAGCGAGGAATATTGCAGTGCCGCCGCCGATCTCCAGGACGCCATGGCCGTTGCCGACAAGCTCGGCATCCGGCTTCATACTGTCAATTTTTCATCCGAATACTGGGACAGGGTATTTGCCTACTTTCTCGACGAATATCGTGCCGGGCGTACACCCAACCCTGACGTCCTGTGTAACAGGGAGATCAAGTTCAAGGCATTTCTCGACCATGCGCTAGGCCTCGGCGCTGAAAAAATCGCCACAGGTCACTATGCCCGCCTTTCAGAGGCCGGCGGGCGCTATTCTCTTCAGCAGGCCGCCGACAAGAACAAGGACCAGACCTACTTTCTCTACCTGCTCAGCCAGTATCAGCTCGCACACGCCCTCTTTCCGCTCGGTAATATCGACAAGCCCGAGGTGCGCCGGCTTGCAAAAGCCGCCGGTTTCCCGACCCACGACAAGAAAGACAGCACAGGAATCTGCTTTATCGGCGAACGGCGGTTCCGTGATTTCCTCGCGCAATACCTGCCGGCACAGCCAGGCAACATCGAGACACCGGAGGGCGAAATCATCGGGACACACCAGGGCCTCATGTATCACACTATTGGCCAGCGGCAGGGGCTTCACATTGGCGGCCTCAAGGGCCGGGGGGATGCTCCGTGGTATGTCGCTGGCAAGGATTTGCAGCGCAATGTTCTGGTTGCCGTTCAGGGGAGTGACCACCCGCTGCTTTTCGCATCCAGCCTTTTCGCAAGCCCGGTTCACTGGATCGCTGGCGAGGCACCGGGGTTTCCGTTAACCTGCATGGCGCGCTGCAGGCATCGTCAACCACTGCAGGAATGTACCGTGACCATGACAACCGAAGAGAAAAGCATTGCCGTGGAATTCAGAGAACCGCAACGCGCCCTCACACCCGGCCAGGCCATTGTCCTCTACGATGAGGAGACCTGTCTTGGCGGCGCGACGATCAGAGACATCCGCTGATGACACAAGCCTCCGACAGAACCCTCGCCCTCGCCGCCGTCTATCAGGCAGCCACTCTCGTCGACAGCATGGCGCAAACAGGCAATGCCGAGAGCGAGGCTGTCTCCAGTTCGCTCTACAGCCTCTTTCAACAGAGCCCGGCTTCAGCTGCAGATGTTTACGGCGGTATAGAAGGAGTGAAACTTGGCCTCATGGCGCTGCGCAAGCAACTGACGGCTCCGGACCGGGAACAGCTGCAAATACCGAAATACGCCCTGAGCCTGCTCGTCCTCGCCGGCAAGCTCAAGAAAGACCAGGATACCCTCGACATCATTTCCGAGGGCATTCAGCAGGCGCAGGAGAAGCTGTCGCTCTATGCTCATGATCACAGCAACCAGATTGCTGCCATGGCCGATCTGTACAGGCAGAGCATCAGCAATATCTCGCCGAGAATCATGGTGAAGGGCCAGCCGCTGTTTCTGCAGAATCCCGACACCCAGAACAGGATCAGGGCGCTGTTGCTGGCTGGCATCCGCTCGGCAGTCCTCTGGAAACAGCTGGGCGGCTCCCGCCTGCAGTTGCTGTTCTCGAGAAAACGGATCGTGGCCGAAACCGAAGAGCTTCTGCAGCAACTGGTCGAGACACCTGCTCACTGAAACTGCGACATCATCACTGCCATGGCAATGATTGAGTCAACGCGATAAAGAAGATCTTTCGCTCTTGATGCATTGACGGGCAAAGGGACGCCCTGTGTTCGCGACGCCAACTGACCGGCATACCGGCAAATCAACCTGCTCTTATGAGATCGGCAAGGTAGGAATCGAGTCGCTCTGTATCGAGAAAGTAGCGCGCCAGCTCCAGCTCGCCATGAAAGAGAAGCGGGATCCTGTTGCCGTAGCGTTCTTCGAGAAGTGGCTCGCGGGCCAGGTCGATACACTCAAATTGCACGGCACCCGAGGACCGGATGCCATCAAGCTCGGCCCACATGGCCTCGCAAAGATGACAACCGGTCCTGTGGATATACGTAAGGGTAATTACTCCTGCTCGGGCAGAGTCAGAGTCAGCCAACGGGACCCCTCGCCATCCTGGACAAGCAATGCGACAGGCTTGCCCTTCTTGAGCTTGCTGACCTGGTCACGAAAATCCTCGACCCCTTCGAGACGATGATTGCGAACCATGACGATGATCTCGCCAGTGCGAATGCCCGCAGCACTTGCGGGGCCCTGCCCGACCTCGGTGACCATGACACCGCCCTGTTCGAGGCCACTCGTCTCGCGCTCTGCCGGGTTCAGCTCGCGCACGGTCAGGCCAAGAAGATTGGTATCCTGCACTATCTCCGGCTGCTGGCTTTCTCCACTGGCAGCGGCCAGCTCTTCATCCGGCAGCTCACCGATATTGACCCGCATGGTTACACGCTCGCCATTGCGCAATACGACGATATCGGACAATTTATCGACAGGGCTCGCACCGACCATGGGCGGCAATGCCGAGGAACGAATGACCCTGCGGCCATTGAATTCGACAATGATATCGCCGACACGAATACCGGCCTTCTCAGCCGGGCTTTCCGGGATCACCCGGGCGACCAGCGCACCACGAGGCTGGTCCATGCCAAAAGACTCGGCGAGTTCACGGGTGACATCCTGGATCAGTACACCCAGCCAGCCTCTCGAGACCTTGCCAGTCTCCCGTAACTGATTCGCAACGTTCATTGCAACCTCGATCGGGATAGCAAACGAGAGCCCCATGAAACCGCCGGTGCGGCTGTAGATCTGGGAATTGATACCCACAACCTCTCCATCCAGATTGAACAGTGGCCCGCCGGAGTTGCCCGGGTTGATGGCCACGTCTGTCTGGATAAAGGGAACATAGTTTTCAGTCGGCAGGCTTCGGCCTTTTGCACTGACGATTCCCGCCGTTACCGAGTGCTCGAAACCAAAAGGTGAACCGATGGCCAGCACCCATTCACCAACCTTGAGCTCATGGCCCTTGCCCATCCTGACAGCCGGTAATCCGGTGGCATCGATCTTGATGAGCGCCACATCGGTTGCCTTGTCCGAACCGATGAGCTGCGCTTCATACTCCCTGCGATCGCTGAAGCGCACAATTATCTCGTCCGCCTCCGACACAACATGGTGATTGGTCAGAATATAGCCATCGTTGGAAATGACGAACCCGGAGCCGAGTGACTCTGTATTGAAAAGCTCATCGGGAATCTGGTCAAAGTTAAAAGGGCCGCCGAAGAAATGTTCAAAGAGTTCGCCGAGCGGGTTGTCTTTGGGAATCTCGGGCATCTCCTTGAACTGCTTTCCGAGTTTGTTACTCTTTTTTGTACTGATGTTGACAACAGATGGCGCGTTTTGGGCAGCCAGTTCAGTGAAGTCCGGCAACTGCGCCACAGCAGCTCCCGACAGCATGATTAGAAGGAGTGCGAAAATGCCTGTAGCAGTACGCGTCAATATCATGATTTCACCTCTTGATTAACCTTGACCGGCTCGATATTGAGTGTGTGTTCACGCCTCAATACCCGGATATCCGGTGCGACTTGCCGGGATTTCAACCATTGCAAGACCGCAAACATACCCAACAGACCGCCAGCAATTGAAAAGAGTTCAGTGCCGGCAAGAAGATGCCCGGCCAGCGCGCCGAGCAGCAGGCCCGCAAGCGGTAACAGATAGAGCCTGATGCTTCCGGTTACAAGATCATTCTCACGGATCCCGAGAACGACGCGGTCTCCCGGTTGGGCGTTGATGGTGTTTGGCAGGGAAAGCATTGCCCGGCGCTTGCCAAAAAGGGAAGCGATGAGGTTTGTACCACAGCCGGATTTGACACCGCATGCACCACAGCTCGACTGCCGCTGGATCTCGACCGACATCCTCTCTCCCTCGGTCTTGATGACAGTCGCAACCTCCTCGATCATGGTGACTCTTTCAGGCGGGTACTCTTGAGGAAATGCTTCAGTGTCTCTACTGGCGCCTCGCCAACCACCGTGACCCGGTGTCCGTCGACCTCTGCGCCGAGAATACCAACCGGACCGACGAGGGATTGTCCGGGCGCGTTGGCAACATCGCGATCCTCGATGTAGAGCGAGAGACGGGCAATGCCATCCGAGAAAACAAATTGCTCTGACTCGATCTTGCCATCCTGCTCTCTCCTGTCGTAGACCTCCATGACAAAGCCCTCGGGCAAGCCATCGAAAGACCACTTTCCCTGGTACTGGATCGGTCCGCCTTGCGCGATTTCATCTGCCGGCAACTGCTCCTTTCCATTCATGCCCCTGATGCTGATCGAGGTGAACATCAACTGGGAGATCGGCTTGCCCTGCCTGTCCAGCACGACTCGCCGCAAAGGCAATGCTGTCTCGCTATCGATGTAGAGACGGTGTCCGTAACGCATCTCGTCTCGCGGCTGCACCAGCACGACAGTCGTCTGGCGGCCTGCAACGCGGTCCTGACCAAGAACACGGAAATCATAGACTGCAGAGA
>ENA-OVUE01000005-OVUE01000005.1-sediment-metagenome-genome-assembly--contig:-NODE-5-length-17778-cov-4.300379_pt1 | contig 17778 bp, 16 predicted proteins | sample MGYA00250100_ERZ650196 | MGnify/ENA primary metagenome ERZ650196 (study PRJEB26732, sample SAMN07258975) | sediment metagenome | biome: subtidal zone; feature: saltmarsh; material: sediment | place: USA... | reverse complement strand
GTCAAAAGCCGAACTCCATGATACCCCGAAAGCAGACGTTCAAGGGGCTGGTATCGGCGAGAAAGCAGCCCGTCAGGGGGCCATTCCTGACCCAAACTTGCCCCCTGCCCCACTTGGCGATTCTTAACTTCTGCATATTAGTTGGTCGCAACCGCCTTCCCCAAACTCTGAAACGAAGTTGGACTTGGGAGTCCCGCAAATCCGAGTCAGATATCCCCTTAATGGTTGAATCAAATAAGCAGGCACCTGCCTGAGTACGACAGTGGTGAAACCCCGTGCCTAACAGCTCGGGTCACCTGCGACTACAGACGCGGCAGTCCGGCGTTATGACGGAGGAAAGCCCTCGAGTATTGCATCCACTGCCGCCTTGATCGTTCCGGTTGCATCGTCGTGATCCGACTGATAATGCCAGGACGAAGTCCGCGGACGCAGCGTCCTGAACCAGCGAATATCTTTTGACAGCAAGCCCTTCATCGACCGCGGACATGAAGCGCGGCTCCAAATCGGCAGCGCATGCTTCCTGCGCAGCAACAGGGCGCTGTTCCTGCTGCACCGACAGCGTCTCCAGCAACCGCGGGGAGGTCAGTTAAGCTCTTCGTCCTTCCAGTACTTCGTACCTTGAAGTGTGGCTTGAAGAGCCAGTCCCTTCTTGGTCAGTTGATATACAGTGACGCCCTCGCTCAGGCCAACGGTCGCCTCGGCGGAACCTGCCTGATCACCTGCGTCAGCGTCGGTCGTAGCTGCCGCATCCACCTGCCCGGTGAAATTCCAGCCTTTGTCGACAAATTGATCAAAGGCCTCGCGGCTGTGAAAGACAAATACTGCATTGAATTTCTTGACGCCGGCACCGAAGCCGCCGCCGGCGGAGAACATCTTCATGTAGGTATCGCGTCCCGACTCGTTGTCATGCGCGACGCCTTCACCGCTCGCGGTCGACACAAGCAGGACATTGACGCCTGTGTTCGAAAACACGGCGTATCCGGCGGATCCTTCGAGCATTTTCCTGGCTGCCGGCTTTTCGTCATAAAGGCGTGCCAGCGTTTTGTCGCGCATCTCGAGCACCTCCTGGCGCTGCTCATCAGCGGTCTTCTTGTTGCCAAGGAGGCCGGCCTCAGCATCCAGTCCAATGATCGTCATCAACGCCAAGGGCGTCCAGACGGACCAACTCGCCTTCATCCTGCCATCTCCTGTCAATACCGAACCATGTACTCCTTCGCTTCGAGACAGACACTGAATGCCTTCTTGAAGCTCTCTACCTTGTCGGCGGCATATGCTTCCTGCTGAGCCACAGACTGTTGCGCCTGCTGCTCGGCCTGGGCTTCGCGAGCCTGCGCATGGCGTCGGCCTCTGACCGCACCGATGGCCGCACCGTATGCTGCACCTTTGCTCGCATCGTCACTCGCGATCTCTCCGATCAACGCTCCGGCTGCTGCGCCACGAACCGCACCACGGGCGCCTGCGCCTTGCGTACCCGACTTGGCAGCTTGTTCCTGTTGAGCGGCCTGTTGCTTCTGCTGCTCGGTGTCTTTCGCAACCTGGAACGGATCGATTCCCGTATTGCCCACTGCCCAGCTGTAGCACTCGGACTCGTCCTTCGACTGTTGCGAAGCATTCTGGCCAGCGCTTGGAAATACGTACACTTCCAGTGTTGATGCCAGCGATGGGCTAGCGGGCGGCGTCTGTGCAACTGCCCCAGTTGCAACAGCGGCCAGTGCAACCAGTGCGTACCTTGCTGTCTTCATACTGTCTCCCATCCGTCTATTTCGCGGGCGTGCACGCCCCGAAGCCGGTCACAGTCAAATACTGCCGAGCCACAGCGACACTCATCACACCGCTTGCCCGGTCAATGACGATACTAAAGGCCCTGCCCTGCTCGACGCCCTGAAGGTAGATCGCACCTTCTTGTTCATGCATCGATTGAATAGGCGTAACGCGATTCTCACCGCTCGCTTCAGTGGTACCAATGCGTTTCTTCTTCAGGTCGAAGTCGAGAAACCGCGGTACATTCACCTCCCAGGGCATGACCGACTCGCACAACCCATTCTCAGTACAGATATTGACCTGAGCCGGTGCGCACACGAATCGATCGGCGCCGGCAAGGTCGTCAGCCAGCACGGCTGCCGACATCCCAAGGAGTGCGAGAACGACTAACAGTCGGCCGGTTCCGGAGGCTCTTAGCGAAACTGCTGTTTGCATGTTTATACTCCTGTGCTGCGTACGTGACACAGGCCCGGTCAATCAAAGTTGAAGACGAGCCCGGCATATGGCCCGCTGATACGGAAGTCATCGAGCAGCCCTTTTCCATCGAACTGCCATTCGAGAATGCGGTAGCCGACACCGAAATCGAGCTTCGAGAATCTGTAGTTGAAGTCAACGAGAGCTTGCCAGGTAAGATCGGACTCACCCGTACCGACGTCTGCGTAATAGCCCAGGTACCAACGATCACTCAGATCTGTATAGCCCTTGATGCCGATGAACGCGTCGAGGACGTTGCTCGAGTCAGAAACATCCAACGCGCCGGCAACGCCAAGATCAACACCAATGTCTGTCTCGAGATCGAAGTAGCGGGCGCCGAATGCAAAATCGACCCGATGGCTGTCGGACTCGGACATCGAATAACCGCCGCCCGCGGTGATCACCAACACGTCCTGCTCAAACTTGAGGTCGGCGTCAATCGGACCTGGAATACCCGGGCCGGAAACAGGAGTCGTCTCCCTTGCGTCGATCGCAACGAATATGAGGTCACCGAACCACGACCAGCGATCCTTACGGGTTGCGAGTGTCCCCATGAAGCCAAGTTCTAATTCGTCGATGACATCGTCGAACTCGGCTTCTACTTCCTGCCCTTCTGTCGTCGTCACATTGGCGTCCGCCATCCAAAGGTAGATCTCGCCACTTGTGTGCCAGCCGCCTTCCGCAGCTGCGGAAATCGCTGGCAGGCCGAGCGCTAAGATGGCCACCGCGAGCAGCCCTGCTAGCAACGCATTGTGTTTCATGATCTATCTCCAGTCTGTTTCGTGTATGAGTCTGACATCACAACATTGACACCCTGCTGCCCCGTGTTCTGGCCATGCGGCGCCACGGCATGCTACTTGCCGAGTACCCAGTTCAGCGTCACAACCACGTAGTCCGACTCCAGGCGCCGCGTCGCATCGAGGTCGTGTAGCCACGAGGCGGTAATGCTCAGGTTGCCGCTCTTGGTTTCGGGCACCCAAAGCAGCGATGGGCCAATACCGTAGGACTCGCCCTTGAAATCTCCGAGGATTGCGCCGCTACCGCTGTCGCCGCTGACCTGCTCGTAGTAGTAGCCCTTGAGGCCGACTGCGAAGGTCTCCGACAAAAACTGGTTCAGCATCAAATCGACGTGCAACTCGTTACCCGTCTCGTAGTCGGTGTCGTCATTCTCGAGGTTGACCAGGAAGCCCGTTGCCATCGAGAAGTCGAAGCCGCTTTCCGGATTGAAGTACGTGAACGCGAATACGGTGTCGAAGCTCCAGTGGTTCAGACCGACGTTCACAGCATCGTCAACGTCGTATTTCCCGGTCGGCGCGATGACGTTTTCGTAGAGGTTGAAATGCCAATTGTCAGCGTTCCAGTAGAAAGATGCCGGCATCAGCGAAATGTCGCCGATCCCGGTCACGCTGTCGCTGACTGCGACGTCGGCGTTCGGACCGACGAGGCTCGCATCGAGATCCACATACGCCAGTGGCAGGAACGCGCCCATTGCAAACGTGCCACCGAGTACAGGCTTCTCGAACGTCTTCAGAAACGCCGACATATTGGCGTAGGAGAACGTGTCAATGTCTGCGTTGACACGGCCCTGAAGCACGGCCTGGTTGACCTCGGCGCTATAGAACATGTTGTAGTTCTGGTAAATCCAGCCGGGATCCGGCGCCATCGCAATCATGAAATCGCCGTAGCTGCCCGGGAAATAGGCGCTGGATGCGCCTTCGGCCGCCTCAGCCTTGCTCGACCAGGAGAGCCCAGTCAGGGCTACCAAGATCAGCAAGAGAAACGTCAGAATAGTGCTACGAACATTGTCATGTGCCATTAGAAGCTCCCGGATACTGTTGTTCTCAATGAACCTGTCTCACGTTAAATTCTGGAATCGTCAAGAAAATCTTGCTGGCCATTTCATGCCAATGGATTTGGAGGTCAGCCGCCTATCGTGACGACCGGGCCTCGCGCGGCGTCACCAGATTCGGTGAGACTCAGGAGTACTTGCAGCAGGGCAAATGTGCGCTTTGAAACGAGGTCAGCATCGTCGATGTAGAACCAGACACCGCGCTCGGATACCGCAACATACGCGCCATCCGGCTTCTTCTCAGCATGCCGGACGCGAAATATCGGCCTGTCGAAGACGGATTCGGTGCGATACGTTGAAAGCGTTCGGCCGGCGCTGACGTGTGCGGACGGTACGTCGACGCGCCACGAGAGTTCCGACATGATTTCCAGTATGGAAGAGGTGAGGAGCGCAATCTCATTCGGCTCATCGGGAATCAGACCATAAGTGATTGCAAATTCCGTGGCGCCTTGATCGAGGTTGAGAATCTCACACAAACGTTCGACGTCGCGGAGCATTGCCGGTTCCGCGCTCTTGCGATCGATGTAGCTGAAGAAGCGCACGTCGGCGCCTTCGCCATCCCGTCTTAACCCCAGTACGCGTTTCTGACGCAGCCTGAACCACAGCTCCAGCAGCTCGCGGTACCTGGGATCCGCAGCCTTGCGAGCAGAAGGGGCCGCTGATTCGTTTTCTATCGCATTGACAGAACGGACAGCGATCCGAAACAGGAACTCACCCGACCAGCCCGCCTGGACCAGTGCCAGTAGTGCGACCGGCCGTATGGGCGTCAGCATATTCTGCGCGAAGGTACCGCCGGAGAGCGGTGCATAAGTGATCGTCGGGCGATCCGCCCAGCGGCCAGTGCCTCCAAACGTACGCGCGTCGCCGGCGATGCCATCGGTACTGGTCCCGCCCAGCGATACTGTTCCTTCAAGAGAATACTGGTTGATGATCGAGTCAACTCGAAGAAAGACGGGCGCATCGAGATATCGCAGGCGCACGATGTTTCGCAGCAACTGCTCCTTGCTGGTCTGCCCTATCGCAGCGGTGTAATCGAAGTGGTCTCGCTTGAGCGTACCGGGGCCGACCGAAGCACAACCCGCTGAAAACGACAGGAAGATCAGCAGCGTAAGGATAAATCTGAACATCGGATAACCCTCCTACCAGGGGTCAGCGAGCACGGGTGAATGGTCCAATTGGCCTGACCATAAGCTAGGCAAAATCAACGCCGCATTCCGGCCAGTTCGCGCCACTGTCGCTCTCCGGCAGGCGAGCTCGGTTGGCGTCATATGGCCGGTGTGCAGCAGGGATTGCGCATATCTTTTAATAGCGGTTCCAACAAATGTTGAAAGAAATGAAAATGATTGGGTGATCAGGATGAGGCATCTTCCCGCTATGCTCAGCATCTGCGTGTCGTTGCTCTGCAACGGAGCACTCGCAGATCACGTACGCTTTGACAACGAGAACCATCTGCAGGGCGAACTAAAACGCCTGGAGAGGGGCGAGCTGTATTTCAAGACGGCCGGTACCGACACGATCTCCATCGAATGGGACCATGTCGACGCCCTAAGCAGCACGCAACAGCTCGAGATCGAACTGGACGACGGGACACTCTATTACGGGACTCTGGCAGCGACCGGCCACGTTGGCGAGGTCGAGGTGCAGCAGCAGGCGGGAGCAATCGCGCTGAATATGTCCAGCATCGTTAAAATGACGCAGATCGAGGATGAGTTTCGCGAACGCTTTGACGGTAGTATCTCGGCCGGCGTCAACCTTACGCAGGCGAACAACTACCAGAGCTACAATCTCGGGATAGATCTCGACTACGTTACAAAAAAGTACGTAAGCAGCCTTGACGTCAGTTCGAGGCTCAATGAAAGCGATCAATCGGACAGGGCAGAACAATCAGACTTGTCCGTTCGCTCCTCGCGTCGCCTGCGTAACCGCTGGTACACCGGCGGCCTGCTTACGCTGGACCGTAATGAGGAACTCGGCATCGATCTGAGATCATCCATCGGTATTACCGTCGGCAAGAGCGTCGTGCACAATAATTCCCAGAATCTGCATATCGATGGCGGTCTCCTGTACACCGAAGAAAAAATCTCGGGCTCCAATCAAAACAACGAGAGCGAGGAGGCATTTATCGGTCTGAGTTGGGATGTGTTCCGCTACGATGAACCCGAATTCGACCTGTCAACGCGGCTGGTGGCGATTCCGAGCATTTCCGAGTCCGGGCGGACTCGCGCACGCCTCGATGTGACTCTTCGCTGGGAGATGATCGAAGACTTGTACTGGCGGCTCAGTTTCCAGGGAAGTTACGACAACCAGCCGCCCGGCGAAGACGCCTCGACGACAGACTACAGCGTTGTTAGCGGCCTGGCCTACGACTTCTAGCTATTAGTGATAAAAGAAAAGGCGTGACCATCGGCTGATGGTCACGCCTTTATCGCAAGCCTGCGTTACCGCGGGAACAGCATAGCGACTTCGAACCGGAAGCCCCAGTCCTCGGCCCCGGTGTCCGGGTTTTCCGCCCAGTACCTGATACCGCCCTTGATACTCCACAGCTGATTGCCTGCTTTGACGACTTTGCTGAGCTGCACGTTGACGGGGATGGACCACTCGTCGTCGTCAGCCTCCCAGTTGTACGTTGACTCGAGATTGGCGCTCAGGGTTATGGAGCTCGGCCACGTGCGCGCGAGGAACGGCTGGAAGTTCGTCAGGCTGATGTCACTGCGATTGTCCGTCCCGGCGAACGACCAGATGTGGCCAACCAGTGCACCATAGGTCCAGCCGCCCGATTGCTTCAGTGCGATCGCGGTCGGACCCGCACCCCATTTTTCGGCGCCGAGCACGTCTTCGGTCGCGGTAGGCAACAGGAACTGCGGACCAACGCCCCAAATCAGACCACCCTTGGTAGGAGCCTTCGGGGAAAACCAGAATGCCGGGGTGATGTCGCCCAGCCCAAACTCGCTTCCCTGGCCAGGGAAGGTGTCCTGCACATACAAGACCGGAATAATGGTGCGCGATATCAGGTTCCACTTCTCATTGAGCGAAATCGGGATTACCGGCTGTATATTCAGTTTGAACTGATCGCCATCGTCTGCGAGCCCGAGGTTCGAATCATAGTTCAGCTGAAACGGCACATTGATCAGCGAGGCGATTGGATTGCTCAGCTGCTTGGCCAGCTCTGCTTTGTCGGCCTCCTGCGCGATGGCCACATTGGCGGCCAACGACATCGCAAGTAATGCAGCAACGACCCGTATAGTCTTGAGATTCATCTTCATTCTCCTTTTTAAACAGATGTCACGACCCTTCCGCGGGAACGACGTTGATCGCAAGCGCGTTGGTGATGCGAAGTCTCACCTCATCACCGACGCTAACCATGTCCAGCGGTGCGTCTTCACTGACCTGGAGTCGTGTGACGAGGCCGTATTCATCCTCGACGATGAGCAGCCTTTCCGCCTCGTCAATCTTGCGGACTTTGGCCGTCATAAGCCGTGTCTCGACACCCTCGACGCCGGGCTTGTCGCCTGCCGGCGCCACGTTCCAGTAACCGGCATCGTCCACGGGCGCCTCAACGCCTTCCGGAACGATGACCACAGCGACGGATTCGAGATACTCGGTTATGACGCGGTCACGCGGCTGAATCTGGTCAAAATTGGCAACACGGTCATCAGCCACAACAACGAATCGATTCCCTTGGGGATCTATGAGTTTGAGTTCGCGGGTTTCCCTGTTCACTGCTTCGACAATCACCTCGCTCCTCACCACCGTGCTCAGGACTCTCGCTGGTTTGACGTCCGTGCCGCCGGCGACCGGGTGCTTGATGAGCGTCGTCGAGTCGCTGACCAGAACGACCTCATCGATGTCGGGTGATGCAAACTCCGCGGCTGACAGATAGATCTGAATCTCCTGGCCTGGCTCCAGGGACCGCGGCCGGATCTTGCGGCCCCCGACCAGAACGCGAGCGTCGGGTTTTGGTCTGACCGTAAACGTGTGCCGGGTAGCCGGAAGGTAAAGTCTGACCGAGCCCGCGGAGGCGCGGCGCACGACTGCCGCAAACCGGCCATACAGCTCACCATTCATTTCCACGACGCCGTCACACGCGCCCACGAGATCGGGGAAGCGCTCGATCGCTTCCTGTGAGGGCCGAAAGTCTGCGCAGCTGAGTGCGGTAGTCTCGGGTTCCGAACCCAGGGCCAATCCGGCCGGTAACAACGCCAGGGAAATTATTGCTGCAGTTGCAAATTTCATAGTCGCTCTCCACGTCTATCCAGGACAATCGGGCGGGCGTAGCTCCCACCGTTTGTGAACAACCTTGCGTGTTCGCGCGTGGAGGTTCCGGCCTTTGTGCGCCAGCGCGTTTACCCGAGGCGAGATGCCCGACTAAGAAAAAAATCGAGGGGCGCCGGCCGTAGCCAACGCCCCTCGCAAAGACTCGATCGGAAGGGGGTTATCCGACGAGTTCAAGTTCGCCCGGACGCCAGGTTTTATCAAGCCAGGGCTCGAGAGGACCATAGGCGCGGAAGATAATGAACCAGCTTTTACCCGGGATGGTCTGGATCCAGTTGCGCTTATCGACACCCTTGGGCAACTTGGGCGCAAAAATAACATCAACGGAACCGTCAGCATTTTGTTTCTGGCCTTTGCCCAGGCTGTTGATACCGGCAAACTTCTGGTCGGTCTGCAGCATGGATCGGGTCTGGGTGTCGTAGATGGTCACAGACCAGTTGTCCTTCACCGGCACATTCGCTGGTACGTGCAGCCGGTAGGTTTTGGCTCCATCAAGGGGCCGGTGTTTCGAGTCCAGACCGGCAATCCCGTAATCCGAACCAGCACCCGGCCGCGTCAGCGCCATTGCGGGCGTGACGACCACGGCGTTGTAGTGCATCCACAGGCGGGAGTCCATACGCCGCGCACCGTCTTTCAGGAAGTAGGTGTCTTTGTCGGCAAACCCCATAACCCACTCGCTTTCCGTGTCTTTGTAAATCCGATTACCAGGGTCGCGTGGAAAGACGGTGTTTGCTCGCGCGTAAGCATTGCCAATAGCCACCGCATCCGTGAGGATTTTCTTCATGCGTGCGTCAGGATTGAACGGCTGTCCTTTGACGATGCCAATAGCTGCCAGCACACCGCGATTTTCCGGGTCGAGAAAGTCAAGGGGTTCTTCCTGAATCAGGGCATTGAGGCTCTCGTAGAAACTGAAGTCGTTCGGCATGATTGTCTTGTAGCTCGCCAGACCCGACATGTTTGTGAATTCCGTTTTCGGCGGATTGTCTTTCTTTGCCAGCGGGTAAACTCTCAGATTGGCCTTGATGCGATCGGTCGCTTCTTTCGCGCCCTTCGTGACGTAACCGCGCATGAAGTTCCAGACGCCGTAGGATTTCGACCTGACGACGAAATAGCCGTCCGGCACAGCACCTTCGTAGCCCGGCGGCAGGACGAGATACTTGCCGCCCTTGCCCTTGTCAGGACCGGCCGCGCCGATGTCACTCATGTAGCGGAAATACATGTCGTTGAAGACGCCCAGCACGCCAGGCGGCAGCTCGACGACCGTCGGACCGTCTTTCTTGAGATTCAGAAATCCCCAGGTATAGAGCGAGGTGTTGTTCCAGGTCAGCACCAGTGGCTTCGAATCAGGCATGTCTTCGGCAATCAGAATCTGGTTGGATTCAGTCAGGCCTATGTCCCGCATGCCCTGACGCAGGTGGTACATCGATACCGCGGGTGTCAGGTTGATGAATGCCTCGACGGCGCGGGCACGGTCAACATAGTCGTAGACCTTGTCCACGGTGGCCTTGTCCGGCACTCCGTCGAAGAATTCGAGCTGACCGATAGACGTTTTCACTTTGTCCGGCGTCGTAATCGATGCCGGAATATCGGTCGTCTGTTTGTATTTGTGCGAGTCTGCCCACGTGACGGCGGCCGTGCCGGCCATCGCCAAGGCGGCGCAGATCAAGCCTGCAGTGGCTTTTGATTTCATGGTCTAGCTCCTATTGAGGGGTTGCGTTACAGAGATAGCTTGCAAGTTATCCCCCCCCCATTCTGGCCATCCTGCGCCAGATCGCTTCAGCGACCTTTAGACGGCCCCGTCCGCCAATGGCGTTGTGTCCTGCCGCAGACAAATTTCGAGCGGCCGGCTCGTATCGAGGTGCACGTCACGCTGCGGATAAGCGATGACGATACCGGCCTCGGTCAACCTGTTGTTCAGCTCGCTGTGCAGCTCAGTCTTGACTCTCATCAACACGCTGATTGACTGCACATAGGCGCGCAAGGTCAGGTTGATAGCGTTGTCACCGAAGCTCTCGAAGACGACGAACGATTCAGGATCATCAAGGACATCGTCGTTGTCCAAAGCCACCTCCTCTGCAATTTTCATCGCGAGGCCCACATCGCTGCCGTAGCGAATGCCTACCGGCACGACGATCCGCAGAATGCTGTCCGACAGGCTCCAGTTGAGCAGCTGACCCGTAATGAATTCCCGGTTTGGCACCAGGAGTTCCCTGCGGTCCCAATCCCGGATGGTGGTCGCACGAATGTTGATGCGCGTGACGACGCCGCTGGTATTACCGACGCTGACGACGTCGCCGATACGAATGGGTCGTTCGAAGAGAATGATCAGGCCGCTGATGAAGTTCGCGACGATTTCCTGCAAGCCAAAGCCGATACCGACACCCAGCGCGGCAACCAGCCACTGTATCTGCGCCCACCGAGCGCCAAGGATGCCGACGACGATGATGGTGCCAACACCAATAATCGTATATCGCAGCAAGGTTGTGGCTGTGTATCGACTGCCGGCCGAGATCTGCGTGCGCTGCAACAGAATATATTCTATAAACGCCGGCAAGCCTCTGGCTGCCGCCCCCGTCATCACGGCTACGAGCACGGCGATGAGCAAGTCGGCCATCGTTACCGGAACGTGCACCGCCTCGCCGCCGACGGTACGCGTTGCTGTCCAGAGCGAGATATCCTGCAGTATGCCTATGGCGGGAATAATCGGAGCCCAGATGGCCCACAATGACACGATCGCTACCAGGCCAATAATGGTGCGCAGCAGCCTGCGGCGCTCGCTGTCCAGCACGGCCAGGTCCACCTCGGGCTCCTCGACCGCGAGCTCGGCCTCTTCCGCGGAGACCTTTTGATCCTCGACTTCGGCGGCCTCGCGGGCCGCGCGCGCTGCGTCGCGCTTTTCGATCGCAGCCTGTAGCGCCAGGCGCTGATAGCCCAGCATGAGCCATCGAGCAATGAAACCCTGCAGCAACACCAGGCCCAACACCAGCCAGACCGAATACATGAAACTGATAGCAAGCACGTCTGCCGTGTAGTTGTAGCCTGTCAACCACAGTACGATCAGGATCGGCAACACGCTTATCAGCGCGGCTGTCCAGAGAGGGCGCAGACGTGAGATCACGCCATCCGCGTGCGCTCGGAGATAGTCCTGCAATATGCCACCAGCCGGACTGACAAGACGAGCGACCAATACTCCAAGCGACCCTGCGGCGACTATGAGAGCCAGCGCGGCGAAACCGCCGACATAAGGCCCGGTATCGAGCAGGAAGCTGGTCTCACCGATGAAACGCGACGCCGGAAATACCACGCGGAACCACCGAAGTTCCCTGCGCAGCTTCGCGGCGCTGTTCGCGCTCCACTGACAGTGCTTCACCGCAAGCCCGCTGTCGCGAACCGCATCGAAAAATAGCTGAATGATCAGCAGGTCCGCGCCCACCATCACCAGGCTGGAGGCAATCGCGCTGGTGAACGTCGCCGGCTCGAAACCCGACCGCAACGCTAGACCCGCAACAAGCACTATGAGCGGCAGCGGCGCTGCCGCAAGCACCGTGAACGCCAGCGCCTTCATGGAGTAGCGGATGCTATCGCTGCGAACCCGGCCGACGTGCTCCGAGCATGCGTCAATCGCGACAAGTATGCGGCGCCTCACTACGCCCAGCAGCAACAACGGGGCAAGTGCCAAAAGAAACAGGGGCTTGGCCTGCAGAGCACGCAACAACTCATTGGTGAACTGCATCCACGTAGACCCATCGAAGAATCGGTTTAAGTCGTCCGGCAATGTGCGGAGCGCGTTGGCCTTCACCGGCTGGGTGTTGCGAATCCAGAGCAGTCGTTTCGCCAGGAAATCGCCATACTCCCGTATTGCGCTTTCCAGTTCACGCTGGGCCAGGTCCAGTTCCCCCAGCACGTGCACATAACGGGAGCTTGTTTCGATCGATTGTCGAACCAGGGCGCGACGACTCTCAGCGAGTGGCGCAAGCTCCGCTCGAATAGTATTCGCCTCCGCGGCCGGAACACCGTCCGTCAGCTGATCGAGGTAAGCTGCGATGTCCCGTAACTCACGGCGCTGTTCAGCAAGCTCGAACTGCTCGAGCCCAACAGTTGCGATCTGCTCTTGTACGCTCTTTCCCCGACGTTCGGCGAGCCGGGGATCCGGCAGTGATTGCCAGTGCTCGACGAGCACCCGGCCCAACGCGGAATCCAGTCCGGCGATTTCCAGCCGCCTCTGCGTCGAACTGAATTCCTCCGAGATGCGGGTTTTCTCCGCCTTGACCGCATCGCGCTCTTGCCGTGCACGCTGGACGTCGTCGACACGTTTTACTATCGATTCGCTCAGTTCCACATTGCCTGTCGCCAGGTCGCGAATCGTTGGATGACGATCCTCCAGCGCCTGACGTGCTGTCTCGGCCGCCTGCCGGGCGAGTCGAGCGGCATGACCACCGCGTTCGTTGATGCCGTCCTCGAGAATCCGGACACGCGCCCGCGGCAGTTCGGCTGCTGCAGTCGCCTCGTCCAGCTCTGCCTGCAGCAACTCGAGCCGCACGGCGTGAGTGAGCAGCTCCTGATTGAGCCTGTCTATCTCTGCGGCCAGTCGATAGGCGCGAGTCTCGAGATGCCAACGACGTGCCTGAGTGAGATCGGCCGAATCACCGATCGGCGCTGCCGCATTTAAGTCCGTGTTAGCTCGCGTGTGTGCATCATGCGCCGCCGCGAGGCGATCGCGGGCAAGTGCCGGCCTGGCAACCTCGAAGGCGTAGCGCTCCTGGAGGTCGGAAAGACGGGCTTCGGCTTCGACAAGGTTCGCACGTTCCTCAGTCAGCGATTGTTCGAGTTCCGGCAGGGTTGCGCTTTCGGGCACCGCAACCTGGACTTTGGCCATTGCCGCAGGGTGCTCGTCCAGGGCCCGATTGACCGCCGCCAACGCCTCTGGCGCACTCGTGGCCATCGCCGCATACGCATCGGCCTGTGCCTGCTCCGTCCGTGCTCGCTCGAGATTCGCCAGCGCGCGTCGATACAGATCGAGCAGTGTTGCCGAAGCGTCTTCACCAATTGTTGTACTCGACTCGACTTCGGCGATCCTGGCCGCGAGCACTTCTTCATCAACCGACGGTACAGGGCGCGACGGAAGATCCTGAGACGCAACGCCGGCTGAGACCAGCAATAGCGCCAGAACCGTTACCCTGCCCGAAATTCGGCGTCTGCGGCGGAACATTCACACACCTCCGATGCCCGGAATCCTGTCCGGGCGCCATGCCTCTTGGTGCAATTGTCGCCAGCCCGCGGCCAGAGCTCTGGCCATTCGGCGCCAACGCGCATTGCGCGCGATAGGCGTCTGTTCTACGGGGTCCTGCGCAGCCTGCGCCTGATCTCCGCCCGCCAGCGCGCCGCGTTCTGCTGTTGCTGGTCCAGGAGTATGCCCAGGATATAGGCGGTGACGGCAGCCCCGATCAGCGCAACGCCGATCTCGAATACGATGTCGACGCCGAACTCGCGCAGTCCTTCAGGCAGGTATTCGAGGACTGGCTGGAATTTCATCATCTTGGACAGGCCCACAAAGACGACGCCCAGCAGCGTCCCGGCCCACAGGAACAGCTTGTGGATGCTGACGGGTGCGGAAATCTCATCGATCTGGTCCGGGTTGTTTCTAAAATACTCCAGTTCCTCATCGGTCACTTCCGTCGGCTTATTCTTGAGGAACAGCTTGAGGAATATCCGTTCGCGTTCGTCCATTCGGGTATTCATGTCATGGAGTCTCGGTAACGTATGGCGTTCCGCCGCTGCACAGGAATGCGAAGCTTAATTGCCAAGCTACTGGCATCCGCAGGGTGAATCCGGCCATGTCGCGCCAGCAGTCATCGGCAATTGGCGCAACTGAAGGTAAAGCTGGCCCCTAGAAAGAGTATTGCGGAGGCATAGAACACCCAGAGCATTATGACCAGGAGACTGCCCGCCGCATCGTAGAGATTGGCGATCTCGTTGCTTCCGATAAGATACCCAATCAGGTACTGGCCTGACGAAAACAATGCCGCGGTCAGTAAAGCGCCGATCCAGATGTCCCGCCACTTCAATCTGGCATCCGGCAGATATCGAAACACGATCGCAAACAGCACGGTCATGGAAAGTAAGTCGATCAGGAAGGAGTCGATGATCACCAGTACATGAGAAAATCGTCCCAGCCACGCAGCCAGCGACAGGTCAAACGCGGTAATCGCCGCGTCGAATACCAGTGACACGGACAGAATTAAGGAGATGATGATCAACATCGCGAAAGATACCAGGCGGTGACGAATGAACTGCCAGATACCCTTGCCCACCGTATCCGCCGGTGGCACCTCGAACAGCCGATTCAACGCATTCTGAACGGTCACGAGCACGGTTGACGCGGTGAACAACAGGGCTGCCATGCCGACAAGCGTCGCCGGTAAGGTTGGCTGTTCGATGTTCAATCCCTCGATCGTGGACATCAACTGACGCGCCCCTTCTTCCCCCACCAGCACCCCTATCTCGGCGAACACCGCCTCCCGGATCTCGACCTCCTGGTACAGCAACTCACCGGTCCACAGGACGATGAACAACATCGGCGGCAGGGAGAAGACCATGTAGTAGGCCAACGCCGCGGATTGCGTCGGCATATCTGCGTCGACGAACCTGCCAATGGCGGCTTTGAGGACATTGAGATAATCGCTAAATCGTGCCGAAAGTCGTGGCAAAACCCACCTCTACCATCTGTCAGGTACTACTTGCTCCTCGAGTTCAGCCCTCGCACAGCGGCTCCCATCAGGGGACCGAGAGCTGCCGGGAGCAAGGCTTCAACTGGATTGCGCAGGAAGCGGTGCGCCTCGTCCTTCAGGGCCACAAGTTCCGCGTCGGCCTGGGCGACCTCCTCTTTGAGGTCGTTCAGTGCCGCGTCGCGCATCTCCTTGATCATCTCGACCTCCGGAGCGGGTTTGATTGAGCCCGCATAGCTCACCAGCAAGCCGGCCAGCACGACATCCGCACCACCTACCGCAAGCGCGGCCAGCGAGTGACCCCAGTGCGGTACCAGCGCGAAAAACACCGCCAGACTGAGCATGACGAGGCCGAAAAGCGCCACCAATCCTGCCAGGGCATTGAACTGGAGCTTTTGCGACAGCAGGCGCATCTCGTTCTGCGTCAGCAGCCGATCCGTCCGCCAGAGCACCCTGAGGCTGTATACGAAACGTTCCATAGCTCCTCCTATCTGCGCGAGAACATCTGGCCGACGACAAGGCCAAGGGAAAAGGCCGCCAGCAATGCGAGCACCGGACGCTCCCGCGCGGCATCTTCCATGTCCTTGAGGATGGCGTTGAGGTCGACGTTGACATCCTCGAGCGCTGCGGTTGATTCAGGTGTTGCTTCCTCGAGTGGCGCAGCGGCTGCCGGTGCATCAGCGGATGCAGCAGACCCCTGCCCCTCCGCAAGCTCGGCGGTTGACTCCTTCCGTCGAGTTGCCGAACGCAACTCTGCGGCCTCACGTTGCAACGCCTTGAGTTCGTCGAGTTCAGTTTCAGAATTCGTCATGTCATCCTCCTATGGCGTTTCGCCAGGCTGCACCCCTGCTCGTTGCGACGACGGATCCGCAGGGGATTCAGCCATATTCAACGCGTCGGCAAAGACCCTGCTGTAAATCGTCAATACCGTCAGGAACAGTGCGGCGAGCATTGGTCCGATGACCAGACCCGTTGCGCCAAACAGCGCCAGCCCACCAAGGGTGCTGAGAAATACAAGCAAGTCCGGCAATTCGGTGTCTCGGCCAACCAGGATGGGTCGCAATACGTTGTCGATCGTCGCAACCACACCCGCTGACCAGAGCAGGAGCCCGAGCCCCGCAATGGTTTGACCGGACGCCAGCAGGAATATCACAGCGGGTGCCCAGACCAGTGTCGCGCCTATGCCAGGCAGCACGGACAACACGGCCATCACGGCAGCCCAGAACACGGCGTTGTCGATGCCGGCCACCGCGAAGCCGATGCCTCCCAGCGCGCCCTGGATAGCGCCGATGATCAGCGTCCCCTTGATGGTGGCACGGCTTACTGAATGGCCCACCTGTAGCATGCGTTGCTTGTCAGCGTCCGCAATCGGAAACAGGCCCATGATGGCTTCAATGATCGCCGGTCCGCGAACGAGAAAGACGAACATTGCGTACAGCATCACGAAGAGATCGAAAAAGAACGAAAAAGCGCCTTCCGCAAGTCGCGTGAGACCGTTGGCCATGGCGACACCGAGGGCAGCTGCGAGCTCTGCCATTTTTGCGGTGACCTCTTCCTGATAGGGGCCGAGCGTCTCATCCAGCCACGTCCAGCCGGTTGTGAGCTGTTTCTCGCCCGTGGGCTGCGCCAGTTGCTCCTCGAACCAGGGTTTCGCGGACTCGGCTACGCCGACCGCCTGATCCGCAACCAGGCCGAGCAACACTACGGCCGGCACAACGATTATCGCCAGTACCGCCAGGATAGTGACCAGCGATGCGGGCGTCGCCCGATCGCCGAAGCTCGCCTTTAACTTCCGGTAGAACGGATAGAAGATCCCGCTCAGTATCGCAGCCATCAGCAATGCTTCGAAGAAACCACTGATCATTGCGAGAAACGCAATCGCATAAGCGATGGTCATCGCAAGAACAAACGATTTACGGAATCGAATTCGATTCTCGCTCGAGTCAGTCACGTAATCGCCTCCAGCCGAGTCTTGATCCAGAGTTTGAGTATCCGCGGAAGGCCACCTTGATACCGGCCATCCCGTGCCAGCGGGGCCCAGGTCTATGCGGCGAGCGCTTCCATCCGCGTCAAGCGCCCGAAGCGCCTTGGCGCCTTCGTCGACGGTGTTTTCGTCATCAAAAACACGAACAATGTATTTGCTCGTATTCTCCTCCTGTCTCCTGAACTGCGATGGCCGATCAGCCAGCTGCGACACGCTCGTCGCTTTGCTTCGCCTCATCGATCACTGACTGGGTTGCCGCGTCGCCGACAGATCCCATGAAAATCATCGACGATCCGGCGAACAGCAGGCGGACGCCGACCAGTGTGCCGACTGCCCAAAAGGTGGACGCCGGCCACGATGCCATGATCAACACGGCAAGCACGCCAGTGCCAAAAGATTCTGCCCTGAAGGCGAACACCAGCCTGGCAAGTCCGGCTGCCACCACGACGACTGCGACGAGTACATTTCGTGCCACGTATCGGCAATCGAAAAAAAAGCGGGCTGCAATGCAGCCCGCCTTTGATTCACGACTATTACCTGACTCAGTCGATCAGCACGACGAAACACTCCTGGTCGCTAATTGCTCACTTCATCAGTTCGAGGTCGTTCAGCACCCAGGTCTTGTCGATATAGCCTTCGGTGGGACCGTAGAAACGGAAGACGAGAAAGAAGCCCTTGTCGGGGTGCGTGGGCACCCAGTTCTTCTCCTTGCC
>ENA-OVUE01000004-OVUE01000004.1-sediment-metagenome-genome-assembly--contig:-NODE-4-length-18825-cov-2.823821_pt1 | contig 18825 bp, 15 predicted proteins | sample MGYA00250100_ERZ650196 | MGnify/ENA primary metagenome ERZ650196 (study PRJEB26732, sample SAMN07258975) | sediment metagenome | biome: subtidal zone; feature: saltmarsh; material: sediment | place: USA... | reverse complement strand
GTCTAGAAAACAGGATCATGTTGAACTGGTCATTAATCAACCGCAGGAGCGACTTCAGTCGAGATAGACACTCTTGTAGACAGCCAGTGATCGTGACTGCAACGCTCCTGCTTTAATGCAGCCGGATATCCTTTAACATCAGTTCAGGTGCATTCACTCAATGATGAAATGAAAGCTGGAATTCATGGTGCTGGGCACATGTGCTGTGCTGGGTAGAGTCAAATAGGGTTTGTCATGTGATTATGCAAAGCAATTACCACTCCTAGTTGGTCCGCCTACTCTCTTTGCATGCATAGATTCCCAGCAATATAGATCAAACGGCTGGAAGGCACGCGAAACAAGACATCGACAGTACCTACGTCAAAGGTTATCGCGCCAGTCATACAGGTTCGGGCGCGACGGCGTGTTTACCGCCCGTGCTCTATACTCACTCGGCGTGACGCCGGTCCAGCGCCGAAATGCCCGCGTGAACGCGGCGTGTTCGCAGTACCCAAGCCAGTAAGCAAGTTCGTTCAGGTTAAGCTCGCTGTCGCGCAGCCGTGACATCGCGGCGCGGCACCTGACGTTGTCGACGACCTCGGAATAGGTGGTCTGCTCTGTCGCCAGCTTTCTGTGCAGCTTTCTCATGTTGCAGCCAATGAGCTGGAGGCCCTGGACAGTACCAGCAACCGGCAACTTGCCGCCTACATCGAAACGGTGGTGGGCAAGAAATTCAGCGTTCTTGCACAGCCTCGAGCCTTCTCAGACGCTTGCAATGGTCTACAAGATCCCGTTGAGCAATCCAGCCACGGCGACACCGAGAAAATTGGCTATCGCGTAACCGAAGATGCCGCAGAGGATCGCCGGCGCCATCAGGAGAGTCCAACCGTTAGAGGCAGCGAGGCCGGCGGCCGTTGGGGGGCCGAGCAGGCACGCATTCGAGGCCACAATAATGACGGGGCCTGAGAATCCGAGCAGGCGCCCGATGCCGAACACCGTCAGCGCGTGACCGGCGACCACGACGCCGCAGAACAGCGTCAGCCCGAGCGACTCGCCGACCAGCGCGGCGAGGTCCGAACGTGCTCCCAGTGTGGCGAAAAAGACGTACAGCAGAAGCGTGCCGAGTTCCATATTGCCCCGCAGACGAGCAAGAATCCCCGGCGCCGCGTTGGCCGCAGCGAGCGCCAGGGTGGTGATGACTATGATTGCGGAGCCCTGAAGCTGTAAGGCGGAGGCTATCGCAAGCCCCACGGCGCAGATGGATGCGCTCAGGGTCAGGCTCGCGGCCATGCCGCGCAGGTGCCACGAGCCGGGCCGCGCGAGGGACGCCGCTGGGTCGAGCGCCGCCGCGGTCGATTTCTCTCCGGCACCAACCACCTGCTCAGGGTCAGGCGATTGCCTGAACCATCGGGTAGCCGGCAGCAGGGACAGGAACATCAGGTAAAGGACCGCGATGATGGTCGTCACTGCCAGCAGCGTCGGGAACCAGGCGGCGGCGTCGATGCCGGTCGCCCGCGAGACGGCAACCAGGTTCATGCTGCCTCCGACGCCCGCGGCGGAGAGGGTCCCGGCGACCGCTGCCTGGTGCTCGCCGAGCGGCACGAGGAAGAACGCCGCCACCGCGCCAAGGGTCGTGCCGCCTGCGGCGAGCAGGAACGCCGCAAATGTTTGGCCCGTCTCGCGGATGATCCGTCGGAAGTCGGCCTGAAAGAGCATCAATGGGATCGCGGCGACGACGAACCACTTTGAGACGAGGTCATAGATGGGTGCGCGCATGGGGATGATGCCGGTGTTCGAGAGCACCAGCGGAATCAGCAGGATCGGGAAGAAAGGTGGGATGCGCGCCGTCCGCCAGTACCGGCCGAGCCACAAGGATATCGCCACCGTCGCGAAGAGAAGGAGCGCAAGAACGATGTGGGCGTCCGCGGAGACGAGGGAGATGCTGTCCAATTCAGCCGTTCTTGTCAGCTTTGTGAACTACTAACGGTCGCTGGTGCGCGTCGATGATCCAGGTTTGCGTGTGCCTGGCTGGCTCGATACTCGTTCGGTGTGATGCCGGTCCAGCGTCGAAAGGCCCGTGTGAACGCGGCGTGTTCGGAATACCCGAGCCTGCGCGCAATTTGGTTCAGGTTAAGCTCGCTGTCGCGCAGCCGTGACATCGCAGCGCGGCATCTGACGTTGTCGACGACCTCAGAATAGGTGGTCTGCTCCGCTGCCAGCTTTCTCTGCAGGTTTCTCTGGTTGCAGCCAGCGATCTCGGCCGCCAGGTCGACGTGTGGGTAGCCTTCTAAAAGGTAAGGTTCGAGGCACGCTTCGAGAGTTCCGGACAAAGTGCCGGGCGGTGTCTCGTCAGGTGTGGCAGCGTCAGAACCCGCGGGATGCGCATCCGCCGAAGCGTGTGTGCAGGATAACAACGCGCGTGGAAACTCGATCGCGCCGTAGGGTTGGTCCGTCATCACAGGCACGCCGCCATAGGCGGATTGCAGATTAAATCGCAGGTCGCGTGCGCGGGATGCAAGAAGCACCCGCGTCGGCACAAAGTCCGGGCCGGCAAAAGCGCCCACGATGTGTTCCATCAGACGTAAGGTGCGGGTTTCGCCGATATCGTAGCCGGGCACATCCAGCGGCAAGGGCAACACAAGGCAGAAGCGCACCAGGTCCCCGATCGGCTCGATCCAGGTCCTGATGTCTGTGGTTTGCCGGCTCGTGAGCGACGGTAGTCGCTGCAATGCCTGCAACAGCGTCGGGGCGCTCAGCACCGGATCGCGGAAGGATCGACTGAGGGCCGTCTGTGTATCGGAGGCTTGCGGGATAAGCCCGAGATCGGGGATGCCTTCGCGGCTGGCCATGTCGACGGTGAAGTACCTGAGTCGCTCGTAGGGTAGCCACGCATCGGGGATTTCCTCGAACAGTGTCGGTAGCCGTGCGCGGCGCAAGCCAGCATCGACGGGTGCGCCGATCGCGCGCAAGATCGACACGTAGCTGGCGAGCGTAGGGGACTTGGTTAGAGGGAACGCGCTCATCTAATTCCGCCGTATCGGGTTGCGTAATCGCCCCCGCTGGCAATGCGGGGTCACGGTTTTACCGTTAGGGCCAAATCTAGCACAGATCAGGGGTAGCGGTACCCCCATCTCATCCCTTCGGTGTCGCGTTTCAAGGCCAACAGGCATTCGCAGCCCACTGGGCCGCGCGCACCAAACGAGTGCGACTAGAGATAAAGCGGGCGCAGCGCACTGGCACGAAATGTCAAAGACGGGTCTTCTGAAATACGCTAGACTTCCTAAAAAAGCCAACTACCATAAAACGTTATTCAATGCTGTGCAGCACCGGCTCGGGGTTGAACCGTCAGTGCCCTGGGCGCATGGCAGGGACAAGGAGAGCGTTATGCAGATTCATAAAACCGTTATCGTTGCCGCGGCCATGCTGGTGGCAGGGCAGGCGGCTGCTCTGGACCCGAAAGGCTACCAGGTCATTCACACTTCCCACTTGGTAGAACTCTGCAGCCTCGATGAAGCGGATCCGCTGTATCACGAGGCCATGGGATATTGCCTGGGCTATGTGGATGCTGCGCTGGATTACCATGCGGCCCTGACAGCCGGGAGCCGGTACGATCCCATTGTCTGCCCACCATCGGCCATCACGCGGGAAGAAGTCGTGATCGTGCTGTTGGAGTGGTCGAAGGACAACGCCCGGCACATACACAGCGAAACGCCGGTGCATGGTGTCATGCGTGCTGTGGCCGAAAAGTGGCCGTGCTCAGAGCAGTAACCAGGCCTAGGTTAAGGAGATAACGATGAAGACACGCAATCTGATAGCGGTGTGTTGTTTGGCGGGCAGCCTCTCGGCGTGCGCGAATATGAGCACGGGCGAGCAGCGCACCCTCTCGGGTGCGGCGATTGGTACCGCGGCCGGTGCACTGATCGGTGAACTGGCGACCGGGCAGCCACTCCACGGCGCCGTGCTGGGTGCCGCCGCCGGTGCCGCCGGTGGCTGGCTCTATAATCGACACGAGCAGGCGCAGAGATAATAATCACAAGGTATGCAGTGCATCGCAGCAAGCGATCTCAGCCAGGCTACAGCGATTGCCGTGTATCGGCTTGTGCCTGCCCCGGCGGTGCTGCCTGCCTAAGCAAGAGCGATCGCTACGAGGTAATGTCCGCATCTCCCGGCAGTATTTGCATGCCAGTTATCCTTGCACTGAAAGTTTCACCAAAACGTAACATCGGAGTTGTAAACTTCGTGGGGCGAAATTATTTCCTTGTCAGGAATAAACGTGTTTGAAAGCATGGAGGATAAGTGCTGATGCCATCTCAAAACCGACCGCTTCCTGCAAGACTGGCCGCTCGTTACCCGGTACTGGCAATTGCCGACATCATCATTGATACAGCGGTGGCACGCAGCGCTGCGGGGATTCGCGCGGCTCTGGAAGCAAAGGGTATCCAGGTTGTGGTCGCCAGGTCTCTGAATGACGGTGAGACAGCGATCAGTTCGGACCCGGCATTCAGTTGCATCATCATGTCGTGGGCCCTGTGCAAGGAAAACCTCGATCAGACTGTTGCGATCATGCGGCTCGCCCACAGGCGCTGTGCCGGCCTGCCCATAATGCTGGCGATGGCACAAGCCAGCCGGAGTCGCGTGCCCCTCGAGCTTATCGAGAACATCGACGGCTTCATCTGGCTGCCGGAGGACAGCCCGGAGTTCATCGCCGGAAGGGTACAGGCGGCCGCCAGACGCTACCTCGACAGTATCCTGCCGCCGTTCTTCGGTGCCCTGGTGAATTTCGACGACACCCATGAATACTCCTGGCATACACCCGGCCATACCGGCGGCACCGCTTTCATGAAAACAGCGGTGGGCAGGACGTTCATCGATTTCTACGGGGAACAGATGCTGCGCTCGGACCTGTCCGTGTCGGTCGGCGAAACCGGTTCGCTCAATGACCATTCCGGTCCGGTTGCCGACGCCGAAAAGAACGCCGCCCGGGTGTTTGGAGCCGATTACACCTACTTCGTTATCGGCGGCAGCTCGGCCAGTAATGAGATCATCCTGCATTCGGCCGTCACCGACGGTGACACCGTACTGGTGGATCGTAACTGCCACAAATCGCTCAATTACTCGCTGAACATGTCCGGCGCGGTGCCGGTATACATGATGCCGCGGCGCAACGCCCGTGGCGTGATCGGCCCGGTACCGCAAAGTGAAATGACGCCCGAGGCCATCAGGAAAAAGCTGTCCGAAAGCCCGCTGGTGGCGGACAAAACCGTGCCGCCGGTCCTGGGCGTGCTGACCAACTCGACCTACGACGGCCTGTGCTACAACGTCCGGACGACCACCGCCGAGATGAGCAAGACCCTGCCGCGCATCCACTACGACGAGGCCTGGTACGCGTATGCGCGTTTCAATCCGATTTACGAAGGCCGCTACGGCATGCACCGCGGTGAGCGGCACGCCGACGATGCCACGGTCTCGGCAACCCACTCGACCCACAAACTGCTGGCTGCGATGTCGCAGGCCTCCATGCTGCATATCCGTTCCGGCAAGGTGCCGGTGACGCCCGCGCTGTTCAACGAAGCCTTCATGATGCACACCTCGACGTCGCCGCAGTACAGCATCATCGCCTCGACCGACGTATCGGCAAAAATGATGGACGACGCGGGCGAGTACCTGACCGACGAGTGCCTGGTGGAAGCCATCGACTTCCGCCAGGCCATGGCGCGCATCCGGCAGGAGGTTGCGGAACGCAAACCGGGCGACTGGTGGTTCGGCATGTGGCAACCCGACGACGTCGACGGCAAACCCTTCGCCGATGCCGACCCCGCCATGCTGCGCAGCAATCACGACGCCTGGCTGCTCAAACCCGGGGCCGACTGGCACGGTTTCGGCGACCTGGGTGATGACTATTGCATGCTCGACCCCATCAAGGCCACAGTGCTCACCCCGGGGCTCAGCCTCGAAGGCAAACTGGAACAGTCCGGTATCCCCGCGCCCCTGGTGACCTCATTCCTGTCCAGCCGCGGCATCGTTGTGGAGAAAACCGAACCCTACTCTTTCCTGATCCTGTTCTCGGTCGGCATCACCAAGGGCAAATGGGGTTCCATGGTTGCCGGGCTGATGGAGTTCAAGCAGAACTACGATGCCAATGAACCGCTGGAACGCGTCATGCCCGACCTGGTCAGTGGCGCACCGGAACGTTACGCCGGCATGGGCCTCAAAGACCTGGCCGATGAAATGCACGCAGCCATGATCAAGACCCAACTGCTGCACAGCATGGACGACGCGTTCACTATGCTGCCGGATGCGATCATGAGCCCGCGCAAGACCTACGGCGAGCTGGTCAGGGGCAATGTCGAGCAGATCCGGGTCAGCGACATGCTGGATCGCGTCGTCGCCGTACAGCTGGTGCCTTACCCGCCGGGCATACCCATCATGATGCCCGGTGAAAAAGTCAACGAAGATAAACGTGCCGTGGTGGACTACCTGCTGGCCTTGCAGACGTTCGACAGCCAGTTCCCCGGTTTCGAACACGATACCCACGGCATCGAAATCGAACGCGATGGCGACGGGAACGCCGTTTACATGGTCTACTGCTTGAAGGAGTAATGCACATGACGCCTGGATTCAAAACTGACAAACTGGCTGCGTTGGTTTTCTTGCTGCTGGGCATCTCCGGCGCTGGTACCGGGCTTGCGTCGGACAGTGGCGCCGCCACCCCAACGAACACAGATGCCGCCGACTACTTTTTCCGCGAGGCGCTGGTCAGTGAGCATCCCTTTCGCGCCTCGGCCGATCGAACCAAACACGGCGGCGAGAGTCCGCTGGGGATCTGGCAAGGGCCGAGAAACAGTTATTTGCGGGGCACCCTCAAAGCGGAAGGCGGTTACTTTGATCAGGGCAGTGCCTGGTTCGGCAATGATGCCGCCAACATCGGCGCGAGCACCAACAGCTGGTGGGAATGGGTGATACACCCCGGTGTTGAAGGCAGCTACCACTTCGAACAAAGCGGCGAGGTCTATGGCCGCTTCAGTATCGTCAACGGCAACACCCAGGACATTGACGCCGCCGGTTCGAATGTGGGGCGCGGAAGCAATGGCGACACCAGCCATACCGCGGTGGAAAACGCCTACCTCGGCTGGCGTTCAGGCGATCTGTTCAGCTCATTGGGCAAGGACTTTCTGGATCTTTCGTTTGGCATGCAGCAATACGTGGTCGGCAACGGCTTCCTGTTCTACAGTCAGGGCAGCAATGGCCAGAACCGCGGCGCCTTCTGGTCCGGGGAACGCAAAGCGGCCGAGTATGCCGGTATCGCCAAAGTGAATTACGGAAAGTTCAACGGCAACCTGGTCTACTTCAAGGCCAACGACAATCCCGACACGGACACCAAGGTCGGCGGGATCACCCTTGACTACAGCCTCGGTGACTTCGGCAGCGTGGGCGGCGGCTACTACAATGTCGACTCGGATATCCAGACCCGTGACGGCATGGATGTCTACGATGTTCGCTTCCAGACGACGCCGTTCAAACCCTTTGACGTACCCGACATGTTGAAGCCGGTTAAGTTCGACGGCGAGTTCGTACACGAGGAAAACGGCGATGACCTGGATGCGGACGGCTGGTACCTGTCGGTCGGCTATGACTGGGCCGACCTCGCCTGGCAACCCAGCCTCACGTACCGCTACGCCGCTTTCGAAGGCAACGACCCCAACTCCAGTAAAAGCCAGGACTTCGATCCACTGTTCTACGGCTTCTATGACTGGGGTTACTGGTACCAGGGCGAAATTCTGGGTGAGTATGTGCTCATCAATTCCAACCTCAATTCGCACATGGTGCGCCTGAGCGCTAACCCCATCGATGCCATACACGTCAACTTATTCTTTTACCGCTTCACCCTCGATGACGCCGACGGCTTCGGCGTGCAGAGCGACGATTTCGCCGACGAGTGGAACCTCACCGTCGATTGGACAGTTAATGACTCGTTCGCGCTGAGCCTGGTTGGCGCCTACGCTAGCCCGGATGACGGTGCCAAGGAGTTCAGCGGCGGCGACGACGACTGGAGCTACGGCATGGCCTACGCCACATACACCTTCAAATAACCCAACAATGTGAGGCCGTGTGATGAGTACGCGTGCGGTTCAGCCATGAATGGAGTACAGCGGAAATGATTCTGACAAGCCAAAGACCCATCAAGAGCAAGGTTCTGATCATCGAGGAGGGCCTGGCACACCTGGATACGGCCCTGGGTCGCAGCGCCCAGGCGCTGGTCGAGGAAATGGAGCAGCGCGACATGCTGGTTATCAAGGCGATCAGCTATGAGGACGGTCTCGCCAACATAGTCTCCGACACCTCGATTCACGCTGTGCTGCTCAGCTGGGAACTCGCGGGTACAACGGAGTCGGGCGAGCCTCCGGCGGCGCGGCTGCTGGAGGAACTGACCAACCGCCATGAAAACATACCGGTATTCCTGATGGCCCAGACCAGCGAACGCGCGCGGGATATCACTGAGCATGTCATGGAACAGGTGGAAGAGTTCGTCTGGATGTTGCAGGATACCGCCAACTTCATTGCCGGCCGCGTGGCGGCCGCAGTGGACCGTTACCGCGAGCAGATGTTGCCACCCTTTGCCGCCGCATTGGCGAAGTACTCGCGCCTGCGCGAGCACTCCTGGTCGGCGCCTGGTCACCAGGGTGGTATCGGTTTCACCAAACTGCCGGTGGGACGCGCCTTCTTCGATTTTTACGGCGAGAACCTGTTCCGCACCGACATGGGTATCGAGCGTGGCCAGCTCGGCTCGCTGCTGGATCACACCGGGCCGATCGCCGACAGCGAAGCGTATGCGGCGCGGGTGTTCGGCGCCCATCGTTCCTATAATGTCGTCGGCGGCACCTCGGAATCGAACCGTACCATCTGGCAGGCCTGCCTGAAGGAAGGCGATATCGCCGTATGCGACCGTAACTGTCACAAGTCCATCGAGCAGGGCCTGATGCTGACCGGTGCCCTGCCGGTCTACATGGTGCCGACACGCAACCGCTACGGCATCATCGGGCCGATCCACCCCGAGGAAATGGCACAGGAGACGATTCAGAAAAAGATCGAGGAGAGCCCGCTGACGAAGGAGGCCGCCAGCAAGGAGCCCAGATACGCGGTACTCACCAACTGCACCTATGACGGCCTGTGCTACAACGCCGCCGAAGCGCAGGACCTGCTGGCGCAGAGCAGCCCGCGGGTACATTTCGACGAAGCCTGGTACGGCTATGCCCGCTTCAATCCGGTTTATGCCGATCACTATGCCATGCGCGGCGATCCCAAAGGGCACGCCGACGATGCACCCACGGTATTCGCCACGCACTCCACGCATAAACTGCTGACGGCCTTATCGCAGGGGTCTTATATTCATATCCGCGACGGCCGCGAGACGATTCCGCACGACCGTTTTAACCAGTCCTACATGATGCATGCCACCACTTCGCCGCTGTATGCCATCATAGCCTCCAACGATATTGCCTCGGCCATGATGGACGGTGCCGGCGGTACCCTGCTGACCACCGACGTGATTCGCGAAGCGGTTGATTTTCGCCAGGCCGTGGCGCGCATGTACAAACGCCACCAGGCCAGCGGCGACTGGTTCTTCAAGCCCTGGAATGCCGAGGTGGTCAAGGATCCGCAAACCGGCAAGCAGCATGATTTCGCTGACGCGCCGGCGGATCTGCTGGTCAGCGAGCAGGACTGCTGGCGCCTGCACCCGGACGATAGCTGGCACGGCTTCAGCGACCTGAAAGACAACTGGTGCATGCTCGACCCGATCAAGGTCAGCCTGTTGACGCCGGGCATGGGCGATGATGGCAAGCTGCTGGACACCGGCGTGCCGGCGGAACTGTTCACCGCTTATGTCAGCCGCTTCGGCATCGTGCCGACCCGCACCACCGACTTCCAGGTGATGTTTCTCTTCAGTGTCGGCATCACCAAGGGTAAATGGGCCACCCTGATCAACACTCTGCTGTCGTTCAAGCGCTTCTATGACCGCAATGCGCCGTTAACCGAAGTGCTGCCCGAGCTCGTTCAGGATCACCCGAACCGCTACGGATCCATGGGGCTGAAACAACTGGGTGACGAGATGTTCGACTTTCTCAGGCAGTACGACCCCGGCTCGGTGCTGAATGCCGCCTACTCGACCATTCCCGAACCGGCCATGTCGCCGCGGCAGGCATTCCAATACATGGTGAGTGGCGACGTGGAACTGGTGCCGGCCGAGAAGCTGGCCGGCCGTATCGCCGCCAATGCGGTAATGCCTTATCCGCCCGGCATCCCCATGGTGATGTCGGGCGAGAACCTCGGTGACACGGACAGCCCGCAGATCAACTACCTCAAGGCCCTGGGCCAGTGGGATGCCACCTTCCCCGGTTTCGAACATGAAGTGGAAGGCGCCGAAGTGGTCGACGGCGTGTACAACGTGCTTTGCATCAAAGCGTAACGGATTTTTATCAACTCAACACGAATCAAGGAGTCTTGCATGGCTGATTCCAGTAAAAAAATGGGCCTGATGGGGCTCACCACCCTGGTGGCCGTCAACATGATGGGCTCGGGCATCATCATGCTGCCTGCCAGTATGGCCCAGATCGGCGCAGTCTCGCTGCTGTCGTGGATTGTCACCGCCATCGGCTCCATGGCCATCGCCTACAGCTTTGCACAGCTGGGCGTGCTGTGTCCGCGTTCGGGCGGCATGTCGGCCTACTCGGAAGAAGCGCATGGCAAGTCGAGCTTTTTCATGGCCTCGTTCCTCTACTGGCTGTCGCTGGCGATCGGTAACGTGGCCATCGCGATTTCGGCGGTGGGTTACCTGACGCCCTTCTTCCCCTGGCTGGGGACTGGCGCGGTGCCGTTATTTATCGGCGTCGTCGGGCTGATCTGGTTGACCACGCTGGCCAACTTCGGTGGGCCCAAGGTCACCGGTCAGATCGGCGCAGTCACCGTCTGGGGTGTGATTATCCCCGTGGGGATGCTGTCGATCATCGGCTGGTTCTGGTTCAACCCCGATGTGTTCGCTGCCGCCTGGAACCCGCAGAACACGCCTATGGGCGAGGCGATTGCGGCGAGTATCCCGTTGACCCTGTGGGCCTTCCTGGGCATGGAGTCGGCCGCGCAAAACTCGGATGCCGTGGAAAACCCGAAGAAGAACGTGCCGCTGGCCTGTATGCTGGGCACCCTGGGCGCGGCGGTGATCTACGTCCTGTCAACCACCGTGATCCAGGGCATCGTGCCGAATCCGGAACTGGCCAAATCCAGTGCACCGTTTGCCGCGGTCTACGCGCAGATGTTCAACCCGACCATCGGCAAGATCATCATGGCGCTGGCGGTCATCGCCTGCGTGGGTTCGCTGCTGGGGTGGCAATTCACGCTGAGCCAGACCTCCAAGTACACCGCCGACGGTCGCATGTTCCCGCGGTTCTTTTCCAAGGTCAGCGCCAAGAATGCGCCCATCATCGGCATGATCGTGGCGGGTTTTATCCAGACCGCAATGGCCTTTTCCACCATGTCACCGAATGCCACCGCCCAGTTCAACAAGCTGGTCAACCTGGCGGCGGTGACCAACATCATCCCCTATATCACCGCGATATCGGCACTGATGGTGGTGATGTACAAGGCCAAGGTTGACCGGCACAAGTTCAGCACCAACCTGATCGCCGTGCTCGTTGCCATCGTTTACAGCAGCTATGCCCTGTATGCATCGGGTATGGAAGCGGTAATGGGCGGTATGATTGTCATGATGATCGGTTACCTGCTGTACGGCTTTATCGCCAAGCGGTTCGTCGGTCAGGAAGCGCCCGGCGCAGGTATGGAAGAAGCGGCCGCCCAGCAGTAAGGCGGCTGCCTGAATCGACCTATTTCGATATTGACAGATTAAGGACGCAAAAGTATGCGATATACACAACTGATTCGCGGTAGCCTGATGGCCATGGTTATGGCCCTTGTGACGATACCCCTGACGGCCGCTGCCGATACGCTCGAGCGCATCAAGAGCTCGGGGACTTTCAACATCGGCTTTGTAACCGATCAAGCGCCATTCTCATCGGAAGTCGCCGGTGGCGCAACAGGCTACAGCATCGAGCTCTGCCAGAAAGTAGCCGATGCCGCCAAAACCCAACTGGGCCTGTCCGACCTGAAGGTGAAGTACACCCCTACCAGTGTGAAGGCAGGACTGGAGCTGGTTGCCGGCGGCCAGGTCGATGTGCTGTGCGGCTCAGTCACCGATACCCTGAAGCGCCGGGAATCGGTTGCCTTCTCGATCCCGATTTTCAATGGAGGTATCGGTGCACTGCTGCGCACTGACGCACCACCGGACCTGATGCGCGTTATCAAGGGCGAGGAGGCCCATACCGGTCCGAAGTGGCGCGCCACGGTAAGAATGGGTCTCGCCGATCAGACCTTTGCGGTACATTCTGGCACAACCACAGAGGAGTGGGTGCGTCAGCAGATCGCGGGCTTGCGTGTGACCGCGACCGTTATATCTGTCGACGATCATGAGAAAGGCGTCTCCATGGTCCGGAACAAGGAAGCTGATGCTTACTTCGCCGACCGAACCATCCTGGAGGCGTATGTGGCCCGGGCAAAAAACGCTGACAATCTTATGGTAGCCGATCGCTATTTCAACTATGAACCCATCGCGCTGGCCATACCACGCAATGACGACGACTTCCGCCTGGTGGTGGATACGGTGCTGAGCAAGCTGTATCGCTCCGAAGCATTCCCTGAGCTATACACCCGCTACTTCGGTGAGCCCAGCGAGATTACGCAGATGCTCTTCAAAGCCTACGCGCGCCAATAACCAGACCGGCACTTCGGCGATAGAGAACCGAGCAAATGGCTAACGCCGGCAAGAAAATGACCCTGGCGGGTCTCACGACCATCGTCATGGTCAACATGATGGGCTCGGGCATTATCATGCTGCCCGCCAGCATGGCCCAGATCGGTGCGGTATCGCTGCTGTCCTGGCTGGTGACCGCTGTCGGCTCGATGGCCATTGCCTACTGCTTCGCCGAGCTGGGGGTATTCTGCCCCCGTGAGGGCGGGATGTCGGCCTATTCAGAGGAAGCGCACGGCAAGTCGAGCTTCTTCATGGCATCGTACCTGTACTATCTTTCGCAGATCATCGGCAACGTCGCCGTAGCCATCGCGGCGGTGGGTTATTTCACGCCCTTCTTTCCCTGGTTCGGCAGTGGCTCCGTACCCCTGTTCCTCGGCACCGTGGGACTGCTGTGGCTGACCACCCTGGCCAACTTCGGCGGCCCGAAAGTCACCGGTCATATCGGCTCGGTCACCGTGTGGGGCGTGATCATCCCGGTCGCCGGCCTGTCGATTATCGGCTGGTTCTGGTTCAGCCCGACGGTGTTCGCCGAAGCGTGGAATCCGCGCAACATTGCAATCAGTGACGCCATCGCCACGAGTATCCCATTGACCCTGTGGACGTTCCTCGGCATGGAGTCGGCGGCGCAGAATTCCGGTGCCGTCGAGAACCCGAAAAAGAATGTCCCCATCGCCTGTCTGTTCGGCACCCTGGGCGCAGCAGTGATCTACGTCCTGTCCACGACGGTGATCCAGGGTATCGTCCCCAACGCCGACCTGGCCAATTCCCACGCACCCTTTGCCTACGTCTATGCCCAGATGTTCGACCCGACCATCGGCAAGATCATCATGGCGCTGGCGGTCATTGCCTGTGTGGGGTCGCTGCTGGGATGGCAGTTCACCATCAGCCAGGTGGCGCGGAGCAGCGCCAACCAGCGCATGTTCCCGCAGTTCTTCGCCAAACTCAACAAACACCACGCGCCGGTCATCGGCCTGGTTACCGGTGCTGTGCTGCAGAGCATCGCGGCATTGTCCACGATGTCGCCGAACGCCACAGAGCAGTTCAACAAGCTGATCAACCTGACTGCGGTCACCATCCTGATACCCTACATCACCGCAATAACCGCCTTGGCTGTCGTCATGTACAAGGCCGGGGCCGATCCGTTTACGCGTAATCGCAATCTGGTCTTTGTCATGATCGCCGTGCTGTACAGCGTATTTGCCATCTATGCGTCAGGCGCGGAGGCGGTGCTGGGGGCCATGATCGTAATGATGACGGGCTACCTGTTGTATGGCTTTATCGCCTACCGCTTCGTTGGCCAGGAAAGCGTTACCGGTGCGGCAACTGCGATTGCTCAAGATTGACCCTGGGCTTTATCTATCGGGAGGAATGCGCCCATGCTGTTTCGTGACATCTACAAAGTTCTGGTCATCGCCGACGAAGTCCGAAAGCGGGCGCCGATGCGCCTGCACGGCCAGGCCATCCTTCAGCAGCTGAGCGACGTGCATCACATCAAAGTGGACATCGTCCACAGCACCGAAGATGCCCTGACCGAAGTCGAGCGTGACGCCTCCGTGGCCACGGTGCTGGTCGAATGGGGTGACGAGAACAGCACGATCCATACCCGAAAGATCATTGCCAGGATGCGGGATATCGGTCTGGAAGCGCCCGTTTTCGTCGTCGTGTTCAATCGCGACGATATCCCTGCAGTGCGCGCTCTGCTCAGCGAAGAGATTGCCGGATTCATCCTGACCGACGAGGATACCGCCGATTTTATTGCACGCTTCGTCAACCGGCATTTTGACGACTATGTCAATTCCCTGAAGACGCCGTTTTTCGGTTTTCTTGCCGACTACAATGACCGCAGCGTGGAGGCCTGGGACTGCCCGGGCCACAACGGCGGTATGTATTTCCGCAAAAGCCCCATTGGCCGCGCGTTCTTCGAATATCTCGGTGAAAACGTGTTCCGCACCGATCTCTGCAATGCCAATGTCGAGCTGGGTGACCTGCTGATACACGAAGGTCCGGCGCGCCGCGCCGAAGAGGAAGCCGCCAGGATACTGGGGGCCGATCGCACCTACTTCGTGCTCAACGGCACGTCCACATCCAACAAGGTGGTGCATACCGCACTGGTCAAGGAAGGCGACCTGGTCCTCTACGACCGCAACAACCACAAGTCCAACAACCAGGGCGCCCTGCAGCTGGGTGGCGGCATCCCAATCTACCTGGAAACCGATCGCAATCCGCAGGGTCTGATCGGTCCGGTCCATTACCATGCCTGGGACGAGAACAGCATCCGCGAAAAGATCAAGGCCCACCCGCTGGTCAAGGACCCGGACGCCTGGAAAAAGCCCCGTCCCATTCGACTGTTGATCATGCAGACGGTGACCTACGATGGCACCATCTACAACGTCCGTGACGTGCTCGATCGGGTTGGGCACCTGTGTGACTACATCCTGTTCGACGAGGCCTGGGGCTCTTACCTGAGGTTCCACCCGCTGTTCCACAACAACTGCGCCATGGGTCTGGACGTTACAGCGGACGACCCCGGCATCGTATCCACACAGTCCACCCATAAGCAGTTGTCCGGTTTCTCGCAGGCCTCCCAGATCTGCGTCAAGGACCACCACATCGAGGGCCAGGCCCGGCACTGCGGGCACAAGCGCTTCAACGAATTCTACATGCTGCATGCCAGCACCTCGCCCTTCTATCCGCTGTGGGCCTCACTGGACGTGGGCAATCAGATGATGAAAGGGCGCAACGGTTTCCATTTGTGGAACGAGGCGATACGCACCGCTACGGAAATACGCAAGAGCGTCCGCGAGCTTGCGCGGCAGTTCGTTGCCGAAGCAACGACCGATGAGCAGCAGTGGTTCTTCGATCCTTTCGTACCGGATCAAGTGACCATCCGCGGCTCAGAGCACCACGAGGACGTCGTCGATGTGCCCTGGGAGGAGATCCCCACCGAGGTCCTGCTGAAAGAGAAGCAGTGCTGGGAGATGCGCAAGGGCGCCAGCTGGCATGGCTACCAGCACATCGAGGACGGGTATATCATGGTCGACCCCTGCAAGCTGGAGCTGGTTACGCCGGGCTTCGATCGGCAGACGGGTGCCTACCTCGACTGGGGGATCCCGGCCTCGGTTCTGGCGCAGTTCATGCGCGAGCGCGGCATTGTTCCGGAGAAGAACGACCTCAATACCATCCTGTTCCTGGTGACACCGGGGATCGAGACCAGCAAGGCAGGTACGCTGATCTCGGCGCTGGTCAGCTTCAAGCGCCTGTTCGACCGCAACGCCCCGCTCGCCGAGGTGCTGCCGGCGTTCAGCAGAACCTATCAGGCGCACTACGCCGATACCGGGGTTCGCGACCTTTGCGTGGCCATGCACCAGTTCTATCGGGATCACGACTGTTCCGGTTTGCAGAAGCGGCAGTTTCGCGCCGAGCATTTCCCCGAGATTGCCATGTCGCCACGCGCGGCGATGCAGAAGTTCATCGCCAACGAAGTGGATTACCTGCCCCTGGACCAGATCCAGGGACGCATCGCGGCCACGCTCAACCTGGTCTATCCGCCGGGCATTGCGGTGGTGGTCCCCGGAGAACGCTACACGGAGCGCTGCCGGCCGATGCTCGATTACTTTCGCATGTTCGAAGAGAGCTACGCGCGCTTCCCCGGCTTTGCCAATGAGATTCAGGGCGTGTACCCGGAACAGGTGGACGGTCAAACCCGGCTCCATACCTATGTGGTTAGGGAGTGATTGGAAAGCGACATAGATGAGGGATAGTTTCCTCGCCAGTTGCCGGTCGTTGGTCACACGACTCTGGAACGAAAGCATTGCCGTGCCCGGTATTTTTCAGGCCCAGCGCCGGTCCTTGGTGAACACGATGTTCATCCACAGCTTGTAACCCAGTTCCGACAGGCTATGCTCGACCTCCGTCCGAATCCCGTCCAGGGTATCGATAGTGATCTTGCCGCTGTCAGGAGGCGCGAGAAACGTGATGTCCACTGCCAGCTCCCGGCCTATCTTGCTGGAGCGAATGACGGCCTCGGTATAATCATGGGCATGCGCGATCGACTCGATTCGTGAACTCAGCTGTGCCTGTATATCGCTCGCGGGTGCCATCAGCAGTAATTCTCGGAGGCTGGAGACGAGACGCGCCAGAGGGACGCGAATGAAATAGATGGAGGCCAGTACCACCATCACAGGATCGATATAGGGTACGATGAAATCAAGCGGGGTGGCCGACAAGAGATAGCTGGCCAGAAAGCTCAGCAGGACAACGGCGCTGACGACCGTGTCGATCAGCCATTGCTCGGATTCCGCTTGCACCAGATCCGGCATGTTCTTGCCGCGGATCCTGAGGTACAGCCAGCTGAACAGGCAGGCCGCGATCGAGATCATGGCGTAAAGCATGCCCAGTAGCGAGTTGGTGGAGACGCTGCCTCCATGCAGGATAAGGATCGATGATGTGACGATGCCATAGCTGCAGACGCCCACAATCACAGTCGACTTCAGTGCGACTACCAGAGGTTCGAACGCCATGCGCCCGAACTGAAAGCTCTGATCGTCCGGCTGGTTGACGAGATGCAGGGCGATAATCGAGAGGATCGAGAGGATGATGCTGAATCCCGAATAGATTCCGTCGAACAGGATCACGCCGGATTGAATCGCCAGCCCCCAGCCGATCCCGAGAACCGCAAACACTACCCCCATCCAGACAGAGAAAAGCAATAATGCACGTTCCTCCGGTTTTCTTTCGAGACCCATGGTTGTCTCCATATCCCGATGCTTTCGAGATTCTTACTCTGGAAGGTGTGGCAGCAGGTGTCAACACTGCGCTTATTTGTCGGTGTGCCGGCAGGCAGGCGAGAGCGTGAGGGCACAGTTACTGATATGGACAAGAACCCCGATCTGGCGATCAAGTTCCTGGCGATCAAGTTCAATGACGTGATCAACCGTTACCTGGTTAAGCAAATCAACAAGCTGGCGCATTATCTGGACAGCGGTCAACAGCAGAGCGCGTAGTGCGTTGTGACGCTTTGGCGCATAATGTTCAGTAAGCTCAAGGGTAAATTCGTAGTATGAACACAGGGTGGCTTCGAGACTGTCGCTGTTTGAAGCTGGCAGACTGATAACGGGCATGATCGCAGTTATCTTTGACAGGTTTCCTTGATCCAGCCTGGCCCGACATGAGTAGTTTACGAATCGGATCGATGTAATAATGTTAAATATAATTTTATGATTATGTCGCCAGGCCGCCGGAGGCCGGCTTGACGATCTAATCAGAGTTGCCATTGTTGATTTGAGGTTCTGAACGCGTTGGAAAACTTCGTCGGTCATGCGCTATCCGTATTCATGGGTTTTTTCGCCATCATGAATCCCGTCGCCAATACGCCGGTCTTTCTCGGCCTGACCGCCGATGACAGTCCCGAGATAAGACGGGCCGTCGCGCGGAAGGCGCTGCTGCTGAGCTTTATCATTATTCTGGTTTTCTGCGCGGCCGGTAAACTGATCTTCGATCTATTCGGCATCACACTGCCCGCGTTTCGCATCACCGGGGGATTGCTGGTCTTTCTGGTCGGCTTTGGCTGGGCCAAGCCGGTCCCCATCGACTGGCGTAATCTGCACCACCCACGGCGCGACATGGCGTTCGTGGCCCTGGCCGGGCCCTCCGGTAGCGGCAAGTCTACACTGCTGAACCTGATCGGCACGCTGGATCTGCCGGATGGGATCTACGGCGTGGACACCACGCTGCGCCTGCCGCGGACGGTGAGCCTGCGCATGGCGCCCCACGCGGTCATCCGCGCGCTGCCGGGCTTCAGAGGCGAGTCCGTGGTTCTCAAGACGGCCACGGGCAAGGATACGGACCTTCATGAATCCTCGGGGTGGGTCCATGGCGGGGTCATCGACGGCGGGAAACGAGGGCATACTCTCTACCGTCCAACATAACAGATGGAACACCGGTTGCCGTACTCTCGCAACCGATCGACAACGCCTGCGAAATGTGCCGGT
>ENA-OVUE01000003-OVUE01000003.1-sediment-metagenome-genome-assembly--contig:-NODE-3-length-19489-cov-2.539203_pt1 | contig 19489 bp, 16 predicted proteins | sample MGYA00250100_ERZ650196 | MGnify/ENA primary metagenome ERZ650196 (study PRJEB26732, sample SAMN07258975) | sediment metagenome | biome: subtidal zone; feature: saltmarsh; material: sediment | place: USA... | reverse complement strand
TCGACGACTACCTCACCAAACCTATCGACAAATCGAATCTGGTCAGCACGGTACGCCGGGTTCTCGGCAGATCTCGGCAGGTATACGGCCGGCTGACACAGCGCATCGATCAAAGCATTTCGGCGTCACTCGCACCGGAGTTGCCCGCAGAAACTAACGGCTGGCGCTTCAGGGTCATGAACCGCCACACTGGCAGCGGCGGCGGTGACCTGCTGCTCACGAGAAGCGAAGGGGAGTCCTTCAGGTTCATGCTCGTAGACATCATGGGACATGACGACAGCGCAAAGTTTTTCGCCCATGCCCATGCCGGGTACATCCGCGGCCTTCTCAACATCATTCCTCCCGGTGACCCGGCACTACTGATGGAACAGCTCTCCGCGAATGCTGCGCAGGACAGGCTGCTCTCGATGTCGACCATGACCTGCTGCGCTGCAATCCTGCGGCCGGACGGAATCTGTCGCGTTGCGAGTGCGGGACATCCACGTCCCTGGCATGTCAGGTTCGACGGTACTGAATCCATCGAAATCGGAGGAATACTTCCGGGGCTGCTGGAGGATGCCAGGTATGAATCCAGACAGATCAGGGTCGTGCGCGGCGAACGCATCGTGTTCTACACCGACGGGATCGTGGAATCGGCCCCTGATAACGAGGCCAGGTCCGCACTGGAACAGCAAATCAGGAATATCCTGTGGCAGACTCTCGACGAGACTATCGACCATTCGATTCGGGAGGTCACGGAACTCTTTGACCAACGAACAGGCGGACTGCCTCCCGATGACGCGACGCTGATCATCGCCGAACTTCTCTAGGAGACCGCAGCTGACATATTGCGAAACACGCTTTGCATTTTGCAATGCAATCCGCGGACAAGAGACGGCGAGGTCACAGACCGGGAAGTTATCGAGCACTTAATCTACTGAATTTGTGAGAGTATTCTAATCGCGAGGGACAAATAGCCGGGAATGGCATATCTTCTGCATGGATGAGTGGATGCGATTTATCCAGAGGATTTCTCCCCGATGAAAAGACTGCTTACAATCATCTTCACGTTGCTGTGTTGTACGCCCGCAGGAACAGTGTCAGCCGATCCAGTCACCTTCGGGATCGTACCGCAACAATCGGCGAGCAGGCTTGCAGAGCTCTGGGGTCCCATCGCTGCATACCTCGGTGAAAAAACCGGCCTGGAGGTCCAGTTCCGCACCGCGCCGGACATCCCTGCTTTCGAGCAGCGACTGGCTTCAGGTGAATACGATATCGCCTACATGAACCCCTATCACTACACGGTTTTCCATGAATCGCCCGGTTACAGTGCGATCGCAAAGGCGCGGGACAAGCGCATCAAGGGGATTATCGTCGTGCGCAAGGAGAGTCCAATCGAGAGACTTGAGCAACTTGATGGCGAGCAGCTCGCCTTCCCTGCACCTGCAGCATTCGCGGCAAGCATCCTGCCCCGTTCCCATTTGAAGGCTATCGGCATCGAATTCATACCGAAGTATGTTTCGTCCCATGATTCAGTCTATAGTTCTGTCGCGAAGGGCTTCTTTCCCGCTGGCGGCGGTGTCATCAGAACATTTCGGAATACCGAACCCGCCATCAGGGAGCAACTGAGGGTATTGTGGACAACACCGGGTTACACGCCTCACGCTATCGCAATCCATCCGCGCATCGATGCAGCAACCTCCGGAAAACTCACCGCCGCTATCATCGGCATGGAACAGGATGAGGCGGGAAGAAAGCTGCTGGAAGCAATCAAGGTCAAGGGCTTCGAAAAGGCGACAGACAGCGACTGGGATGACGTCCGAAATCTGAGCCTTGATGAAATTGAAACCGCGAATACACACAGCACGCAGGAGTGAAATTGTCTTTCCGACTCAAGACGATCCTCGGCATCGCCCTGATCGAAACAATCCTGCTGATCGTTCTGATCCTGAGTGCACTGTCATTCCTCAGAGACTCGAACGAGAAGCTGCTCATCGAACATGCCACGAGCACATCACGGCTTTTTGCCAGCGCCATCAAGGACGCGGTGCTCGCAACGGACCTCGCGACACTTGAAAGCTCCACCCGCCAGATCCTGCTCACTCCGGATATCGTCTACGTCAGGATAAAGAGTTTTGAGCGGATCCTTGCCGAAGGCGGGGACACGATGCTCCTGAACCAGGGAAGAGAGGCTGACAGCAGCCTCGACGAGGTCACTGACGGGGTCTTCGACACCGCACAGCCTATCATTGTGAGCGGAATGCCCTACGGCATGCTGGAAATGGGCTTTTCTACAAGGGGCATTGAGCAGCTGCTCTCGGAAGCCCGCAGATGGACAGTCAGTATCGGCATGCTGGAGGTCATTCTCGTCGCCATCTTTTCGCTGATTCTCGGTACTTACCTGACACGCCAGCTTCAGCAATTGATCACGGCGTCAAAGATAATCACCGAGTCTGGCCCCGGGCACGTGGTGCCGGTGCGGGGCAGCGACGAAATCGCCGAGGTCGCGAATTCATTCAACAGGATGTCACGCAGCATGCAGGAGAGCTACCAGGCACTGCACGATTCACTTCAGTCACAAAGAGAGATGACATCGGCAACTGAACGCGGCCAGGAGAAAATCAACGCCATCCTGGAATCATCTCTCGACGCCATGATCACCATTGACAGCAAGGGAAAGATCATCGACTACAACCATGTGGCTGAAGAAACCTTCGGCTGGCTTTTCGAGGAAATCATTGGCAAACAGATGGTGGACTTCATCATCCCTCCCGAGTACCGCGAAGCCCACAACCGTGGCATGGCGCATTACCTCGCTACTGGAGAAGGTCCTGCACTCCGCAAGCGGCTGGAGTTGAAGGCGCAACACAAGGATGGGCATCAATTCCCGATAGAGATCGCGATCTCTCCGATCGAGACGAAACAGGGAGACATGTTCACGGCCTTCATCCGGGACATCACGAAACAGAAGTCTGACGAGACGGAACTCAGGCTGGCTGCCCAGGCGTTCAAAACCAGCGAGGCAATGTTCATCACCGATTCGGACGCAACAATACTGCGTGTAAACAATGCCTTCTCTCGAATCACTGGCTACGACCACGACGACGTGATCGGACACAATCCTCGCCTGCTCTCCTCGGGTCTTCACGAACCCGGTTTCTATGACAGCATGTGGCGATCCCTTCTGGAGAGCGGCGAGTGGACCGGTGAAATCTACAACAAGCGAAAAAACGGCGAGATCTTTCCGGAGTATCTCAATATCTCCAGCGTCAGGGACGACAGGGGAGAGATCACCCATTTCATCGCCCACTTCGTTGATATCACGGATCAGAAAAACTACGAGAAGAACCTGCGCAACGAACAAGCGCGGTCTGAAGCCGCGAATATCGCAAAAGGCCGGTTCCTGGCGATAATGAGCCATGAAATTCGAACACCCATGAACGGTATCCTGGGCATGCTTGACCTGCTAAGACATACCAGGCTTGATGAGCAGCAACAACAGCTGGTGAGCACGGGGCTGGAATCGGGTGAAATACTGCTCAATATTATTAATGACATCCTTGACTACTCCAAGATGGAGGCCGGCAAGCTGCAGCTCGAATGCGAGCCCTTCGAACTGCAAGACATGCTCTTGCACACCTTAGAACTGCTTCAACCACAGGCGGAGATGAAGGGCAATATCCTCAGGCTTGACATGCACAATCATCTTCCACGCTACGTCTCGGGGGACTCGAGCCGTCTTCGTCAGGTGCTTCTCAACCTGATCACAAACGCCATCAAGTTCACGAACGACGGAAATATCACCGTAACCGTGAGCGGTGAGAGGCAGGAAGCTGGCAAGTTCATGTTCGAATGCAGTGTAAAGGATACCGGTTCCGGTATACGTGATGATGCCCAGGAGACACTGTTCGACGAGTTCACAATGGCCGACCAGACACATTCACGTACCCAGAAGGGAACTGGCCTCGGACTTGCCATCTGCAAGCAACTCGTCCAGTTGATGGGTGGTACGATTGATTTCACGAGCAAGTTCAACCGCGGCAGCAACTTCACTTTCAGGATCCCGCTGAAAATCACAGAGGCACAAGCAGTGACCGCGGAGGAGTCGCCTGTATCGGGTGTAGCACCTCGAAAGGACACGCGCGTTCTTCTCGCCGAGGACAATATAGCTAACCAGACAGTCATGAAAGCAATTCTCGGAAATGCTGACCTGGACGTCACTGTGGTCAACAACGGAGAAAAAGCCATCCAGCAACTCGCGAAGGAGAGATACGACATCATCCTGATGGATATCTCTATGCCGGAAATGGATGGTATCGAGGCGACCAGACACATCAGGCAGCTTCCCGGGCGTGCGAGAAATATCCCGATCGTTGCCTTGACCGCCCATGCGCTCTCCGGCGACAGAGAACGCTTTCTGGAGGCAGGTATGAATGACTACCTCACGAAACCCGTCAAGGTGAAGAAGACACTCGAGTGCATTGCGCGCTGGACAGGTAAAAAAAGAGACTGGCCTGAAGAGATCGAGGACATCGGCGTGGCGCTTGAAGAACAGAGTGGTACCCAGGCACAATTCATTGACAAGGATGTCATCAACCAGCTTATTAGGGATACCTCGGCAGAAACCGTTACCAACCTGATCCGACTCTATATCGACGATGGAAGAAAACGGATATCACACCTCCTCGAGGCGATATCGGACCGCAATGTAGAGAAGCTGCAATTTGAAGCACACACCCTCGGAAGCAGTGCGGCTACTCACGGAAATCTTGCGCTTCATGACCTGATGAGAAAAATCGAGCATCATTGCAGGAGCGATAACCCTGACGAAGCATTTGTCGAGGCCGAAAATCTGCGATCGGTAGCTGATCAATCCTTCGAAGAACTTGAAAAGATGGCCGCCGCTGGCTTCGAGTCCCAGGACCTGCCATCAACTACCGGAACATGACCATGAAAGACTCACCACGCGTATTACTGGTCGAGGACTCTGCGCCGCTCGCGGCTGTATACCAGGAGTATCTCAAGGATGAATTGCTAAACCTGGAGCACGTGGCCGATGGCGACTCTGCAATGAAATCCATCCAGGAGACGCTACCGGACCTCGTGCTTCTCGATCTTGTCCTGCCTGACATGACAGGGCAGGAGATCTTGCAGTGGATAGCCCACGAGAAACTACCTTGCTCCGTGGTCGTCATGACCGCGCATGGATCAGTCGACGTAGCAGTGGACGTGATGCAACTCGGCGCCGAAGATTTTCTCGAGAAACCGGTATCAGCTGGCCGGCTCAAAACGACTGTGAGGAATATACTCGAAAAGCATCGTCTCAGGTATCTAGTCGAGGACATGGAGAATACATTCGAACGAAAAACCTACCACGGTTTTATCGGATCGAGCCTGGCGATGCAGGGTGTCTACCGGATCATCGATTCGGCTGCCTCGAGCAAGGCGAGCGTCTTCATCACCGGCGAGAGCGGAACCGGCAAGGAGGTCTGCGCCGAGGCCATCCACAAACAGGGCAACCGTGCAGGCAAGCCATTTATCGCGCTCAACTGTGCGGCAATCCCGCACGACCTCATGGAAAGCGAAATATTCGGCCACGTGAAAGGAGCTTTCACCGGCGCTGCCAGTAACAGAAAGGGCGCAGCCTTGCTGGCAGATGGCGGAACCCTCTTTCTGGATGAACTTGCAGAGATGGACATGGATCTGCAGTCTAAACTCTTGCGTTTCATCCAGACAGGCACCTTCCAGAAAGTCGGCGGCACCGAGTATGAAAGCGTCGACGTACGCTTCATTTGCGCTACGAACAGGGACCCTCTCCAGGCTGTTGCAGATGGCAGGTTAAGGGAAGATCTCTACTACAGGCTTCATGTGGTGCCTATCCACCTTCCTCCTCTAAGGTCCCGCGGTGACGACATCCTGGCTATCGCAATGCATTTCCTTCTCAAATATTCACAGGAGGAGGATAAGGAGTTCAGGGGCTTCAGCCCCGAGGTCGAGATCATACTTCGCAATTACAACTGGCCTGGCAATGTCAGGCAGCTGCAAAACGTGATCCGAAATATAGTGGTGCTCAACAATGACACCAGCGTGACGCTCTCCCACCTGCCTCCACCACTCAATGCGCCGCTAAATGAAATGCAGTTCCACAGCGAATCCGGGGCGCCCGGGAATGATCATCCAGTCACTGCATCGGTGACATCCATACCACAATCCTCCCCATCAGCGACAGGAGTGGTGAGACCACTCGCCATCGTCGAAAGGGAAGCCATCGAACATGCCATTCGGGCCTGTAACGACAATATTCCGAGGGCTGCGGCGCTTCTCGAAGTCAGTCCCTCGACCATCTACAGAAAAAAACAGGCCTGGGACCGGGAGTAGCGATCGAACTACACCCCGCCCCCTATGCCTGTCTCATTCCATAGCCATACGCAGCTTAGACGCAACTGCCTCCAGTGACGGTTCGTCTACCGCACTCTCCTCGCCGCATGACGCGAGAAGCTGCTTGAGCCCACTGGCGAGGTTATAACCCGCTGAGACATCGAGCATCCGGGCAGCATGGCCAGGCGAACCGACAGATATGCGGATATCACCCTTGCGTGAAGGCAACTTCGTGATGTCAACACGCCGGCCTGTCAGGAACATTATGATCTTTGCAAGCTGATTGATCGAGACCGACTCACCGGTGCAAACATTGTAGACAGACGGCATGTTTCCGGAGCGCTGCATCGCGGACATCAGGAAATTAACGACATCTCCGACATAAACGAAGTCCCTCGTCTGTTCACCGTCTCCATAGATCGTCAACTCCCTGCCATCGAGAATTCTGTCGATGAAAATCGATATCACACCGGAATATGGAGAAGAGGGATCCTGCCTGGGCCCGTAAACGTTGAAGAAGCGCAGGCCAGTTGTCGGAACGCCATGCACAAGGCTGGCGACCGTGGCATGCAGTTCGGATCCAAGCTTGTCCGCGCCATAGGCAGTCAATGGCCTCCCCGTGGAACGCTCCTTCAGAGGAGTATCCGCATTGTCACCATAAACAGCGGCCGAGGAAGCATATACGACGGGGCTCTTCCTGGCGCGTGCCGCCTCGAGTACATTGATGGTGCCGAGCTGATTGACCTCGTGCGTTCGCACCCACTCCTCATTGGACTGCTGCACTGATGAAACAGCAGCCAGGTGAAAGCAGCCATCCATGCCGTGCATGCACTCCTTTACAAGAGCGGTGTCGGACACATCGCCAACAACAAGCTGGCATGCCTCTGAATCGGTATCGATATTCGCAAGCTTTCCTGTGGAGAGGTCGTCGAGGATAAGCACCCTGTGCCCATCCGCGATCAGTCTGTCCACGAGATGGGAACCGATAAAGCCGCAGCCGCCAGTTACAAGATAGTTTGCCATTTAAATCAACCTCGTTTGAGTGAAAGAGATCGATTGATACGCAAACTGTGTGCCAACCCGTATTTTCAGTCATCCGGGTACTTTTTGAACTGATTTTGCTTGAATTGCATTGCAGTCTGGCAAGACTCTCAGAAATGAAATTGCAAATTGAAACGGAACGGCTTGCCAGTCTTCGAAAACGCCAGATGGCATAGATGTTGCAGCACACAATCGGTATGGCATAAATGGAAACCTACACATGCGCGAACAGATGAGAGTCTGGCTGCTGCTCGACAGCAGCAAGCCGGGCGGTATTGAATCACACGTATTGCAACTGGCTTCGGGACTGCTGGCCCATGGCATCGCTGTCAGGGTGGTCTTCATGGCCGACCATGGCAGGCACCCGCTGAAGGACGCACTCGACGAGGCAGGCATCGATCGACAAGTCCTCGACGGCAGCTTTTACAGCCTGTTGAAAGCATTACCCACCTCGAGACCTGCTGTGGTCCATACCCACGGATACAAGGCGGGAATCCTTGCGCGTGCGGCAGGGCCGATCGCCGGCATTCCGGTCGCCAGCACTTTTCATGCCGGAGAAACCGGACGCGGACGGATGCGGTTCTACGATACACTCGACCGGCAAACAGCCATACTTGCTTCGCTCGTCTACGCCGTTAGCAATGACATCGCCAACAAGCTGCCGACGCCATCCAGAGTACTGGATAACTTCGTGGATACCAGAGACTGCGAGATCTCCAGGAGTGACACAATTGCCTTTGTCGGCAGGTTGAGCGACGAGAAGGGGCCTGACAGGTTTGTGGATCTTGCTGAATCATTTCCCAAGATACCTTTCCACATCTACGGTGACGGTCCACTCGGCGAAAAGCTCAGGCAAGGCGCACCAGGGAATCTCACATTCCATGGCCAGCAGGCAAGCATGAAACCACTCTGGAAAGACATTGGCCTGCTGGTCATGCCTTCTCGTCACGAGGGCATGCCTATGGCCGCACTCGAGGCCATGAGTCATGGCATACCGGTAATTGCGAGCAATGTCGGCGCCATGGAAAGAGTCGTGCAGGATGGCAGCAATGGCTGGCTGGTGGATGAAGGAGACATCGCTGCGCTTCGCGACAGGCTTAAACTCTGGCTGGCTCTTGATGAGCAACAGAAATATCACATGCGGGTCGCTGCCTCTGAAAGGATTCTTAGCGCATTCTCGACAGACAGCGTCATCCCGGAAATCATCGCTGGTTACAGGACGATCACGAGCAGCAGGCGAGCCACAATCGCCGGGAACCCGCAGCAGTAGCAAGGATTCTTTCCAGCGTCTCTGAGTGATTTCTGTTTTGCATTATGCGAAATCACCGCTCCTTGTTCCCACAGTGCTGTGCAATTTGCAACGACTACTTCCCATACATAATCCCACAATCCATGCGAATCAATAGCTTGCAGAATACCAGCCATTGATGCCAGGGACTGGCATGCTGCTTGCATAAAACAGGCCCAGCCAGGTGCACCCTCCCCTAGGGATCTATAGTCACCCCGCCATATTAGCCAACAAAGTGTCATAAAGGTAACTGACGATGACCAGGAAATTCGTAATGACCGCAGCAATGCTTCTACTCGCCTGCGGAACAGCGCAGGGTGCGACTATACAGGGCAAGGTCGAAGACAAGAGCGGGGCTGGACTCGCCGGAATCACTATCTGCCTCGAGGTGTTGGATAACGACACGCACGGATGCATGCGAACCAGGGATACCGACAAAAATGGCTTCTATCAGTTCAACGGGATCCGTGATGGTTTCAAGTACCGAGTCAGTATTGCCTCATCCGACTATCAGCGCACGACGCACTGGACTACTTACAAACACTACACTTGGTCGCCAACCAACAGGGAAGTGAGCCTCATCGACAAACAGGACAAGATTACCGAAATCTCGTTCACGGGATCGTTCGGATTCAGTAACTACAAACGAGAATTCACGCTGGAAAGCGATAACTTTCCCGAGCTCGTCAATTTCAATACAGCAGGGGACATTGTCTTCCTCAAGACCTGGATGGTGTCGCCAACGAGTGGACAGGAAGAGGTGGTCTTTCTTGGGCAAGTTGGGGATGACAAGACCCTTTCGATACGACTCAGCATTCCAAACGCAACAGAAGAAATTCATTACCAAATTTACAGCGTGTCGGACAGCACGGGATTCTCGGGCTCAATTTCTGTCGACAGCCTCTGAAGTGGAACACAGGAGTATCATCATGCAAAGGTTATTCAGATTGCTAACTCTCGTCGCCACACTCAGCGTTGCGGAAATCATTCATGCGCAGGAATCGATTCGGCTGACTGACGTAGTAAAGAGCACCGGAATCGGTCGTATCGATATCATGAAAGACCTTACGGCAGAGCAGCTCGAAGCACTCAGGACAGATAATGGCGGTGCCATCGTAATCGGCGTCGACGTGAATGAAAGCGCCAGTGGAACGGAAAAATCCGCTTCACAGGCCGTAACGCTTGGCACACTGACACTAACCGTCGACTATTCCGATGGAAGCCGTAAGGTCTTCGATCTTGCTGATGGCTGCTGTTCAACGCAGACACAGGCGCTCGTCGCGGAAAATCCCTCAACTGAACGACGGCTTTTCTATACCCTGCTGGGCGAGACAGGCTCGAGCAGGATTACAGCAGGCAACCAAATCCAGAGCGATTTCGACAGCACCATCAGAATTGACATCAGTGACCCGTTATACGATCCGGTACAACAGATCGACGCTGTGTCTGTCATCATGGATATCGCCTGGCTGGAGACTAACGTCAGCCTCGGTGACCCGGAAGCGTTCTACGACTTCACGAATGGCTTCGAGGATCTTGCAGTGCTGAACGCTGTCGATACAGCATTCCTCGACGAGTACCAGGCGGGTGTTGACGAGGCCGTCGCGGTGATCGAAACCAACCCGTCCCCTGGTGTCGATGCGATGAAGATCACAACCTGGAACTATTTTCCTTCCGCAACCTCTTATTTCCTCGCGGCTTATGAGGACCAGTATCCCCGTCGCGGAGACTACGATTTCAACGATCTCACAGTCGCTTACCAGGTCAGGCTCGGACTGAATGCAGCCAACGAGATCATTTCGATACGAGGAACAGCCTACCTGATCACACGCGGAGCAGCCTACAACCATGACTGGCACCTGAGAATTTCCACGCCATCCGGCGTAAACACCTCGACAGCCTGCACCACATTCCTCGACCCTAACAATGCTTATGATCTGCAGGACTGCAGTGACATCCTCCCCGATCGCTCCAACGGAGAAGTTGACATGGCTGTCTTCAGTCGCACTGCCGAGATCTTCGTTGATGACTGGTACGGAAAGATGTACACCAACACCATCGCGGACCGCCGGTTTCTGAAAGGCCCCAAAAGCGAGTTCCGGATCGATTTCGACCAGCCGGTGCGCGCCGATGCGATAAGCGAGGCGCCTTACGATCCCTATCTCTTCGTCCGTGACACAGGTGAAAGTATCCAGCTACTGCAGGTCAATCCTGCTTTCACTGATGCTGATGGTTACCCTTACGGCATGCTGATGCCGTCCGGCTGGCTGCCGCCGCTCGAGAAGACCAGCATCAGAACGGCCTATCCACTCTTCGAGAGCTTCGTCGCTTCCGAGGGAGTCATGGCCGCTGACTGGTACAACACCTCCTATAGCGAATTTCTCGTCCCTCAGCCTGACGATGGTGTCTGGGCCTGGTAATTCGTAGTCCGGAGAAATGGTCGGGCACCCGCCAAGTCCTTTTTTTCATCTCTCTTCGCATTCTGCAAAGCAGAATGCCAGCAGGAACATGAATCGCAAACGTGACTGAATAAATTTTATAATAAATACAATTGCTTGCATCTGATTTACCGGGTTGGCCCACTCCTTGCTAATAGCGGGTAATACCCTAGAAACAGAAATCAGAAAACAAGTGACCATGACCACACGACCGGGCACCGACCCCGCTACCATCCTCTTTACTCACTACGGTGATGAGTGGATCCGCGGCAGCGAACGCTGCCTGCTCGACCTGCTCTCCCATCTGGACAGAAAACGGTTCGAGCCCGTGGTCTGGTGTAACAGCAGGATCATGGCGGAGCGCGTTGGGGAACTCGGCATCAAGGTCTACCGCTCCGATTTTCCGCTCCTGCTGGGATGGCAGCGCCCACGGTTCGACATCACGTCCTTTTCCAGGCTCGTCCGAGAAGGATTACGCCTAGTCGACCGCCATGGGGTCAGCCTGATACATGCCAACAGCGGCGCACCGAACCAATGGCTCAACATCGTCGCGCGCGCCAGGCGACTGCCACTCGTGGCGCACCTGCATTCACGCTACCAGTTCCGGGAAAGACTCACACTTGGCCTTCACCAGGTAGGCGTTGCCGTTGGCGTCAGCCAACCGGTTGTAGATCCGTTGCTGGGAGACGGCATGCCAGCAAAAAGAATTCGAGTGATTCCGAATGGCGTCGACGCAGATTATTCAGACCGGCAACAGCCTGTCGAACTGCGACGGCAGTTCGGTCTCGATAACCGGGATTTCCTGATCCTTGCAGTCGGCTCGCTGATCAGGCGCAAGGGTTTCGACCTCGTCATCAACGCCCTTCCCTCACTGCTTGAAAAAGGCATTCCTATCAAACTTGTGATCATTGGCGATGGTCCCGCACGCGAGGAGTTGCAGCAGCAGGTTCTCAGATTGGCGCTGCAGGATCATGTCTTCCTCGCCGGCGAATCTTCTAACGTGGCCGGATGCCTGAAGGGCGGTGCAGATCTTCTCGTCTCCGGAGCCCGTGAGGAGGTTTTCGGTCTCGTGCTGGCAGAAGCTGGCCTTGCCGGATTACCGGTCATTGCACCCCGCGTTGGCGGCATTCCGGGGGTCGTGATCGATGGTGTCACGGGCATGCTTGTTCCGGCCGAGAACAGTAGCGCTCTCTCGGCCGCAATAGCGGAGCTACATGACAACCCTGAGAGGCGCAGGTCGATGGGCGAAGCTGCGAGACAGCACGTAACGGCCAACCTGTCGGTTAAGTCCTATACCGAAAATTTCGAGGTGCTCTACGAGAATCTGCTCGACAGCAAGCAGGAAAATCTCCGCTGGTATAGCCACTGGGAAACGTGGCGCTTGGCTATCACCGCGCTGCGCGTGTTCATAAAAAATGTCGCCAGCCGCCCCCTGAAAACGGAGGCGGCATGAAACAGCACCTCCTCGTACTGGATCCGACTGCCTACAGGGGCGGCTCGAAGATCGCGACCGAGAATATCCTCAGGCTCCTCAACACGGATGAGACAGCTATCACGGTTCTGACCAGTGACATGCAATCCTGGAGTTGGCCGCCAATTCGCAAGATCAGGATGCGTCAACCGGACTTGCTTGCCAATGCGGAAACAGGGATACGCTATTTTTTACGGCATGCCATTGTGCTGCTCAACCTGCTTCTGGCGAGATTGCTGCATGGCCGAATCGACGCTGTGTTGGGCGCATCTGGTCCCGGCGTCGACCTGGCTCTTTACATGGGCAGGCCGTTCTTCGGCTATCGCCTGATCCAGCTCGTTCACGGACCGGTTGCGACGTCACGCACAATTGCCCGCTGCCTTGCCCGAGCGGATGAAGTGCACTACCTCGCATCATCAGAGGAGTCGATCCTCTCATCTCTGGCAACAATCGTTATCGAGCCGACCGGGCTGGACACAATGCCCGGCTTTTATTTGATGGAGAATGGTCTCTCCGAGCACGCCTGGCCAACCCGCAGCAGAACAACACGGCCGGTGCTTTTCTGGTCTGCATCGCTACTCAAATGGAAAGGGCTCGACACACTACTTGAAGCGCTGGCAGGAATCCCTGTTGAGATGCGGCCTGAAACGCACCTGTGCTATATCAGGCCGCGCAATACGCGACTACCTGTCACGGATGCACCGGTTCCAGTCGAACGGGTGTCCTGGCACGAAGACCCGGAAGCGCTGGATACGATCAGGGCATCAGCAAGCCTTTTCGTTTCGACGAGCCGTGGAGAGCCATTCGGGCTTTCTATCCTCGAAGCGCTGGCTGCAGGGCACTGCGTGCTGATTCCTGCTGATGGAGCCTACTGGGACGGCGTGCTTGAAGACGGGATCAATTGCATCAAGTATGCACCCGCCGATGCCAACGATCTTGCCCGGAAGATCCTCAACATCGCAGGCGACATGAAACTGGCCGCAAGGATTGGTGAAAACGCAGCGAAACTCGCACTAGGCTATCGTGCCGGCCTGAAGTATGCGGTAATCAGGCAAAGCTTGCAGACCGGTCTATCAGTCTCCGCTCGCGATCAGCACCTCGGGGAACACGTCTGATGCGGCCAAGAATCACTTCAGCATTGGGCCAGACAATCGTCTACGGTGCAGGTATCGCCGTGATGAAGGCAGTCTCGCTGCTGATGCTCCCATTTCTCGCACACCAGCTCTCTGCAGAATCCCTGGGGCGGCTGGAAGTGATAGGTAGCCTCGCTGTAATCGGAAGCGTACTGGCAGGTCTCGGAATGGAAGATGCCCTGTTTCGCCATGCCTCAGCGGAAAGCAGTCAGCAGGGCAGGAAACGCATGGCAGCGGCAATCTTCGGACAGGCAATCGTGCTTGGTTTTATTGTGTGGATCGCAGGCATGCTCCTCGCCGAAAGGCTTGCCAGTCTCATCCCTGGCAATCCCTCCCCGTATGAGCTCAAGCTGGTACTCTCGGTATTGGCGCTCGAGGGTTGTATTGCCATTCCACTCGGATGGCTTCGCATGCAAGAGCGGGCTATTACCTTCTTTCTTGTCACCACGGGCCGGGCGGCCCTGCAGGCGCTGCTTGTGCTAGTGCTCGTCTCACACGGGGCCGGTGTGGAGGGTGTGCTGGAAGCTGGACTCGTCGCTGCTCTGGCGCAAGCTCTCCTCCTGGGATTCATGCAGCTACGCGAAACAGGAGCAAGTCTTGACCGTGATACTGTAGGAGTGACCCTGCGATATAGCCTGCCGATCGTCGGCAGCGGGCTGGTTGCAGTGGTCCTTAACGGCGTAGACCGCTGGATGCTCGCAGCATCAGCATCGCTAGAGGAAGTGGCACATTTCGGAGTCGCCGCAAAATTTGCGCTCGCCGTTGTACTTCTCATGCAACCCTTCGGCGCCTGGTGGTCCTCACGACGATTCGCTACTCTCAATAGCCCCGGAGGACATGCACGTGCGGCGAAAATCATCACCATTGGTGTGACGCTCACGTTGTTCATAACGGTCCTGACCGGTCTCGCCGCTCCCCTGCTGGTTCGTTTCCTTCTGCCTGCGAACTTCGAGGTGGCCGCTGACTACGCAATCGTGATGGTGCTCGTGATGGCACTCAGGGAACTGGCCGAGCTGCTCAATCTCGGGTGCTTCACAGGCAAGACCACGGGCACACAGCTCGGCATCAATCTCATCGCCTCGCTTGCAGGTTTCGCGGGCATGTGGCTACTGATTCCCGATCACGGTGTCTGGGGCCTGATTGGCGCACTGCTCGGCGCACAGGCACTGCGCGTCATTTTATTCACATTCGCAAGCCAGCGTTATCTGCCCTTGCCTTTTCCGGCATACGCTATTCTTGCCTTCGGCTGCATGAGCCTCTGCTGGCTGATTGCAGGCAGCATGCTGTCATCGATCATACAGCAGCTGTTACTGGTGGTGACAGCCATGGTCAGCATGCTTGCAACGGCGTTGGCACTGAAGTTGATTCCAGCTCCCCGTCGCATGAAGGTTGCCCTGCAATGAGCGCATTGCTCGACAAAAAGAGCGCACAGGCGATGCTGGCACTGCTGTTGTGTCTGCTCACGGCGTTTTTATGGAAGCTGGTTCCGAACCCGGCGATTGCAGTTATCGCCGGAATCATCCCTCTGGGCATTCTGTTCGTGCTGCACCAGCCCTTCCTGATGGTGTTGCTGTTCGTGATTTTTTCCTTCTTCAGGATCCATGAGGTTTTCCCGCAACTCTACTCACTCAAGATTCCATTGCTTCTCTCCATGGCTGCACTCGCAGCGCTCGTATGGCACGTTGGTCTAACCCGCAAGGTGGAAGCCTACTGGCGCCCTGAACTCACCATGCTCGCCCTTTTTCTTGGCCTTGTAATCGTCGGCATCCTCATGGCAAGCAACAGACCGGTAGCCGTGAACTACTTCACTGGCATCTACTGGAAAATTGCCGTCATGACGGTAGCCATCGCATGGCTCTCGAGAACCGCCACTGATTTCAGGCTTGCTTCCCGGCTCATCACCCTGGCCGGACTGGCTGTAGCAATTGTCGCTCTCTATAACAAGTCGATGGGAATCGGGCTCGTGGAAGGAACACGTGTCACGATCGGCAGGGAGATCGGCTCCGTGCTCGGCGACCCTAACGATCTGGCCCTTGTTCTAATGTTCCCGGCTTCGTTCGCGGTTAGCCTGATTGCAACACAGGGAGTCGGTAAAAGCTCGCGCCTGCTCGGCCTGCTGGCATTCATCGCGCTTTTCCTCGCGGTCATCGCAACGCAGAGCCGCGGCGGACTTCTTGGCATCATGGCCGTGCTCGGTATCTACGCCTACCGGCGCATGCAATCGAAAACGCTTTTCATGGTGCTAGGAGGCATCGCGGCCATACTGCTATACGCGATCGCAGGAATCTCAGATCGGGCCTCAGGCGGCAGTGCCGAGGAAGGCATCGATGCATCCGCCATGGGCCGCCTCTACGCCTGGGAAGCGGCCTTCGGGATGGCTGTCGATAACCCGCTAACCGGTGTCGGGCTGAACAATTTTTACCCCAACTATTTCTTTTACAGCCCTCATTGGGACGGGTTGAATCATGCCGTGCACAGCACCTGGTTCGGCGTACTGGCAGAGACCGGCTTCCTCGGCCTGGTGGTCTTCGTCATTGCAATAGTAATGCTGATTTTAAGCGCCCACAGATCACTCAGACGCCTTGAGAAGCATCGCGACTGCGTCGACCCCGATACACATGCCACAGCACAGGCCGTTTTCGCAGGAATGATTGGCACAGTCGTCTCCGGCACTTTTCTCACACAGGGATTTACCTGGCCAATTTATATTCTCGCCGCGCTGATCATCGCCGTTGCCCGCTGGACAGACAAGCACCTCGGGCCGGACGACAAACCACGCTGGCAATCGCATCCAATGGGAGATACACATGCAAAACGATGACAAACTGCTAGAAAGACCGCTGATCTTCATCGGCCCGGGCCGATCGGGCTCGACCATCATCTCGGAATTCGTCATGGCACACGAGCAACTCGCCTGGCCCACGAATTATCTCGAGATGTATCCACGCGGTATGTTGACGAACCACCTGCGGCGCCTCATCGACAATCGCTGGTGGCGACTGCTCGGCGAAAAGGGACAGATCAACAGTACACTTCCTCTCAATAATCTCCTGCCGCGGCCTGCTGAAGCCTACCCATTCTGGGAAAGTCTCGTGCGAGACGGCATCGACTTCTCGCGCGGTTTCCTGCTCGGAGAATCCTGCACACTAGAGGAGCGTGACCGGATCAGGTCATACTTTTCCAGAATGGTCAGAGCACAAAAACGCCAACGACTGTCCCTCAAGCTGACAGGGCCAGGCAGGATCGGCTACTTGCATTCGATCTTTCCCGATGCCCTGTTCATCAACGTCACAAGGGAGCCTGCCGCCACGATTCGCTCCTTCCTGAAATCCTCCTTCTGGACGGAGCTTGGCATGCACCGGCTGTGGTGGACGGGAGCCTATGACTCACAAGAGCTTGTACATTATGAGAAGATCAGACACGACCCAGAGATGTCGACTGCTTTTCAGCTGCAAAAGGTCATCAGCACAACACATGAAGAGGCACGCAGTTGCGGCGTCGAGCTGCTGAACATTCGCTACGAGGACTTCGTCACTGACCCGTCTGGCGTCATCGATAGAATTCTTCAGGCCGCGGGGCTGCCATCGTCGAAATGGATCGAGAGAAAGTTGCACTTTTCTCCCATTCATGACCGAAATAGGCGATAAATTTCACTCGCGTATTAATGGACATGCCGGATGGTCGCGGTGACCTGCCACCACTTATTATCGAATAACCCAGCATCTAAGATAACCGTGACAACCGAGCAACCCAGTAGCCATGCGACTTTCTGGGCATAGGTCAGCCATGACTCGCATCGTTCATGATTAGTTATCCCCTGTTCTATATTTTTATCATGCTGTTTTATTTTGTTATTTATTCATTGAATTCATTAATTAGTCCACTAATAGTCCACATCAAGGTCAAAATGGTCCTTCTAGCTGACCTGAGCTGGACCAGAATCACAAGTTATCTGACAGCCTCATGCGTCAATTTCGAGCAGAAAAGACTACCTTATGGCTTTTGGGGTTTGTGGAATGTTGTCCAGAAGTGGACTGATTATGGACTTACAAGAAAAAAGGCCTGCGGAAAATTGACCGTAAGCCTTTGATAGATATGGTGCCCAGGGACAGAATCGAACTGCCGACACGGGGATTTTCAGTCCCCTGCTCTACCGACTGAGCTACCTGGGCATATTTCCGGCAAGGAGGCCGAAAAATGAAGGCGCAATTAAACCTGCTGTCAGGATGGAAGTCAAGGTCTTGTCCCTATGGACGGGCATGATTCCCTGTCGATCCGCTCTTCCTTCCCGGCACCTGCCATGCCGGGGAAAACAGCTGAGAGTCGAGTGGTTACCCGGGCTTGTAATCCGGGGGCAGCTCGGCCTGCTCGTCACTAAAGAAGAATTTTTCCATCTGTTCCTCGAGGAAGGTGCGCGCCTTGGGATCGACCGGACTCAGGCGGTACTCGTTGATGAGCATGGTCTGGTGGCCAAGCCACTGCTGCCAGGCCTCCTTCGAGACATTGTCAAAAATTTTCTTCCCGAGTTCACCCGGATAAGGAGCACGGTCGAGACCCTCGGCTTCCTTTTTCAGCTTGACGCAATTCACGGTTCTGCTCATCTCTGTTCCTCGATTTCCCGAAGCAGGCGCGCAACCGGCGCGGCCACTCCCAGTGATTTAATCTGCCACGGTTTATACCAGACGTGCCTGTTGCTATCCATCACACCCCTTGCAGGGTTATTGATGGTGACGAGTTCCGGGTGGATGTCCAGATGGTAGTGGCTGAAGGTGTGGCGTCTTGACGGAAGTGCTTCTGATGTCACAGGCTCATCGCCGACCAGCTGCCGGCATCCCTCCTCGATGGACTCGGCCGGGTGGCGCTCAGGCAAGCTCCAGAGCCCGGCCCAGATACCGCTTTGCGGACGCTTTTCGAGCAGGATTTCACCATCCCTGTTCCGAATGAGCAGCATGCGTGTCGATTTTTCAGGCAGCTCTCTTTTGGGTTTCCTACCGGGAAAATCGGCTTGTCTGCTAAGTGCATGCGCCTCGCAACCGGGCTGTAGCGGACATCGCAGGCAGCCTGGCTTGCTGCGCGTGCAGAGTGTCGCGCCGAGATCCATCATCGCCTGGTTGTAATCGGCAGCCTGCCGGACCGGGGTCAACTGCTCGCTGAGATTCCAGAGCGACTTCAGCACACTGCCAGTCCCCGGCCAGCCCTCGATAGCAAAGTGACGAGCCAGTACCCGCTTGACGTTACCGTCAAGGATCGGGTGCGGAAGGTTTTTCGACAGTGACAGGATGGCGCCTGCGGTCGAGCGACCGATCCCGGGAAGGGCCTCGATTGCACCGATCGCCTCGGGAAAAATGCCGCCATGTTTCTCCACGACGAGTTGTGCCGCCTTGTGAAGGTTGCGGGCACGGCTGTAATAGCCCAGGCCTGACCAGTGTGACAGGACGTCATCCTGGCTTGCCGTCGCAAGGGTTTCGATATCGGGAAAGCGTTGCATGAAGCGTTCGTAGTAGGGAATAACGACCGCCACCTGCGTCTGCTGCAGCATGATCTCCGAGATCCAGACCCGGTAGATCCGGTCCGCCTTGTCATGGAACCGGTCATAGGTCAGTTCATTGATTACATAGAGAAGTATGAATATACTGCTTGCCAGTCCGATGGCCAGCCCGAAAATATTGATGAGCGAATATCCCCGGTGTCTCCAGAGATTTCTGAGGGCAACTAGAATGTAACTCCTGAGCATAATGTATCTTTATCGAATATGACGCTT
>ENA-OVUE01000002-OVUE01000002.1-sediment-metagenome-genome-assembly--contig:-NODE-2-length-19931-cov-2.846127_pt1 | contig 19931 bp, 19 predicted proteins | sample MGYA00250100_ERZ650196 | MGnify/ENA primary metagenome ERZ650196 (study PRJEB26732, sample SAMN07258975) | sediment metagenome | biome: subtidal zone; feature: saltmarsh; material: sediment | place: USA... | reverse complement strand
GAGCGTGGCTGCTGCAAGCTGACGCTCGAGGTACTCGAGGGTAATATAGCCGCGCGACATGCCTACGAAAAGGCAGGATTCACGGATTACATGCTGCTTCCGGAAACGGGCAGGGCGATCTTTCAGCACAAACTGATCGGCTGACAAGCAGGGAAATCATTCCTACAATGAGCCATCAGGAGTGATGCGAAATGCCCGACACTAGCATGACCAACACAGGCGTCAGGGTGCCGGTATTCGCTATCCGGGTTGTTTAGATGAAATGGACTAACGTTAAATCCCTGCTGTACAGGAATCGCTACTTCATCAGCTTTCTGCTGATGCTTTTCATTTTGCGCGGGGCCATCGCGGACTGGAACCCGGTCCCGACCGGCTCCATGAAACCGACTATCCTCGAAGGGGATGTCATCCTCGTCAACAAGCTTGCCTACACTCTTCGCCTGCCATTTACCGACATCGAGTTGCTTGAACATGGCGAGCCTAGGCGTGGAGACATCATCGTCTATAACTCCGTGGCTGCTCAAAAACGGATGGTCAAACGTGTCATCGGCCTGCCGGGAGACAGGGTCGCGCTGCGCGGCAACAGGCTCTATATCAACGGCCATCCCGCGGAGTACGTGCCGGCTGTCGTGGATGGATTACGCATCGAGGATCTGGAAGAGGGTTTCTACCTGCAGGAAGAGAGCCTGATGCCTGAACATGTCATCCAGATCAAGCCACGCCTCTCGAGCATGGGAACCATCGTTCCGGTTACCGTGCCCGAAGGCCATTACTTTGTGATGGGTGACAACAGGGACAACAGTTCGGACTCACGTGTGCATGGTTTTGTCCCCGGGAATGAGATCGTGGGCAAGGCTACCGGCATCATTCTTTCCGCGAACCTCAACAACAACTGGCTGCCCCGCACCGAGCGTACTTTCAAGAGCCTCTACGACTAGGCTTGCTCAGAGTCCGTAAAACCCCGGAAAGAAGAGGATGGACAGCACAACGGCAACCTGCATCAGGATGAAGGGCGTGACACCGCGATAGATATCCACGGTACGCACTTCCGGAGGTGCGACGCCCTTGAGATAGAAGAGACTGAAACCGAAGGGTGGCGTCAGGAAAGAGGTCTGCAGGTTCATGGCAATCAGGATCGCAAACCAGAGTGGCGCAACTCCAAGCGCATCGGCGACGGGTGCCAGGATCGGCACGATGATGAAACTGATCTCTACGAAGTCGATGAAAAAGCCGAGGATCAGGATCACGACCATGGAGAGAATCAGAAAACCGATCTTTTCACCGGGCAGGCCCAGCAGGGCCTCCTCTACAATCGCATCGCCGCCAGTGTAGCTGAATGCCATCGAGAAGGCTGTCGCGCCAAGCAGGATCGCAAAGACCATGGCTGTGATCTTGACGGTCTCGAGTGCCGAGTCGAACAGCATGCGAAACTTGAACTGTCGGTAGAGGATCGCAAGCACGATGGCGCCGACTCCACCGAGCGCAGAGGACTCCGTCGGCGTCGCGATACCGGCGAAGATCGAGCCGAGTACCACAAGGATCAGCACCAGTGGTGGCAGGATCGCAATCAGCGCCTTCACGACCTGTTCCCGCTTGTTATGCACATCCTCGTCCATCGGCAGGGCGGGTGCGTCATCGGGCTTGAGCCAGGTTCTTGTGAGCACGTAGATCACGTAGACACCGATCAGGACGAGGCCCGGCCCGATGGCAGCCTTGAAGAGATCGCCAACCGGGATGCCCAGCACATCACCGAGAATGATCAGGATGATCGACGGGGGGATGATCTGGCCCAGTGTTCCCGAAGCACAGATGGTGCCGCAGGCCAACGGCTTGTCATAGTTGTACTTCAGCATCACGGGAAGCGATATCAGCCCCATGGCGACAACCGAAGCACCGACGACCCCGGTCGATGCCGCGAGCAGCGCTCCCACCAGGATAGTCGAGATGGCCAGACCGCCCCGGACGCTGCCAAAGAGCTTGCCCATCGACTCGAGCAGTTGCTCGGCGAGCCTGGTTTTCTGCAGCACGATACCCATGAAGATAAACAGCGGAACGGCCATGAGCACCGTGTTCTCCATGATGCTCTGGATGCGAAAGGGCATGAAGGCGAAGGTGCTTGTCGCCTCGCCGACAACCTCGCTGAACGTCGCCCCGTCCTCGAGCATTTCACTGATATCGGGATACTTGGCGATGATGGAGAAAACCAGTGCAACACCGCCGAACGTGAAAGCGACCGGGTAGCCGAACAGGAGCATGGCGAGCGCCACGAAAAACATGATGATGCCGATGTATTCCATCATTGTCCCTGTTCCTCTTCTATGAAATGTGGCTCGTGGTTCTGACCTCTTCCTCGAGGTGATAACCGCGCAGGATATTGATCGAACGCAGCATCATCCCGATGCCGCTGATCGCCATGGCCAGAAAAGAGAGTGGAATCATGCCCTTGATGATCCAGCGGTTCGGCAGGCCGCCCGGGTCCCCGGAGCCCTCGTCGATATCCCATGCCTGCCAGGTAAAATCGAGACCAAACCAGAAAACCAGCAGAGCGAAAGGAATGAGCAGGACCACTGAACCCGTCAGGTCGATGACAGCCCGGCGTTTCGGACCCATGCGTTCATAAAAAAGGTCGACGCGAACATGCCCCTCCGTTGAAATCGCGTAGGAGACGCCGAGCAGGAACATGGTTGCGTAGAGGTGCCATTCCATCTCCTGCATGCCGATCGAAACGCTGTTGAAGACGTATCGTGCAACAACGTCATAAAAGACGTTCGCGATCAGCAACAGCAGCAGGATTGCACAGAGATAACCGATCCATGTCGAGAATCGTGAAATCGCCGCTTCAGCTTTCAGGAGTATGGACATGGGTATTTGCCTGACTAAACAGAGAGGCGGAAATGGTAGCCCATTTCCGCCCCGATTTTCATTGACTGATCAGTGTCTCAGCGGCATGTGCCAGCGGCACTGTTGAGATAAGCCTGGTCGGAGATTGCTGTCCAGTCGCGGGCTTTTTTCAGGTATGCCTCCTGTGAGTCGATGATTTCCTTTGCAAGGGGATCATCGCCCGCCGCTTCCGCAAGTAGTTCCTCGTTGGCTTTTCTCAAGGCATTCATGACGTCCTCCGGGAAGGTCTTGACCTTGATATCCGGATACTCGCTCTTGATCGTGGCCCAGTTCACTGCACTCTCGTGGTAGGACTGCGCGTACATGTCATAGGCGGCGACGCGCATGGCGACACGCAGGATTTCCTGCAGATCAGCAGGGAGTTTCTCCCAGGACTTCTTGTTGATCATGAACTGCAATTCGGTAGCTGGCTCGTGCCAGCCAGTGTAGTAGTAGGGCGCGATCTTGTGGAAACCCATACGCAGGTCGAGTGAGGGGCCAACCCACTCCAGGGCGTCGATGGTGTTGCGCTCGAGCGCCGTGTAGAGTTCGCCCGGCGGGATATTGGTCGGGCTTGCGCCGAGCTTGGCAAGCACTTCGCCGGCAAAGCCCGGAATGCGCATCTTCAGGCCCTTGAGGTCTTCCAGCGAGTTGATCTCCTTGCGGAACCAGCCACCCATCTGGTTGCTCGTGTTGCCACCCGGGAATGAGAGCATGTTGTGCTTGTCGTAGACCTTCTCCATGAGCTCCATACCGCCGCCATAGTAGAACCAGCCGTACTGTTCGGGAGCGGTCATGCCGAAGGGCATGGTCGTGAAGAAGAGAGTGTTCGGATCCTTGCCTTTCCAGTAATAGGAAGCAGAATGCCCCATGTCGTATTGACCCGCTTTCACCATGTCAAAGATACCGAAAGGCGACTTGTGCTTGTTGGCCGAATCGATCGTGATCTTGAGGCGGCCGTTGGACATGGTTTCGACCATTTTGGCGAGGTTCTTGGTGACGTCGCCGAAGATCGGAAAATTGGGTTGCCAGGTTTCTGCGAGTTTCAGGCGGTAGACCTTGTCGTCCGCAGCCAGCACTGTGCTGCTGGTGACGGCAAGCGCTGCGGAAAGCAGCAGCATCTTGGTCATTTTGAAAAGTTTCACGTGGTATTTCCTCCGGGTTGTACTAAGCGGATACTGGCATGAGTATTCTTGTATCGCTTATCCTGTCATATCTAGAGAAGACAGATACAGGATGAGAACACGCCCTCCGGGGGGTGTCAATCTTTCGGCCTGTGCTGAACCATTCCCGAAAACGCTTCTCTAAACAGGGAAATTTCCATACTGCTTTCAGAAACGGAGTAACCAGAGGATGCAAACAAAAACGCTCATCAGCCTCGCGCTCGCAGCTGCCCTGACGACCGGATGTATGACGGAGGACGACCCGAACCGCCGGGCCAAGATCGGTGCCGTCACCGGCGCTATCGCGGGTGCTGTTATCGGTAACAATGTCGGCGACGGCAGCAGTACCAACAGGGTGATCGGTGCCATCGTCGGTGGTCTGGCCGGTGGTGCCGTGGGTAACTACATGGACAAACAGGCGCAGGAGCTCAAGAGAGCCCTCGAGGACGAACTGCGAGCCGAGTACGTCACGCTCGAACGTCTCGACAGGGACACGATCAAGCTGAGTCTCAGCAGCGAGGCCTCTTTTGATGTCGACAGGACTGATATCAAATCGGCCTTCAGGCCCGCGTTGCAGCGTGTTGCCGATGTCATGAGAAGGTATGACCAGACGGTCGTGCATGCTGTCGGTCATACTGACAGCACCGGTTCCGATGCCTACAACCAGAACCTCTCCGAACGCCGCGCAGATGCCGTTGCCTCCTACCTGCGTTCACAGGGAGTGGCCGGAAACCGTCTTTATGCAACCGGTCGTGGCGAAACCGAGCCGCGTGCCTCGAATTCCACGGCAGAGGGCCGCAAGCTGAACCGGCGCGTGGAACTCTTCATCAACGCCGTCGTTTCCGGACGGGAGAACGACGCCTACCGTTCGCCTTACTGATCAGTGGGCATGCGCGGGCCGGAGTCTCCCGACTCCGGCCTTGCTTATGGCGCTTTTGATCAACCGGGGATGGTTCACGGTCACCTGACGGTGATCCAGTCACCAAAAATCTCCCGCATCTCGTTGCGTCCGGCAAATTTGCCGCCGCTGCAGAAGGTGTAGCCATTTCGGCAGATCATCTTGCGCACACCGGGCTGGCGGGTTGAATCGAGCCGGTAGTGCGTCTCGTAAAAGCGATCACCACAGTCAATGGCACCAAATGGCATGGCGGGCATGCCGCTCTGTTCGTCCCGAACGATGCGGGCATTCGCGGAGGTGACCGTGAAGGTATCGGCGAGCACGCGTTGCGGCGACTCGCTGACGGTGTTGATCTCGAGCTCGCAATGCCATTCAAACAGGTTCCTGGCAGGTTTCGCCCGTCCATGCTGGAAGATGACGCGTGCCTGGTTTGCGGGCACCATCACGTCACGCTGTAGTTCGAATGCCCGGATACCGCCCGTGGCGGGACCTCTCTCCGGCACACTGCAGGATGCCAGGATCAATAGTCCCGTGATGTGTACGAGAGAGGCGATTGCCTGATTCACCGGCTTGCTCCTGTGTGACCAACCCTCACGACTATAAGTGGCTGCAAGTCTTCGATACAAGAGCCGGGCACCAGAGTGACATTCCGGCGTTGTAATGTAGACTGTGCGGACCATCACAGACAGGACTCGATGATGAATTCATCCTTTCGCCGATCTCTTGCTGCATGCCTGGCTTTGCCGGTCTCTGTTCTCTTGCTTTCCGGGTGCTCGGGCAAGACCGAGGATGTCCGCATTGTTCTTTGCAAGGAGGTAACCGACCGGCTGCTGGCCGATCTGCACCCGATCGCATGGACAGCTAACAGCCAGCGTATCAATCGCCCCGCGTTTGCCGTCATCCAGCTCGAATTCACCACCGGCAAGCAACAGGAAGGCAGGTCCATGGCGTCGGAATGCTATTTCGCCTATGACACGGTCGAGGAGAATGTCATCACCCACGTCGATGAGCTGTCTGCCTATGCGACGCTCCCGTACAGGATGACCATCGATGGTAAGGAGGTTCCGAACCAGATACTGCAGAGAGCCGTGAGCGACGAACAGATCGAGGGCCTCTCGGAGTTCATGGAAAAAATCAACGGGGCTTCGCGCAAGCTGCTGTCACAATGAGCCAATCAGGCTGCCGGTCCATTGATGCGCGGATGATCCAGTGAAACTCCAGGCACCCCCTCTCTCGCTCTATATTCACATTCCCTGGTGCGTTCGCAAGTGTCCGTATTGCGACTTCAATTCTCATGCAGGTCAGCCGGACGAAGAGGCCTATGTCGAGGCGCTCATCGCAGACCTTGCCGCAGACACCGGTGACGTCTCGAACCGGCCCGTCGGATCGATCTTTTTCGGTGGCGGGACACCAAGTCTCTTCTCCTCAGCTGCGATCAGCCGGATTCTCGTTGCGGTCAGAGAGCAATTGCAACTGGCTGATGATGTCGAGATCACGCTCGAGGCCAATCCCGGCACGGCCGATGCCGGGCATTTTGCAGGTTATCGTGCTGCCGGTGTCAACCGCCTTTCCATCGGGGTGCAGAGCTTCGACGACACCATGCTGCAGCGGCTCGGCCGTATTCATACGGCAAGCGAGGCACGCGAGGCTTTTCAGATCGCCCGTGCGGCAGGCTTTGACAACATCAATCTCGATCTCATGTACGGCTTGCCGGGCCAGGCGCCCGGGATGGCCATCGATGACCTGCGACAGGCGATTGCTCTCCGCCCGGAACATCTCTCCTGGTACCAGTTGACGCTCGAGCCAAACACTGCATTCCATGCGACGCCACCGCCAGCCATTCCGGACGATGACATGCTCGGTGAGATTGCAGAGACCGGTATACCGCTGCTCGCCAGCGAGGGTTATGCCCAGTACGAGGTCTCGGCTTATGCCCGCCATGATCGCAGGTGCCGGCACAACCTGAACTACTGGCAGTTTGGTGATTACATCGGTATCGGTGCCGGTGCACATGGCAAGCTGACGGTGCCTGGAGAGGGTGTTGTGCGTCGTCGCAAAGAGCGCCATCCCCGCCGCTACATGGAGACTGCATCGGCTGGCAAGGCGCTGTCGGGGGAGAACCGGTTGCAGGATGATGATCTGCTCATGGAGTTCATGCTCAACTCGCTGCGGCTCAACGAGGGTGTACCGGCGGCCTGGTTCGAGCATCGCACCGGACTGGCTCTTGCTGCGATCGGCCAGCGACTGGCGCTGGCGTGCAATCAGGGCCTGATCGAGGAAGACGAAAGCATCATCCGCCCGACTCAGGCTGGCAGGCAGTATCTCAACGACCTGCTGCTGCTTTTCAGTTGAAAAGGACTTTTCCTGATCGGCTGCCTTGACATCCAACCGCCGAGGCAGTCTACTGCGATCCTTCACTGAAGGACCAAGACACTCGATATATCATGTGGCGCAAGTTATTTCCGCCAAGATGGCGTCACCGCAACCCGGCCATTCGTGCTGAAGCCGTCAGCCTGCTGGATGCGAATGATCCTGACCTTGAGCAGGTTGCATTCAGGGACACGGATGCCGGAATTCGCCGGCTCGCGGCCCGGCGCCTGGATCGCCTTGACACTCTCTTTGAACTCTCTTCCTCGGACCGGGATGAATCCGTGCGCCTGGCCGCGCAACGCAAGGCCTGGCAGCTGCTTGCAGGCGAGGAAGGTCATATCAGCGAGGAAGAGGCAGCTACCATACTGAACAAGAGACAGGATCCCGAGATGGCCGAATATCTGGTACAGCACTCGGGTTCACGTCAGGTACGCCGGCTGGCGCTGACGATGCTCGACAAGCCCGCACTGCTGGCCGGGATCGCGCTCAGGGACAGCGATGCGGACATCAGGCTCGAGGCGCTGAAAGCCATCGACCGGCTGCCGACACTGGAGCGTATCGCGAAAGAGGCGCGTGGCAAGGACAAGCGCATTGCACGCATGGCACGCGAGATGGCCGATGCTCTGCGTGAGCAGCAGGAGCGCCCTTCAAGACAGCGCAGGACAGTCGAGCAGATGGAGGCATACGCAGGCCTGCAGCAGCCTGACCAGACCGCGATCCTGCGATTGCAATCCGAATGGAAAGCACTGCAACAGGGTGCAGACGAGGCGCTAGTCCAGCGCTTCCGGAAGGCGCTTGAAAAGGCACGGCATTCCATAGAGCAGGCGCAAGAGGCACAGGAGTCACTGGGTCGCCAGCGTGACGTCTGTGACCAGGCGCGAAAACTGCTTCAGGATCTGGAACAGAATGCCGGCACGCCGTCCTACGATCTTGATGGTGTTGAAAAAATCGCATCACTGCTGCGCAACAGCTGGCAGCAGCTTCGGGATGACTACGGAGAACTCAACGGGGCGCTCGAAACAGAGCTCGGGGAGACACTCGGCCGATTGCAGCAGCGCAGGGACGAGGTTGACCGGCATCGCAGGCAGCATGCCCGGCAGCTCGCCATCATCAGCGAGATCGAGCTGGCTGCCACATCAGGACAGCCACCCCGCGAAGATTTTCTCAAAAAGATCGAGCAGCGCTGGCGTGACTTGCCGGGTAAACCGGAGCCCGGCCTGGAGCGCAGTTTCAGGCAGTTCATGCAGCAGGCCCGGGCAAACATTGAGAAGAGTGCCGAGCGTGCAGATGAGCTGGAGATCGAGTTCGACCGGCATCTCGAGCAGCTGGAAAAGGCGCTCGACGATGGCAAGCTCGCCGCTGCAAACAGCGCCATGGGCATGGCGCGAAAATGCCACGACGAACTGCGACAGATTGCGCCACACAAGCTCAGGACAACGCAATCACACTGGAAGCGCCTTCTCGGACGTCTCTCCGAGCTGCGTGACTGGCAGCGTTTCGGCAGCAATACCGTGCGCGAGGATCTCATCACCGCCATGCAGTTATTGGCTACGGCCGACCTTTCCATAAATGAGCGTATCAGGCAGGTTCGCCTGTTGCGCAACCAGTGGCGGGATGTCGATCGCAAGGGCGGGGTTCCGACTGAAGCACTGTTGCAGCGTTTCAACGAAGCCGCGGACGAGGCCTTTGCGCCTGTGGTTGCACACCGGGAGGCACAGCAGCAGGCGCGTGAGGGGGCTGCGGCAGAACGCAGCGCCTTTTGTGACATCATGGAGCACGAGTATTTGGCACTCGACTGGAGCGAGCCTGACTGGCCTGCGATTGATGCCCGCATCCGCGAGCTGCGCGAACAGTGGCGCAAGCTCGGCGGTGTCGACAAGCAGGCATGGGCGGATCTCAACCAGCGCTTTCTCGGGTGCATCAACAGGTACGAGGAGAAACTCGGCGGGATTCGAGACAGTGAAAAACTGCGCCGCGAGCGTCTCATCAAGCAGGTACAGCGACTGGCCGGCGAGTCCGACCTGCAGGCTGCAATCAGCGAGACCCTCGCTGCACAACAGAAATGGAAGCCACTGGTTACTGCTTCACGTTCCATCGAGCAGCGCCTGTGGAAGGAGTTCCGCGCTGCCTGCGATGCGGTCTTCGAACGACGCAGTGCACAGAATGCCGATGTGAACCGTGAACTCGAAGAGAACGCCGACAGGAAACAGTCACTGGTCGATGCGCTGGTGAAACTTGCCGAACTGCCCGCGACACAGCGCCAGAATGCATCTGAGCAGCGTGACCGCCTGGTTGCGGAATGGAATGACATTGGCCAGATGCCGAAAACGCGTTTTCGCGAGATCGGCGAGGCCTGGAACAGGGCGCTCAAGGCCTTCGACAAGGCCGAGGAGGCAGCAAGGGTCGAGGTTGCCAATGCCTATATCGATACGCTTGTCGAACAGTCCGCACGACTTGATGCGCTGGAACATGCCGCCTGCAATGGCGAGAGCGTGACGGCTGGCGAGGGCTTCCTTGCACTCTTTGCCGATCGGCAGGAGACGATTGCAAAGGGTGACGCCGGACTCTGTGATGCGCATGACAGCAATCTCGATTGCAGGAATCGCCTCTGTCTCGAGATGGAAGTGCTGCTTGAGCTTGATACCCCGGAGGCTTTTGCCGACGAGCGCCGCCAGTGGCAACTTGAGCACCTGTCCGACGCCATGACCGGTGGTCTGGACATCAGTCCCCGGGAACGGGCGATCGCATTGCTCGAGGAGTCCTGTCGCACCGGTGCCATGCCGCATGCACAGCAGCAGACGTTCCTGGAGCGCCTGGGGAAAATCGTTTCTGCACTCAAGCAGTGATAGAATCGGAAAACTTTTATCTGTCAATGGCTATGAACTTTGAACCTGCCCGGCTTTCAAAGTATCCACATTCACGTTAACGGAGTATTTAAAGAGATGCGAAATTACCTGATCATCGGCGCCACGGCCATCATGCTGGCCTCGGCTTCTTTCACTCTCTCGGCTGAAGAGAAGCAGGCCGAAGCAGAAGCCGCGCAACCCGCAGAGGAGACTGCCGCTGCAGGCGCAGAAGAGGGTGCTGCCGCCCCCCTGACCCGTCCTGTCGAAAAGTTCGACGACTGGTTCAAGGAGTGCGAAATGGTTACCGATGAAAAGGGTGAGCAGATCGAGATCTGCCAGATCTCGCAAACACTCATCGACAAGGATTCTGACCAGCCGATGATGAAGATTGCAGTCGGCTATGTTCCTGACAAGGATCAGCCGGTTGCTGTCATCACGCTGCCCCTCGGTATCTTCCTGCCCCCGGGCATCGAACTCCAGATCGATGGCAAGGGCAAGGTTGGTCGTCTGCCGATCAACACCTGCCTGCCTTCCGGTTGCCAGGCCGGGGTTCAGCTTGACGAGGAGTTCGTCGGTCGCATGAAACAGGGCAACCAGATGACCGTGACCTTCGGAAACCCGCAGGGCAAGGGCGTCGCTGCTCCGGTCTCGCTGAAAGGCTTTACCGCGGGCCTCGCGAGTGTCGAGGCAGACAAGGCTGGAAAGAAAGAGTAAGGCTCTCAGGGTCCTTTCAGAACCCGCTATCGCGAAAACGGTGGCGGGTTTTTTTATGCAGGGGTGGTGGCGTATGGCCGGGCAGCCGGCCGGATAAAACCGGTCGCCGCTCTCCGGATTTTCTCTCTGTCGTCGATAGCGAGACGACGATCACTCGGCAAACTCCAGCCGCTCGGCAACTTTCCCGAGTGCCTCCAGAGCGCACTCTGCGTCCCTGTCGCCGCCCGGTGCACCGCTGACGCCGATCGCCCCCACCAGGCTGCCCGATGCCGTGATCGGCAGGCCTCCTTCAAGCACCAGCAGGCCATTCACGTGATTCATCTCCATGCGGATATCTTCCCTGTTTTTGCGAAACTCCGATGAGCTGACCTTCGAGAGTATGACGGCATTCGCCTTCTCTTCAGCAATCTGGATCGTGAAACGGGGCGCAAGGGTGTCCCGGATCACGACCTGGGTCGAGGCACTGCGATCCACAACGACCGCGCTGACCTGGTAACCCTTTTCGCGGCAAGCCCTGACAGCCTCCCAGGCAAGATCTGAAGCAAGTTCGGCCGAGATTTGCCTGACGCTGATGAGATCCTCGGCATATGCTGTCTGCGAGGTAAAACCCAGCAGGAGCAGGGTTGCGATGGCTGTTGGTTTCATTCGGCATTTCCTCAACGATTTCCGATCGTTGCAATGTACCCCGAAGTTTCGGTGATACGCAGAAAAAATCTTTTTATGCAAATGTAATTGATAATGATTCGCATTATGAGTAATATTCCTCTCCATCTTAATTCACGCTATTTCGGAGACAACCATGAAACGATTGATCCCGGTGCTGACAGCCGCAGCGCTTGTGCTGACCCCTCTGCTCGCAAGCGCCTCGGGTGAAGTCAACCTCTACTCGGCCCGCAAGGAACAGCTCATCAAGCCGTTGCTCGACAGTTTTACCGAGGAGACAGGTATCAAGGTCAACCTGGTGACCGGCAAGGCTGACGCGTTGCTGAAGCGTCTCGAGACAGAAGGCCGCAATACACCGGCGGATCTGCTTATCACGACTGATGCAGGACGGCTGCATCGCGCGAAGGATGCCGGCGTGCTGCAGCCGGTAGCATCGGAGACGCTCGAGTCGGCAATCCCCGAAAATCTGCGTGATCCGGAGGCTTACTGGTTCGGGCTGTCACAACGGGCACGACCGATCTTTTACGTGAAGGACAAGGTCGATCCTTCCGAACTCTCGACCTACGAGGATCTGGCTGGCGAAAAATGGAAAGGGCGTATCTGTATTCGCTCCTCGGACAATATCTATAACCAGTCGCTGGTCGCCTCGATGATCGCGAATGACGGTGAACAGCAGGCCGAGACATGGGCGAGGGGGTTCGTTGCGAATTTCGCGCGCCCGCCAAAAGGCGGCGATCGCGATCAAATCAAGGCTGCGGCAGCCGGACAATGCGATATCGCGATAGCAAATACTTACTACGTGGGTGCCATGCTGGCCGGCAAGGATGAGGAACAAAAAGCCGCTGCCGAGAAGATGGGGCTTTTCTGGCCGAATCAGCAGGGGCGCGGTACGCATGTGAATGTCAGTGGAATCGGCATGACGACCGCAGCAAGGAACACTGACAACGCGAAGAAACTCATGGAGTACCTGGTCAGTGAGAAAGCCCAGAAATGGTATGCCGAGGTCAACCACGAGTACCCGGTGCGTGCCGGAGTCGCCTGGGGCGATATTCTGAAGTCCTGGGGCGAATTCAAGGCAGATACTCTCAATCTTTCGAAACTCGGTGAACTCAACGCAGACGCAGTACGACTCATGGACAGGGCAGGCTGGAAGTGAGGATACCTCCAGAAATGGCCTTTTTACGCGATTGCGGCGTCAGCTCCGTGCTCAAATCCTCATGTATCACCAATACACTGCGGTTTTGCGCTCGGTGCTTCCTTGCTCTCGCAAAAAAATACCGATTTTTTCAGGCGCCTCGATGGCAGGGTGTAAAACGGCCACTACCGATATAATAGGCCGTTTTCCACACTTCGCGATACTTCATGGCCTCCATCGCAGGTAAATCGCCAGTGCGCGGCAGCATCAGGCTGCCGCGGCCGTTTTTCTGGGACATGTCGATACTCGGCGTGGCCCTGCTCATGGCCGTGCCTGTGCTCGTAATCGCCTCCTTTGTTCTCCAGCCTGTCAACGACAACTGGCATCACCTGGCCGAAAACCTGCTGGCCGATTATGTCACCAACTCCCTGCTGTTACTCATCGGGGTGTCAGCCGGCGTGCTCTCGATCGGGGTCACGACGGCCTGGCTGACGAGTATGTGCGAGTTTCCGGGCCGGAAGCTCTTCACCTGGACATTGCTCCTGCCACTGGCGATCCCTGCCTACATCATCGCCTATACCTACACGGGGATGCTCGACTTCGAGGGACCAGTGCAGTCTGCATTCCGGGGGTGGTTCGGCTGGGGCTATGGTGATTACTGGTTCCCGGAGGTGCGCTCCATCGGGGGTGCGATACTGATGCTGTCGCTGGTGCTCTATCCCTACGTCTACATGCTCGCCCGTTCGGCTTTCCTGGAGCAGTCGATTTGCGTGCTGGAGGTCAGCCGCACGCTTGGCAACTCGCCAGTGACAAGCTTTTTCCGCGTTGCATTGCCACTGGCGCGTCCGGCGATCGTCACGGGCCTCTCGCTGGCACTCATGGAAACACTGGCTGACTATGGCACCGTGCAGTACTTCGGCGTCAGCACTTTCACGACCGGCATCTTCCGGACCTGGTTCGGAATGGGCGACAGCGCCTCTGCTGCACAGCTGTCGGCCATGCTGCTCGGTTTCGTTTTCGTGCTGATCGTCCTCGAACGCTGGTCCCGAAGGCGTGCGCGTTTTCATCACACCAGCAACAAATACTCTGAGATCCGTCGCTATCCACTGCAGGGTGTCACGAAATACCTGGCTTTTGCTGCCTGCCTTCTGCCGGTACTGCTGGGTTTTCTGCTGCCGGCCCTGCAACTGCTGACATGGACCGTCACCACGGCAGAAGAGACGATCAGCTGGTCTTTCTTCACGCTGACATGGCACAGTCTCATGCTGGCAGCCATTGCGGCTTTGGTTGCGGTCGTTCTCGCGCTGCTGCTGGCATATGGCAAGCGACTGCGCTCGACGCCTCTGATCGAAGGCAGCGTGCGTGCAGCTGCCATGGGCTATGCCGTGCCCGGCACGGTAATCGCCGTCGGCGTGCTGATTCCGTTCGCGTGGCTCGACAACACGATCGATGGCTGGATGCGCGACACTTTCGGTATCTCGACAGGCCTGTTGCTCTCCGGCACGCTCGTGGCCCTGATCTTCGCCTACACGGTACGTTTCCTCTCGGTCTCCATCCAGGCAGTCGAGTCCGGTCTTGCCAAGATCAAGCCCTCCATGGATGACGCCGGCCGCTCGCTCGGTCTCAGGCCAATGGGCGTGTTACGCAGGATCCATTTGCCCATTATGAAAGGCACAGTGCTGACCGCGCTCTTGCTGGTTTTCGTCGATGTCCTCAAGGAGTTGCCCGCAACGCTGATCCTGAGACCCTTCAATTTCAACACGCTTGCCGTGCGGGCCTACGAAATGGCCGCCGATGAACGACTCGCCGATGCCGGCGCGCCGGCGCTGATGATCGTGCTGGCTGGTATTATCCCCGTCATCCTGTTGAGCAGGGCTATCAGCCGGGCAAGGGCCGGGGGGGAGATACAGTGAGCCTCTTGTATGTCGATCATGTTTCAGTCGCCTACGGGAGCACCGAAGTTGTCCACGATGCGCTGATCGAGTTGCACGAGGGCGATATCGGCTGCCTGCTGGGCCCGAGCGGGTGCGGCAAGACCACCCTGCTGCGCGCCATTGCGGGCTTTGAACCGGTCAGCGCAGGCGTCATCCAGATCGATGGTGTCACGGTCAGCACCGTGCGCCGTACACTCCCGCCGGAGAGACGCGAGGTGGGCATGGTCTTCCAGGATTTCGCGCTCTTTCCTCATCTGACGATCGCGGACAACATCAGTTTCGGTATTCGCAATCTCTCGTGGAAGGCGCAGAAGGCCCGTGTCGATGAACTGCTCGAACTGGTCGGCCTGCCGGATTTTGGCAAGCGTTATCCCCACGAGCTCTCTGGTGGCCAGCAACAGCGCATTGCGCTTGCGCGCGCACTGGCGCCCCGTCCGAAACTGCTGCTGCTCGACGAACCCTTTTCGAGCATGGACGTGGAACTGCGCGAGCAGCTCGCTGCCGATGTGCGCCGTATCCTGAAGAAGGAGAAGATCACGGCCATTCTCGTGACCCATGACCAGAACGAGGCCTTTGCCATGGCCGATATCATCGGCGTCATGCACCAGGGTCGCCTGCAGCAATGGGACAGCGGCTACAACCTCTATCACCAGCCGGCGACGCAGTTTGTTGCCGATTTTATCGGCCAGGGGGTCTTCATCGACGGGCTCGTGCTCGAGGGTGACAGGGTCGAGACCGAGCTTGTAACACTCGAGGGTCATGTGCCGCAGGGGTGCAAACCCGGCTGCAAGGTCAGGGTGCTCGTCCGCCCGGACGACATTGTTCACGACGATTGCAGTCCGCGCAAAGCCGTCATCAGGAAGCGCGCCTTCCGAGGCGCAAGTTACCTCTACACCCTCGAACTCGAAAGCGGCACCGAGATTCTCTCCATGGTGCATTCCCATCATGACCATGCTGTCGGAGAAAAACTCGGAATCGGCCTCGAGATCGATCACCTCGTGGTCTTCCCCGTGAAGCCGGAGGAACAGACGGGGGAGTAAGGGCCAGCAACCGTTTCGAGCTCTATCAGTCGGCCCGCGCCGGAGAAAGCCATCTCCGCAAGCCGGCCTCTACAGGGGAGTCATGCTGGTTGATGACTCTGAAGGAAAGCCTGAAGCCGGCCGAATGACATGCGATTTCCGAGCTGATCGCAATGCCCGTCTTCCATCATGAGCTTCGGTTTCGTGCTCCTGCCTGGCCCGGAGTTCAAGGGGTCGGAACATGACTAGAATGATCTCCGGCGTCATACTTGGCTGATGGCGAAATACGGCAAACCGAAGCGCGCTTCAGCGACTCCGGATGACTGAACAGTGATGCAGATATGAAAAACCTCTCGCATTTCATCCTTGGGGTGCTGATCGCCTGGATACTGCATGCATCATGGGATGCCTGGCAGGGACAGTCATGGTTTATTGAAGAGTGGCACGCCATCGAGGCTAATCTGCGCTCTATCGCCTTTCGGCTGCTGCTGGATGTCCTGCTTCCTGCTGCCGGATTTCTTGTTGTGACGCATCGCTTCTCCCTGTCGCCCTGTCCGGTAACGGCCCTGATGCTTGGTCTTGTCGCTTACCTGCTGGCGTATCCTGTTGCCTGGCTGCTTGTTGAATCAGCAGGCTTCCTGCTCGATCCCGGCAGCGAGGCATCGACTCAGGAGTATGTGAACTACACGAGGATCCTGAACTGGCTGACCGAATCCGCTGGCTTTCTCGCGGGCGCCTGCTGTGGCTTGCTCTTGATCGCCCGGTCGAAATGGTTTCCCCGGGACAGGCATGTGGCATAAGAAAGTCAATTGCTGCCGTCCCCCTGTCATGACTCAGACATAGAGCAGTATTGAGACATAGTGGCATGCACTACCCGCCAGCACGAACAGGTGCCAGATGCCGTGTGCCCACTTGTGCCAGTGATCGAGAACATAAAAGAAGATGCCGGACGTGTAGAGAATGCCGCCGGCCAGTAGCCAGTCGAAACCTGCTTCCGGCAGTGCTTTCAGCAGGGGATCCATGGCAAGCACGATCATCCACCCCATCACGACATAGATGATCATCGGGATGACGCGTTTTCCGTCCGTGAAGACGCTATCCAGAACAATGCCGATCACAGCCAGCGTCCAGTTTGCACCAAACAGCCACCAGCCGATCGATTCTCGCAAGGTGACGAGTGCGTAGGGAGTGTAGGTGCCGGCGATCAGCAGGTAGATGGCCTGGTGATCGAGAATTCGGAACACCCTTTTCGCGTGGCCCCTGAGGCTGTGATAGAGCGTGGAGAAGAGGTAGAGAAGAATCAGCGTTGCGCCATAGAGACTGACGCTGACAATCTTCCAGGCATCATCTTCTATCGCGGCGATCGTGACCATGAAGACCACCGCGCCGAGCGCGAAGACGCTGCCGACGAGGTGGGTGATGCTGTTGATGCGTTCGCCGCGGTACATGTGTTCCTGCCTGCAATTGACCTGAAGCAGTCGATGCTGATCCCGGGTGCCCGTTTGCTTCAGCCCAGTTTATACTCAATGAACAGACCACCGCGGAGAAGAAATTCATGGCGACAAAACTCGAGCAGGAAGAATACCTCTACAGGCGTGCGATCGATATCATCGAGTCGGTCGATTCAGATGCAGAAAAGGACGAGTTGCTGTTCCAGGAAGTCTGGCTGCCCCTGGCCTCGATTTACAGGGAGAAAGTGAGGGACGAGGAGGAGTAGACCTCCTTTTGCCGAGAGGCAGCACGACTGATACCGGAGGACTGTTTCCGTACGGGTTCGTCAATGCACACAGCAGTGCGTATTGCCGATCCCCGGTCACTGCGACCTGACTTGCCATGCGATCAATCCAGACGGCTATCTGACCAATGACAACAGCTGTAACAACCGCCGGGACAAGCCATACACTCTGGGAGTGGATTGGTAATGAAGCCCTGCTGCAACAGCTTGTGGCAGAGCAGTCAACGATGACTCTGCTACTGGTCATCATCGTCTGTATCGCACTGTTGTCCAAGGGGGCCGACTGGATGGTCGACGGTGTCGTTGATCTGGCTCGTCGCACAGGGTTACCGAAGATCGTCATCGGTGCTACAGTCGTCTCGCTTGGCACGACGCTGCCCGAGATGTTTGTCTCTGTGATGGCCGCATACATGGGTAATCCGGGTCTTGCGCTCGGTAACGGTGTCGGCTCGATCATTGCGGATACAGGACTGATTTTCGGATTGACTGCGATTCTTGTCGCAGTGCCTGTCAATCGATACATCCTCAATCGTACAGGCTGGGTTCAGGTAGGTGCAGCAACGCTGCTGGTTCTGCTGTCCGTACTGGCACTCTTCACGGCACCCGAAGGATCCGAGCCGGTACTTGAACGCTGGGTCGGCTTTTTCTTTCTCTTCCTGCTTGCCATCTACATGTATGTTACCTATCTCTGGGCGCGTCGCAGCGATGAGGCAGGGAGTGCGGAGGAGGTTGACAGGGATGAGTTGATGGCGACCTGGCTGGCATGGATCATGGTCATCGGCGGACTCTTGCTGGTGATCATCGGAGCACGCATTCTTGTTCCCGCAGCTTCGGAGATTGCTGTTCGCCTCGGCGTCCCGGAGGATGTCATAGCGGCGACTATGGTCGCATTCGGCACTTCGTTACCCGAGCTGATGACGGCAATCTCATCCGTACGCAAGGGACATCCTGAAATCATCGTTGGCAATATCGTTGGCGCAGATGTGCTCAACTGCCTGTTTGTTATCGGCGCTGCCGCTGCCGCGACACCGTTGCAGATTCCACAGAATTTCTACAGTTTCCACTTTCCGGCGATGCTGATCATCCTTTTTTCGTTCCGGGTGTTCATTTCGATGAACAGGAGTGGCGTATTTTATCGATGGCAGGGTGTCTGGCTTCTGGGGGTGTATGTAACCTATGTTGTTCTGCAGTATGCGCTCAACATTGGCAGTGCACACTGATGAGGAAGACGAGGTAACGGAATGGTTAATGACAGAAATCGGCCAATGAAACTATTACTGGCAACTGACGGTTCCGAGTGTGCACGTCGTGCGCTCGATTTTTTGCGGGTCCTGCCATTGTCGTCCGGCAGCGAGTTGATGATCGTTACAGTCGTCGACCGGGAACTTTACGGCGACGGCAATGAGGGCGGCTCCCTTGATGAGGAGCATCGCGAAACACGGCTCAGGATCAATGAAATGCTGGCCAGCGATGCTGCGAAGCTGGTCGAGCAGGAAGCCGGACGATTCGGTGATCCGGATCAGCGCTGCTCGACCCGGGTACTCTATGGGCAGCCTGCCGAAGAAATCGTCAAGGTTGCGGAAGAGCTTGATATTGACCTGATCGTGATGGGTAATCACGGTCTCGGTGGCGTGAAGCGCTTCCTGCTCGGCAGCACATCCGATCAGGTCATGCAACATGCCGCCTGCCCGGTACTGATCGTCAGGCCCGACCTGACTGGTGATACCGATGATTCAATGCGTTTCGAGCATCCCCTGCATATTCTGCTTGCCTTTGACGATTCCCGCTACGCGAGACATGCTGCCGAGTACTGCGCAAGCCTGCCAATGGATGAGCAGACCCGGGTCACAGCACTCTCGGTATTGCCGCTCGTGAAGCTCTATCGCCAGGACGTCTCCCAGCAGCTGGAGTGGATGTGGAAGGAGAAGCGGAAGGTTGCCGAGGCCGGACTCGCGTGGGTGACGGAAAGCCTGGAGTGGAAGACGATGCATCTTAGCTCGCAACTCAGGGAGCACCCGGACGTCAGCGAGGCGATCATCGATGCTGCTGACGAGCTCGATATCGACATGATTGTCATCGGCGACAAGGGCACGGGCGCCATCAGGAAGTTTCTGCTCGGCTCGGTGACGCGGCGCATCGCCCATCACGCCCCCTGCTCGGTGCTCGTGGTGCGCGGCAGGGAGGCGTGATCCCGCACCTGCCTTTACCTGCCGGATTCCCCATCGCACCACGGCAGTAAACACCCGGGCCGTACCCGCATGCCTGCATCCTGATACCATCTGTACGCAACAAGAATCTCCCGAACGAAGAGGGGCATGCAAAAAGATCACCAGATCATCCTCAGCGGCAAGACAGCGGCGGGCGTCTCGATCGAGCAGGCAATACAGGTTCTCGGCAGGCTCTTCAAGCGCGAGCCGGAACGCTTGCGTGCCCTGTTCGCCGGCAAGTCCTGGACCATCCCCGGAAAACTCACGCAACAGCAGGCGGAGTCGCTGCATGCCTATCTCAACAAGGCGGGCATTCCGTGCGAAATCAGGCGTCCGGCACCGCAACCTGATCCCAAATCCCTCCCGG
>ENA-OVUE01000001-OVUE01000001.1-sediment-metagenome-genome-assembly--contig:-NODE-1-length-20247-cov-2.430788_pt1 | contig 20247 bp, 16 predicted proteins | sample MGYA00250100_ERZ650196 | MGnify/ENA primary metagenome ERZ650196 (study PRJEB26732, sample SAMN07258975) | sediment metagenome | biome: subtidal zone; feature: saltmarsh; material: sediment | place: USA... | reverse complement strand
TCATTGCGCTGGGAGTGGCGCTTTTCATGATTCTTGAACTGGAAAAACTCGTACTGCGCAAGTGGCGCAGGAAGCATGATGGCAGCCGCGGCAGTCCGGGGCGGAGCGAGGCCAAATCATGACTGTGTTTCCGGACGTCTTCACCGAGATGGCGGTGCTGCTGCTGTTTGCCGCGGCGGTGGGGGCTCTTGGCGTACGCTTGCGCCAACCTTTGATCGTCGCCTTTATCGCTGTGGGAATAATGGTTGGCCCGTCGGTGCTCGGTTGGGTCAGTGCGAACGACCAGGTCGATTTGCTGGCAAAGTTCGGGATCACGCTGTTGCTGTTCGTCGTTGGCTTGAAACTGGACCTGCACATTATCCGCACCATGGGGCCGGTCGCCTTGGCGACCGGACTTGGCCAGGTGATATTCACCAGCGTCGTCGGCTATCTGATCGGTTACGCCTTTGGCATGACGCCGGTCACAGCTCTGTACGTAGCGGTCGCGTTGACGTTCTCCAGCACCGTCATCATCGTCAAGCTGCTTTCCGACAAGCGCGAGGTGGATACGCTGCACGGTCGTATCGCCCTGGGTTTCCTGATCGTGCAGGACCTGGTCGTCGTGTTGGCCATGATCGGTCTCAACGCCGTGGGCGCGACCGGTGAAGTCTCGCTGGCGCAGGCGGCGTTTGCCGTGCTGTTGAAGGGCGCGGGGTTTCTGCTGTTCGTCGCGCTGGCGATGCGCTATCTGTTGCCGCGACTGCTACACATGCTGTCCCGTTCCCAGGAACTGCTGGTGCTGTTCGGCATCGCCTGGGGCCTGGCATTGGCGGCGCTCGGGGTGGCGCTCGGTTTCAGCAAGGAAGTGGGCGCCTTTGTCGCCGGTGTGTCGCTGGCTTCCACGCCTTACCGCGACGCACTCGGCGCGCGCCTGACGAGCCTGCGCGATTTCCTGCTGCTGTTTTTCTTTCTTGACCTGGGGGCGCGACTGGACCTGGGACTGTTGGGCGCCCAGATGGTGGAATCGCTGGTGTTCTCGCTGTTCGTCCTGCTCGGCAATCCGCTCATCGTCATGGTCATCATGGGTGTATTGGGGTATCGCAGTCGCACCGGGTTCCTGGCGGGCCTAACGGTGGCGCAGATCAGCGAGTTCTCCCTGATCCTGGGGGCGCTGGGCGTGAGCCTCGGACATATCAGCGCCGAGACCATGGGCCTTATCACCCTGGTCGGGCTCATCACCATCAGCGCATCGACCTATATGATTATCTATTCGCATCCGCTGTATGCGTTGTTGGCGCCGTGGCTCAAGATCTTCGAACGCCGCCAGCCCCATCGGGAGGCCGGGCAGCCAGCGGTGCCGGACGATGCCGTGCCACTGGTCATTCTATTTGGACTTGGGAGGTACGGCAGCGGTATCACCAGGGCTCTGCGCGAGCGAGGCTGGCAGGTTCTGGGTGTCGATTTCAACCCGGACCTGGTGCGAGCGCGCGGGGTAAAGGGGGGTGCGGTTGTGTTCGGAGACGCGGAGGATCCCGAGTTCATCGCGACCTTGCCACTGGGGCGGGCGCGCTGGGTGATCAGCACTGCACGCGAAGGGCACGTCAATCGATCGCTGATTCACGCTCTGCAGAGTCTGGATTACCGCGGTCGCACCGCCATTGCGGCGCAGGTACCGGAGGAGGTGGCCAGCCTGGAACAGGCGGGTGCCGACCTGGTCCTGATGCCCTTTGTGGACGCCGCCCGCGAGGCGGCTGATCGCATCGTGGGGCATGACATACCGGAGCAACCGGTGCAGATAGATCAATGACACTGTGCTGCGATGGGACTGCATGATACACAGGGATCAACGCATTGCCTGGTCAACGGTCGCATCGCGGGCCCTGCTGGTTTGGCTCCGCTGCCGGGTGCCCGGTGGCGGCAGCGCCAGTGCTGGTAGGGCGGCGTGCCAGCCGTGTCATTCGCGGTGATCGCCAGTGTGGCGCTCTTACCACCGGCGTACCTGGTCCGGCGCGAGCTGCTCAAGTTCGCACCCTGTTTTCGTCGGCGTTCTTTCCAGACTGCCGTGACGCAGTGCCGGGCCGCGCTGCGCGTGCCGCTGCGCCGACCGCGCGGGGAACAACGGGGGGTACCGGGATGAGAATTTTCAACGAAATTCACCTGGGCAACCTGCGCGGAGACATCTTCGGTGGCGTGACCGCCGCCGTCATTGCACTGCCCATGGCACTCGCGTTTGGGGTCGCCTCCGGTGCCGGGGCGGAGGCCGGCCTTTACGGGGCCATCCTGGTGGGTTTGTTCGCCGCTCTATTTGGCGGCTCGCCGACGCTGATCTCGGAACCGACCGGTCCGATGACGGTGATTTTCACCGCTGTCATTACCGAGCTCATCGCTGACAACCCGGAGCACGGTTTGGCCATGGCGTTCACCGTCGTGGTCATGGCGGGTCTCATCCAGATCGTCTTCGGTGTGCTGCGACTGGGCAAGTACGTCACCTTGATGCCCTACAGCGTGGTATCCGGGTTCATGTCCGGCATTGGCATTATTCTCATCATCTTGCAGATTGGCCCCTTCCTGGGTCAGGCGACACCGCCGGGCGGCGTTCTTGGCACCTTGCAGAATCTGCCGGAGTTGGTCGGGGCCGTGCGCCCGGTCGAGATGGGCCTGGCTGCGCTCACCGTCGCGACCTTGTTTTTCACCCCGCGGCGGTTCAGGCGCTTTGTCCCACCGCAGCTGCTCGCCCTGCTCATCGGCACCCTGGTGTCGGTGACCGTTTTCAATGCCGTCGATGTGCGCCGCATAGGAGAGATTCCGACCGGGTTGCCGGAACTGAACCTGCCGATGTTCGACCTTGCGCAATGGCAGACCATGTTTATCGATGCCATCGTGCTTGGCTTGCTGGGCTGTATCGATGCATTGCTGACGTCCGTCATCGCCGACAGCCTGACTCGCTCGCAGCACAATTCGGACAAGGAGCTCATCGGCCAGGGTGTCGGCAATGTGATGTCGGGCCTGTTTGGTGGTTTGCCCGGGGCCGGTGCCACCATGGGCACGGTGGTCAACATTCAGGCAGGCGCGCGCACCGCGCTGTCCGGGCTCACCCGAGTCGTGATCCTGCTCATCGTCGTGCTGTGGGCGGCCGGTTTGACCGCGACGATTCCCCTGGCGGTGCTGGCGGGTATCGCGTTGAAGGTCGGCATCGATATCATTGACTGGCGTTTTCTCAAACGCGCCCACCGGCTCTCCGGCAAGGGTGCCTTCATTACCTATGGTGTTGTTGCCCTGACGGTGTTTGTCGATTTGATCACCGCAGTGGGTATCGGCTTGTTCGTGGCCAATGTGATCACCATCACGCGGCTGTCGGACCTGCAGGCCGACGATGTGAAGACCGTAACCGATCGCGACGATCCCAACGTGAATCTCACGCCGGAGGAGCGCGAGCTGCTTGGCTACGCGGAGGGCAGGGTGCTGTTGCTGCACTTGCGTGGCAACATGATCTTCGGTGCATCGCGCGCCATCAGTCGTACCAATTCCGCAATCGAGGGTTGTGAATCGCTGATCGTCGATTTCACCCAGGCGCGTCACCTGGGAGTATCGGCATCGCTGGCCGTGGAGGAAGCCATCCTCGACATGATGCGCGCCGGCCGTGCCGTCTATGTGGTTGGGGCCACTGGTCAGGTGCGTGATCGGCTCGACACGCTGGGCATTCTCGAGCAACTGCCGGAGAGAAACGTTGTCGATCAACGTGCCTCCGCGCTGCGCCGCGCCATCACCGGTTTGCCGCATGAGCCGCTGGCATCCGCGACCTGATCGCCATTCGGCCGCTCCTGCGCCCCATCCCGAGCATCCGCCAAGCTGCGTACCCGCCGCGCCTTGCCGGCACGCATTTCGGACCGCGATGCATCTAAGCAGCCCCGTTCCTGGTGCACAGCATGTTCCTTCGTCTTGGCCGCGACCCGGCGCTAGTCGCTATTCCGACTCGATTCCCAGCTTCTTGAGTTTGCGCCACAGGGAAACCCGGTCGATACCGAGGATTTTCGCGGCCTGGGTGCGGTTGCCGTCGGCCAGTTTCAAGGCATGCAGGATGTGTTCCCTTTCCTGCTCCTTCAGTGTGGTCGGCGTGGCCGCCATCTCCGGCTTGAACACCCGGACACTGAGCGAGCCGAGGTTCTGCGGCAGGTGCTGGACATCCAGCGTCTTGCCATGCGCCAGGGCGATACCGCGCTCGATGAAATTGGACAGTTCACGCACATTGCCGGGATAGTCATAGTCGACCAGTCGCTGCATGGCCTCGGTGCTGATATCCTGTACGTCGCGTTTCATCATGGTGGAGAACTTGCGCACGAAGTAGTAGGCGAGCAGCGGAATATCGTCGCGCCGCTCGCGCAAGGCGGGCAGGCTCAGGGTGACGACATTGAGCCGGAAATAGAGATCGTTGCGCATCTGGCCTTCCTCGACCGCGGCTCTGAGGTCCCGGTTGCTGGCGGCAATGACGCGCACGTCGACATCGATGGGGTGGGTTGAGCCGACCCGCATCAGTTCCCGCTCCTGCAGCACGCGCAGCAGCTTGACCTGCATGAGCAAGGGCATTTCGGCGACCTCGTCCAGGAACAGGGTGCCGCCGTGCGCCGCTTCGAACAGCCCGATCTTGGTGGCGTTCGCGCCGGTGAACGCACCTTTCTCATGGCCGAACAGTTCGCTGGCCGCGATTTCCTCATGGAGTGCGCCGCAGTTGAACGCTACGAACGGCCCCTCCGCGCGCTGACTGTGCTGATGAATGAAGCTTGCCAGCAGTTCCTTGCCGGTACCCGACTCGCCGTGAATCACGACGCTGGTGTCGGTGGCCGCGATCTGGCGCGCGGTGTCGAGCAGCCGTTGCATGCCGAGGTCCTGGGTAATGATGGACGCGCGGCTTGAAATATGCTCGATGCGCTCCTTGAGCTGCATGTTTTCGCGTCTTATGCGGCCCAGCTCGAGTGCGGAACGCACCACTTCCCGCGCCTCGTCGAGGCGGAATGGCTTGGCGATGTAGTGATGAGCGCCGGCCTTCATCGCCTCCACGGCGGAATCGAGCGTGGCGTGTCCGGTGATCATGATCACCGGCACCTCGGGTGTCGTTTCGCGGATGTGGCGCAGGACGTCCATGCCATCGATGCCCGGCATGCGCAGATCGGTGAGCACCAGGTCGAATCGCGTGCTCTGCATCGCGGCGAGACCGCTTTCCCCATTCTTGCAGGCCGTCACGGTATAGCCCTCGCGCTCCAGCACGTGGCTCAGGTTCGACAGCGCAATTGCCTCGTCATCGATCAGCAGAATGTGTGGTTTGTCTTCGCTCATGATGCCTCCTGTTCGGCTGGCGCCGCCCGCTCGAGCGGCAGCCAGATCGAGAACCGTGCACCGCCCTCGGGGCGGTTCTCGACCGCGATACATCCGCGATGTTCGTTGATGATCTCTTCGACCAGGTATAGTCCCAGACCGGTGCCTTCGCCGCCGGCCTGCGTGGTGAAAAAGGGATCGAAAAGTTTCGGCAGGTGCTCGGGCGGAATGCCCGGCCCGTCGTCTTCGACACGTATCAGCATCACATGCGTAAACTGGCTGATCCCGAGGGTATCGCCCGCCAGGTAATTGGTACTGACCGGCTTGCACTCCTGCCAGGTGCTTTGCCGGCCGGTGATCCAGATGTTCTTCGCGCCGGCGTGCGTAGCGTTTCTGATGAGGTTGATGAATACCTGCTGCATGCGGTCGCGATCCACCAGCAGAATGCCGTCGACGATATCCTCGATATGCAGGAAAACGTCCTGGGGTAACTGGCGATGAATAAGGAGCACCGCGGCGCGAACCAGTTCCGCGGCACCCAGCGGTTGCATCTGTTGCGTCGGCTGGCGCACCGTATCCAGCAGGCGCCTGACGATACGCCGGGCGCGTTCCGTCTCCCCGTCGATATGCGACAGCCACTGCTTGCGCAAATCATCGCGCGTGGTTCCGTCGTCCTCTATGAGCAGCTGTACCGAAGTGGAGATATTGGACAGCGGGTTGTTCAGTTCGTGCGCCACACCCGACACCAGAACGCCCAGCGCGGCCGCCCGTTCGTGGCGGCGCATCTGGTTCTGATGCTCGCGGATCTGGTCCAGCATGGCATTGAAATGGAACACAAAGGACTCGATTTCCTTGTCGTTCGACGGCAGGGTGAGGGTCTGCACGTCGCCCTCGGCGAGCTGATCGAGCTGATTTTCGAGCTGTGCCAGGGGACGCACTACCCGGCGCACCATGAACATGGCACTGAATACCCCGATGAAGATCACGGTCGCCGAAGCAATCAGCAATGTGCCTGCCGCCAACCTGGTGGTCTCGGTGAGGATTGCGCGCTGGCGCTGGTGGACATCCTGGGTCAGCGTTGAAAGGCGGTGCCCGGCTGCACGGATTTCGTCCTGTTTGGCGGCGCGATCCTCAAGGGGCAGCCCGGCATACTCGTCCAGTAACGCGCTGTAACTGTCCAGCACCTGGTCCAGCTGCGCCAGTTCCTGCGGTCCGGCAATGGCCGCGAATACGCGCTCTCCTTCGCGCAGCGCGGTGCGAGCCACATCCAGCTGCAGGCGCAGTTGATCCAGGTGGTTGCGGGTGTGGTAAAGGAACAGATTCTTCTCGTCACGGCGAATCTCCTGGCTCGCCACCGACAGGTCCTCGACCGCTACGCCCTCCACGATGTGGGTCTGCAGGTAGTGCAGGTCCGCGATGACGACGGCGACAAAGATCAGCAGAGCGGCTTTGGAAAGCCCGTAGGAAGTAAGGATTTTGCTGCGCAGGCTGGTCATGGGCGTGGCGGCATCCGGCGGCCGATTCGGGGCGTTGCATGTTACAACAGTGTAACAGTTGATCTCCAGGGTTCCGGGAGCTAGTGTTACAGTATGAAACAGTAGCTAAACGAGGGTGTGACATATCTCTTTGTTTTTAATATTAATTAAGTTATGGCACGCTCTATGCAAAGGATAACGCGAAGATTCTTAACTTGCGTTGCAGAAACCTTTATCCACGGAGTGAGTGATGAAAAAGCTGACTGAAGCCATGAAACAGATGCTCGACGCCCTTGCCTTTGCCCACGCGGGCGAATACCTGACGCGGCGGGAAAAGGCGCGGGTTCTGAACCAGGCGTCGGGGCAGGTCATCACAGCACCGCCGGCCCCCGAGCCGGTCAATGCCCCCGCCCGCCGCAACGCGCGCCGGATTGCGCTCTACCTGGGCAGCGAATTACCGTCCGACGTCATGGAGTACGTGATCCAGACCTGCGCCCGCCTGCAGCGCGAGCTGACCGTGCTGACGTTCCAGGGCGAAAATACCGGCCGGGCCTTACTGGCTCCCCACCTTGAGGCGCTGAAGGCGGCCGGCGTCGACATGGAGCTGGTCCCCCTCAGCGGCGATCCTGTATCCAGCCTGCAGCGCTATCTGCGCGGGCACCCGGAAGTCACGTTCCTCGCCTGCAAGGATACCGGTTACCTGGGGCACAGCTACCTGAGCGGCAACAAAGGCAAGAACTTCCTGCCGGTGCCGGTGGTGATCCTGACCACTGCGGGCGAAGGCAGCGCAGCGCTGGACCAGACGGCTTCGGAACGCGAGAGCACTGGATCGGTTGTCGCCTGAGCAGACTGTCCCGATCGATAGCGGGCCAATGTGGTAGATTAGCGAGGCTGTGCGGGCGCGGTTCGCCGCGTGGCATGCATATGGCTCCCGGCTCAAACTCAAATCTGGTTTTAGTGTGTTAGAGAAAGTCTTTCCGTTTCTGCGCTGGTTCCCGCCCACCGCTGAGAATCTTCGCGCGGACGTGATCGCCGGCATCACGATCGCGATGATCCTGGTGCCGCAGAGCATGGCCTATGCGTCGCTCGCGGGTTTGCCCGTCGTGTACGGGCTGTATGCCTCTTTTTTGCCGGTCATCGTCGCCTCCATGTGGGGTGCGTCGCGCTTCCTGCATACCGGCCCCGTCGCCATGTTGTCGCTGATGTCGGCGGCTGCCATCGAGCCGCTGGCCAGCCGTGGCAGCGAAGAGTTTATCCAGCTCTCGATGTTGCTCGCCTTGCTGGTGGGTGTCCTGCGCCTGGCGCTGGGCCTGTTCCGCATGGGGGTGTTGATCAACCTGGCCTCGCACCCTGTCATTCTCGGCTTTACCAATGCCGCGGCACTGATTATCGGTCTGTCGCTGGTGAACGGTTTTCTGGGTGTGCCCATGCCGCGTTCGGACAGTTTTCTTGCTGATCTGTTGCAGGTGATACAACAGGTGTCGTCGTTGCACGCACCGACCCTGCTGTTTGGCCTGGGTACCCTGGCAGCCCTGCATGTGCTGCGCGCCTATTTTCCCAGGTTGCCCGGTGTGCTGATTGTTGTGATCGCGGCGACGCTGATCAGCGCTGCGATCGATTTCGAAAAAAACGAAGTGGTGGAACCGCAACAGATCGCAGATGAGACCGTGCGTTCGCAGTTCGAGTCGCTGATGGCGGACCAGGCCAGACTGAAACAGGTCAAGACCGAGCAGAAAGCCGTTGGTGACCAGCTGGCGGACATGGACAAGGGCGATCAGGACGCCTACAAACTGCAGGCCGAGCTGTTACGGCTCAAGGGTGAAGAGAGCAGCCTGAAACACAGCCTGTACAACAAAACTGTCGCTACCCACCAGATCGCCCTTGTGCCCGAGACGCAGGCCGACGGTCAGATGCTTTACCGGGTGGCTGAACAGGCCGGGCCGTTCACCACGGTGTGGCGCTGGTCCGGCTACACCGAAGACAAATTCAAGTTCTCCGGCGGCGGCGCTGTGGTGGGCAGCATTCCGAGCGGATTGCCCAGCTTCAGCGTACCGATCCTGGATCTGGGCATTATCACCAGCCTGTTTGCCACGGCTTTCATCATGGCCATGATCGGCTTCATGGAGGCGACTTCGATCTCCCGCGCCCTGGCCGCCAAGACTCGCGAACGCCTCGATCCCAACCAGGAGCTGATCGGCCAGGGGCTCGCCAATATTGTCGGCAGTTTCTTCCATTCGTATGTGGTGAGCGGTTCTTTTTCACGCTCGGCGGTCGCCGCCCGGGTCGGCGCGAAGACCGGTTTCTATGCTGTCGTAAGTGCGTTTGGCGTGTTACTGGTCATGATGTTTCTGACCGACTACCTCTATCATCTGCCCAAGGCGGTGCTCGCCGCCATTGTCATGAGTGCCGTATTCGGACTGATCGATTATAAATCCCTGGTGCATTCCTGGAAGGTGCGCCGCATCGACGGCGTTGTCGGCCTGGTCACCTTCGTCACCACGCTGATCATGGCGCCGAAACTCGCCGACGGTGTGTTGGTCGGCGTGGCGTTCACGGTGCTGATGTTTCTCGCCGGCACCATGAAGCCGCGCAGCGAAGTGCTCGGCCGCAAGGCCAATGGTTCCCTGGGCGGAGCAGCCACGCACGATCTGGCGCCGATCAGTGAGAATTTTGTCGTCATGCGTTTCGACGCGTCCCTGGTGTTCATCAACGCGGCACATTTCGAAGAGGCCGTTCTCAAGTCGGTGAGCGAATTTCCGAACGCCAAGGCCATTCTGATCATCGGCCAGAGTATCAACCGCGTGGACGCCACCGGCGAGGAAAAGCTGCGCGCACTGACCCTCGACCTCAAGGCAGCCGGTATTACACTGATGCTTGCGGGGCTCAAGAAGCAGGTACGCGAAGCGCTGGAACGCGCCAAGCTGAACGAGGTGATCGGCGAGCAGAACATCATTGGCAACAAGGAAACCGCGCTCAAGATATTGCAGCAGCGCTATCCGGAAAGGGAATCGCAGCAGTCTGCCTAGTCGGGTGCCGCGACAGTAGAAAAGCAGTATAAATCGATATTTTAGAGTCCCCGATAGCGGATCCGTAAACCCCCGGCCTTCAGGCGGCGAATAGGGGTAGGGTGGTGCTGAGCGCAGCGAAGCCCATCAACGGACCCGGGTTACCCAGATGCGTGGTGCTGGATGCGGGGCGGATCAGGCTGTGAGGGGGAGCAAGCCGATGCTGTTGGGCTTCGCCGCGCTCAGCCCAACCTACGGTCTCAATCGGGCGCGTGGCCGATGGATCCGGCTTTCAGCCGTAACCCGAAGCCACCGGCTTGAGCCGGTAGAGTGTTCACGCAAGCCTCGATAGCACGCCATTCAGGTCCCAGGACGTTAGCCAACCGGCGCGGAGGCTCGCCGGGTTTGCAGTCGATAGCCGTCAGTGTTCGCGCTTCGGCAATTCGAGTTCGGGTGCCACATCCGCCTCCGGATACATTTCCAGGGCGACGGGCGAGGTGCGCACAAGGGGGACGAATTCGCTCTGCGCCGCGCGTGGCGGTGGTGCACGCCGCAACATCCGGTAGATTCCGAAAAGTGCCAATGCGACGGCTGTCAGCGCGGACACTGCCGGCAATCCCACCGGGCCGGCCGCTTTCATTGCCAGCCCGACCAGCAGAGGGCCGCACACGGCGCCCAGACCGAAGGTCAACAGCAGACCTCTGGTTGCCTCCAGTACCTGTCCGTGTTGCAGGTGATCGCTGGTATGCGCCACACTGATACCATACAGCGAGAACATCAGACCGCCGTAGAGACAGGCGGACAATACCAGTCCCGGGCGACCCTCGATGACAATGCAACCGGCTATCGCTGCCACCACGGCCGTAACGGAACCGGTCAGCACAAGCATCAGTCGGCGATCGATGAAGTCCGAGAGATGGCCGATGGGTCGCTGCAGGACCGCACCTCCGAGGATCGTGGCGCTCATGAGCAGCGCTATCTGTCGCTCCTCGAGTGCGAGCGTCTGTCCGAACAGCGGGGTCATACCCCAGAATGCACCGTTTATGATGCCTGCACCAAAGGTGCCGACGACTCCGAGCGGAGAGATACGGAGGAGTTGCGCGAAGGGTACGGGTACCGCCACCTCAATGCGCGGCTCGGTCACACGAGTGACAGCGACCGGGATGACTCCCACAGAGATCAGTATCGCTGCAAGAGCGAACAGTGTCACATCCGACGTATCGCCCGCCAGGAGCAGGAACTGACCGGCACCGAGCGCAAGCAGCGTGGTGGTCATATAGAGAGAGAACAGACGCCCACGTGCCGGACCGGTGCTTTGCTCATTGAGCCAGCTTTCCACCACCACGTAGAGCCCGAGCACGCTCAGACCATTGATCACCCTGAGTACCAGCCAGACCCATGGCTGCACCAGCAGGCCGAACGCGAGGCTGGTGGCCGAAGCCAGGGCAGCGAAGGCTGCAAAAGCCCGAATATGACCCACGTTGCGGATAATCCTGGGGGCGAGGTTCGTTCCGATGATGTAGCCGGCATAGTAGGCGGCCATTATCAAACCTGTCTGCAAGTCGCTGAAAGTCGCGAGGTTCGCTCGCACGCCGAGCAGCGTGCCGAGCAGGCCGACTCCTACCAGTATGGTGCTCAAGCCGCCAAGCAGGATGAAGATGGTTGGAGTCATGGCGCAACATTACCGGAAAAGTTCATTCCGTGTGCCGTTCAGGTTAACCGCTGATGAGCGACCAGCGGATCAGGTGCAAACCGGCCAGGTCTGAACAAACGGAAAATTTGCGATACGGCAGCTAGGGTGCGCTTTGCGCAGAATCGCCAAAACCGGGACGCCGCTTGCCGGCGGCCGTTTTCGGGTCCGACCAGTGACCGGAAAGGCGAGACCGCTCGGGGTACATCCGCTGTACCCGGGATCTCAGGGGGTTCTCGAATGGACGGTCGTCAACAGCGGGGCATCGCCGCCCCCGCAGGTATCGATAATGATTTCCTGCCCGGTCAGGCCGCAGCGCTTGGGGCAGCCTTGCAGAAATGCAGAATACCCCAGGCCAGGTAGCCCTTGTCTCCCGCATCGACCCATTTGCCCAGGCCCTGGATCATGCGGTCCATGTAGTCATCCGACACTTTGCCCGCGAGCGTTTCACGCCGCTTGGCCAGTTCCTGCCTGACGCGGGTGTAGTGGGTGACCAGCTGTGGCGTGAGGTCAGATATGCCGACCTCTTCCCAGCCGAGTCTGCGCGCCTGGTGCCGGTAAAAGGCAAATGACCCCAGGCTGTCGAGATGGATACGTTCCAGCACCGGCTGCAGGACACCTGCAGGGCAATCGTCGGCCTGCATGGGGTCGGTGAAGATGAATTCACCACCGGGCTTCAGCACCCGGTTCACTTCCTCCAGCACCCGCTCGCGCTGACCGGAGTGGAGGATGGCGTCTTGTGACCAGACCAGGTCGAAGCTTTGATCCGGTGCGGGGATATCCTCGAAACTGCCATCGACGACCTCGATGCGGTCCGCCAGATTCTGCTCGGCCGTTATTGCGCGATTGCGTACGTTCTGCGCCTCGCTGAGATTCAGGCAGGTGACATGACAGCCGAAGTTTCCGGCCAGCCAGCGCGCCGCACCGCCGTAACCGGCTCCCACGTCGAGGACCCGTGTTTGTGGACCGAGGTTCATCAGGCAGTGGGAAGCCATGGCCGACACGGTGCGCTGCGAGGCATCGGCGATGTCTTCCTCGAGCTGCTCATAGATGCCGATGTGTATGTCCTCGCCGCCCCAGACATGGTAGTAGAAATTGTCGGCGTCATCGCTGTTGTAATAGTCCTGTGCCGTTTTGACCACGGACGAATAGCGTGCACTCATCCTTCCGCCTCCTGGTTGCGATACCGCTTTTCGGCGACATGGATAAAGAAATCGGGCTCGGTACCCCGATAGGTTTCCTTGAAATCGCCGTAGGTGGTCACACGCTGAAAGCCTACGTCTTTCATGAGTCGCTCCATGTAGGCCTTGCGCAGGGGAAACATGTTGAGGTGGAAACTGGCGCCGTCGGCAAAGTCGTATTTGAACCGCGCCAGCGACTCGTCCACATACTCCGGCGCAGCACGCACTTCATCGCCGCAGTAGTAGTAGTTGTGACTGGGTTCGATCTGGTGGTCGAGGATGGCGTCGTAGTTGCGCTGATCGAGAATCAGAATGCCATCGTGGCGTAGCGTGGCGTAATACTCGGCCAGTGCCTTACGCCGGTCGTTTTCATCGTGCAGGTGGGTAAACGAGTTACCCAGGCAGATGACGGCGTCATACAGGTCGTGCACGTCCCGGTTGAGCCAGCGCCAGTCGGCTTGAATCGTGCGCAGAATGTGACCGCGCTTACGGGCATTCTCAAATGCCCTGGCCAGCATGGTGGGACTGCCATCCACGCTGGTTACCTGGAATCCTGCTTCAATGAGTTGCACCGAGTGAAAACCGGTGCCCGTGGCCACGTCCAGCACCTTTGTCGCGCCGTGTTCGCGCAGCTTCTCGATGAAGAACTCGCCCTCGGCCTTGGCGCGTCCGTCCCAGTCGATGAGTTCGTCCCATTTGTCCACGAAGGCGTGTACGTATTCCTCCTGGTACTTGCCTGACTCGCGGACCGAGAGCGGGTCGTCACCGTAGTCCTGTTGGGCTTGCTTGTTCAACATAGTTAACCTCACGCAAAGCAATTTGCCGGGCCCGAAGCAGCCCGGCTCACCGACCCGTGGGGGCCGTCATCATCGTCACGCATTTACAAGCCGGTAATTTTTCGGCATGTTCTTAACGCTGCGGGCCGCCGTATCGGCGGCTAAAAAATAATTCGTGCCCAAAGCATATCAGCCATAACCGAAGTGGCTTGGTCGGGATGGGCGGACCGGAATAGGCCGTACAGTATAACGAAAACGTGCAAATTAGCAAAGTCGTGAGGCCGATGAAAGACGTGAATAAAGTTACGGTACAAAGTATTGACGGGTGAAAAAAGCATGAAACAACAGGATGTCGGCGATCAGGTTGTCATCGCTTTGCGGCGCGTGATCCGGGCTGTGGATCTGCATTCCCGGACGCTGGTGGAAAGCCACGGCTTAACGGGGCCACAGGCGATTATCCTGAAGGCACTGCAGAGCGGCAGCCTTACTGCGGGCGAACTGGCCACCCGCGTCAGCCTCAGCCAGGGCACGGTCACCGATATCCTCAACCGTCTCGAGCAACGACGACTGATCACCCGCATACGGGATACCGCGGACCGGCGGCGGGTGCGTGTGGAACCCACCCACACCGGCCTGGCCTTGCTGGAGCAATCGCCGCCGCTGCTCCAGGAACGCTTTGTGGAGCGTTTCAATAACCTTCAGGACTGGGAGCAGACTCAACTGCTGGCGTCACTGCAGCGTATCGCGGCGATGATGGATGCGGAGGGCATTGACGCGGCACCCGTTCTGTCCAGCGGTTCGGTGCGGGCTTCGGCCAAGGCTGTCGAGGGCGTGCTGGAGCCCGAAGCGGCCTGCGACGATCCGCTGCCTGCCGACGAGGACTCACAGTGACGGCTGCTTGCATAGCGTTGCGGTCTGGTGCCGGGCAGAAGGCTTGAGCCGCGACTGACCCCGGAGAGAAATTCCCGGGATTCACTGTCCTTTGGCGATTGACCGGACTACCCTCTACCTTGTCGACAGTCAATCGAATCGGCAATATCGGCGACGTTGCCCGCACGTGGGGTAATATTGACCCGCCGTAGGGTATGATCCACTCTAGCTGACCGGAAAGGTTAAAGACATGAAACAGCATTTGCTTATCCCAGTAGCCCTGTTGCTGGCTGGTTGTGGAGCAACGGTAAACAAGACGTACCTCCCAGACGGGCAGCAGGGCTATGCAGTTGACTGCTCGGGCGCAGGCGCGGAACTGATAGACTGTTACGAAAAGGCCGGCAATGTGTGTGGCGCCAGCGGGTACGAGGTCGTAGGGGCCAGTGGTGTTGGTTACGCAAGTCGCGCCATGCTGATCAAGTGCCAGTAGCACTGCTTCGGCACCGACCTGCCCGGCCTGGCTGGAGAGCGGGAAGGGCAGGGAAAAAAGCCGGCGCCCGTGGGTACGCAAGACGCCGGCCGGCTCATCGCTGGTCAGAGGAGAGTCGGGCCAGCGAAATACCGCAAGGTATTCCCTCACCTTGTGGGTAGCATTATCGCCCGGTTCGTATGATTCGCCATCCGGGATTCCCTGAATTTGCCTTGGTCGATTCTGCCTGAAACGCCGCTGTGTCAGCGTTCGCGCCGGTTCTCCCGATAGCGATAAAATGTGAACCACGTCCGCTCGGATGATTTCCGGGCGCTCCAGAAATTCTCACTGCAGCCCGATAGTTACCCTGTTGAGGCGCCGTTGTGGAGCCTCTTTCGGCGGTTTCTACCGGATCTCCAATGGCGAAGATATTCTGGGTCGAAGACCAGTCCCACTGGATAGACAAGTTTCAGGGTGTCCTGGAGCGCGCAGACCTGGACGGCAGGCCCAACACGGTGCTGGTCTACAGGTTCAGTGAGGCCGCGCGCCAGCAGATCGCCTTGATGCCGGCTGCAGAGCGGCCGGATATCGCGCTGCTCGATGCCCGCATGAATGGCAACGATCGTGCGGGTTTTTCGGTTTCCGCAGCCCTGCTCAACAAATGGCCGGGATTGCCCATTATCTTCTTTTCGGAACATAGCGGCACCGGCATCGAGAAAGAGGCCATTTCCGAGCACCAGGTCGCTGACTTTATTGCCAAGCATCAGCGCAATGTGGAAGACGTGTTGTGCTGGCGGGTGCGGGCGGCGCTGCGACACAAGGCGGTGAGTGATGACGCTGCAACAACAACCGCCGGCGACGTGCTCAGCAGCGGCGATCTGAAACTGGATCTGGCTACCTGGGAGGTGTACTGGAAGGGCGCCAGGCTGATGAATCCGGATAATCCAAAGCGACCGCTGGCGCCGACACCGCGAAAGATACTGCGTTGCCTCGTGGAGCGGTCGCCCCGGCCGGTGGCCGCCTGGCAGATTGCGGAATACCTCGGCGTCGACCCCGATACCTACTCCAGTGCGACCTACCGCCAGCATATCAAGACCCTGCGCCGCTCCATCGATGCTGCGGAAGGCGGTACCGGCCATTTTATCGAGCGCTGCAAAAACGGCCACGGCCTCATCAGCTGCGGTGAGCAGGGCGCCTACAGTTGGACCAGGCTTGCCACAGCTGCCCGGGCAGCGCGCGGAGACGGGCGTTGACAAGAACGGTATTACAGTTTCCCTGGTTTGGTGTTCTGGCCAGTACCGGATTCGCGCTGCTGCTGGTGCTTGTGACTGACCCGGATCTTGCGCGTTATGCCGATAATGCGCTGCTGGTCTGGATGCGCGACTATGAGCAGAAGTCGCTGATGTTCTGCCTGGTCGTTCTGCTCGTGATGCTTGATTTCCTGCGCTTTCGCCGCACGGGTCGTGCCTACGATGCGAAAATCAGGTCGCTCAAGGAACAGATTGACGAGCTGTTCAAGAGCAAAAGCGCTCTGCAGAACAAGGCGCATAAATACTCCGGGCACGCCGACAAGCTGAAGTATTTTATCAGCGAACGCCTGCTCGAATATATCGAATACGATGAGAAGTTTCTGCATTTCAAGAGCATTGCCTCAGAGGTCCGTCACAATGGGGTGATCTGTTATGACCGGGTCAGGTCGCTGCTGAACCAGGCGCTGACACTGGAGCTGGAACCCGACGACAGGCGCCGCTACCAGGATGCCCTCGACAGTATGGTGTATCTGTGGGATCTGCTCGATCTTTCCACCACAGACAATATCGCCATGTACGTTGCCAACAGGCTGTACGAATGTGAGGAACTACTGTACCACCAGGTGCTGGGTGCGGATTCGCAGGCGACACCCCCGTTTGCACCCACATTTCCGGCGCGACGCGCTGCTGTAAGGGCGGTGCGAGGCTTCGTGGAGCAGGGTGACCGTGTCAGTATCGAACGGCTCCATCCAGGTGAAACCTTCCGCTACGAGGACGATCAGCTCGTGGTTCAGCTCGACGATGTCGGTGAGCTGCTCGGTAACGAAAATTATGTATTGCTGATTGTCGAAAACATGATCAACAACGGTCTCTACTATGCGGGCCAGAAACAATACCGGAACCGCCATGCCAGGCTGTCGCTCCGAATGGTGCAGGAAAACGGCGAAGTCGTGCTGCGTGTTTACAATGCCGGCCCGCTGATTGCCGAGGAGGTTCGCGACAAGATCTATCAGTTGGGCTTTTCGACCAAGCGCAGCAAGGGGACTCAGGGTAAGGGGCTGGGCCTGTATTTTGTCAAACAGCTGATCAATGGCTACGAAGGCAGTATAGATTTTCACAATATCAGCAACCGGGACGACACCTACGTGCTGCGGATCGAGTCCGAGTCCGGTGTTGTCGTCAACCAGATCATCAAGACCGCAGCCAACGAGAAAGGGAAGCCGGAGTGCAGGTGTGAAGACGGCGCACTGGAAAAGGGACTGAAGTTCGATGTGGCGGGTCGTATCCGCAGCCTGGAGGTGTCCCGGCAGGCGACGGACCAGACGCATGTGTTCAGTGCGTTCGAGCCAACCGGTAAGACACGGATACTGGACCCCGCGTACCCCGAGCGGCCGGCCTGGTGTGTGGACGTGGTGGAACGGATCTCCTCAACTGAAATCAGCTTCAAGCCGCTCGACGTCATGGGCGTGGAATTTACCATCCGCATTCCCACCGCGGAATCGCGGCTGGACCCCGAATACCATCAGGCAACGCGGCAGGCGATGACGGAACCGGAAGCCCTGAACGAGCAGATCAAGGCCGTCAGCGCTTTGATCGAAGACTGAGACAGTCCCGGAGCACCCGCGGCCTGCACTTCGGGTGTGACGCTGTTCACACCAATCGACATTGGTTATAGACCGGGTTTCTCCGCTAAAACAACCCCCTGATACCCGCTACGGCTGTTTCGGCCATTTCGCTGCTCTCTTTTTACAGGATTTTCACAGGCGCTTGGTAAAACTACCTCAAGCCGATCAGGCGATGCATGCCTGATCACTGCAATTCACCGTAACTGGCGAGTAATGAGGTGACACCATGACTATTTCAGAAATCATTACGCTCTGGTCGGATAACCGGGGTCTGTCCCTGCTGATCTGGACCATCCTGCTGGTCACAGCCATGTATCTGGCGCGTTCATCGGCCCACCAGTCGATCGCGGCCGCGGCACGCGCCCTGCGTGTGGCCCTGCGCATGACCGCGGCGTCGTTGCTGGCCCTGGAACAACGCATGGTCAAGCGCAACAAGCAGGTCATTCTGCAGGCCGGCCAGGAATCGACCGAGCGGGCCATCGAACGGGAGTTTCAACGCGTCAATGCGATTGTGGAGCGCGATCTGAGCGGCTACCCGGCCGCGCAACGCACCATTACCGATCTCATTCAGAAGATCGAGACAGACTATCAGGCATCTAACGAAACTCCGCCATCACCGCCGGATTGGCTGGAGGCGGTCGACACCATCTCACGCATCGAGAAGGGGGGTGACTCGACCGTCAGCCAGGTGCTGCAGAGTATCCAGGAAACCATCGAGTCAGCCCATCAGGACACCGTCAAGGCCTATCGCAAGAGCAGCCTGGACCGTTTACAGGTGCTGAAGAAGATGTTGCCGTCCTGGCGTGGTCTGGCGCAGACGGTTTCGTCCATGAGTACCGCGGTCACCGATCTGAGCGAACGATCCGTGTCAATCGATAAGCAGATGGAGAAGTACGAACGCATCCGCAGGAAAGACGACCAGGTTGCCCGCGTGCTGACCTCTTCATCACTGACCCAGTTCTTTGTCGCGGGTCTGGTGCTGGTGATCGCGATGTTCGGTGGTGTTATCAACTACCAGTTGATTGCTTTGCCGATGTCGGAAATGGTCGGTGGCGTCAGCGAGATCGGTGGCTGGCGTACGGCGGATATTGCCGCCATGGTGATTATCATGGTCGAGGTGGCGATGGGTCTGTTTCTGCTGGAGTCGCTGCGCGTTACCCATCTGTTTCCCATCATCAGCAGCATGGATGACAAGATGCGCAAGCGCATGGTGATCGTCACGCTGACCATATTGACTATCCTGGCCAGTGTCGAGGCGTCGCTGGCCTATATGCGCGACCTGTTGGCGCTGGATAGGGAAGCGTTGGCGCAGTCGCTGGCCGGTGTGGCCGCCAGCAATGTGGAGTTCCGCTGGATCCCTTCCATCGGTCAGATGGTGATGGGCTTCATCCTGCCGTTTGCACTGGCGTTTGTGGCGATCCCGCTGGAATCGTTCATTCACGCCAGCCGCACCGTCATAGGTCTGGCCGGCGCAAGCGTCGTGCGGGTTCTGGCGTATGCCACCAAGATGACCGGCCAGATGATGTATCAGGCGGGCCGTATCACGATCCATGTATACGATGTGGTGATCTTCTTGCCGCTGGCGGTCGAACAGCTGGTGCGCAACAGCAAGGGAGCGCGCGACCGCGGCGAGGCGGACGAGAGTATTGTGAAAAGTGACGACTCGGTGGGAGGTATCAAGCCATGAAGATCTGCAAACTGATAACAACGCTGGTTCTGTGTTCGGGGCTGATCGCCTGCGGCGAGAAGGCGCCCAGGTCCAAGGCGGTGTATATGCTCATCGACACCTCGGGCACCTACACCAGGGAACTGAACAAAGCCCGGAAAATCGGTAATTATCTCCTGGGCACTCTGAACAGTGGCGATTCGCTCGCCATGGCGAGGATCGACAGTGGCAGTTTCAGCGAGAAGGACATCATCTCCAAAGTAACGTTTGATATGCGCCCCAGCATTGCGACGACGCAGAAGCATCAGTTCAAGCGCCAGCTGGATGATTTTGTCAGCAACGCGAAACCCAGCGCGCACACGGATATCAGTGGAGCGGTGTTGCAGGCGGCCGAGTTCCTGAACGAAACCCGGGCACGGGAGAAGTACATACTGATCTTTTCAGACCTGGAGGAGGACCTGGTCAGAGGTCATATCCGTGACTTCACCATGCCGCTGGTTCAGGTCAAGGTGGTTGCCCTGAACGTGACCAAACTGAGAAGCGACAATGTCGATCCCAGAGATTATCTGAAACGTCTGGACGACTGGGAACGGCGGGTGTACGAAGGCGGTGGGCTCTGGTCGGTGGTGAATGACCTGGATCGTCTCGATAAGTTGCTGGATAGCTGATTAACGGATCAAAGGGGGTGAAGAAGGTGGCGAAGGCGGGGAAATGCAGGAACTCCCCGACGCCGAGCAGAACTGAGCTGCTTCCTCCCGGCCGGTTGCCCAGCTGCCGGCCGGAAGGCTGCAACCGCGCTCTTGGAAGTTGCATTTACCCGGCGCGCCGCACGAAGCGATTCGCCGCCAGCCGCAAGCACAACGCGCGCGCGGTGTGCATAGCGGGGATCACCGGACCGCCATGCGCATTCCCCACACGCCGCCCGGCACCTCAATCGCGTATCCCGGTCGC